>Ga0302292_1001930_pt1 | contig 12783 bp, 5 predicted proteins | sample III_Fen_N2_1_FD_194553 | JGI IMG/M metagenome (GOLD analysis project Ga0302292, IMG submission 194553) | Peat permafrost microbial communities from Stordalen Mire near Abisko, Sweden - III_Fen_N2_1 | ecosystem: Environmental > Terrestrial > Soil > Wetlands > Permafrost | place: Sweden: Abisko...
TACACTAATAGCCCCGGGCTTCTGGGAAAATCAAGGATTAAAAAACTTTCATGGAGTTGTATGGCTTCGTAAAGATATTTACATACCTCAAAGCTTATCGAATAAAAAGTTGGTTGTAAATCTTGAAATCCTCAACAATACTGACTATACATATTTCAATGGTGTTCAGATTGGTTCTGTACAATGGGCTGGGGGACGTCGCATTTATACTGTTCCGGCTAATCTGGTTAAAGAAGGGAGGAATGTGATAGTAATCCGACTTCTAAATTCAAGTGGAGAGGGCGGTTTCCTCAGTAAGAATCCTGTTGATTTGAGAATTCAAGAAGCGGTTGAATCTGATCAACCATTCATAGTCCCTTTATCTGGGGTGTGGCAGTATAAAGCATCATTAAGTTTAGCACAGATACCACCTTCACCTACTGCAGGACCAAATCATACTACGCCTTCTTCAATATACAATGCAATGGTGGCTCCCTTTGCTGATCTTGGTTTAAAGGGTTTTTTATGGTATCAGGGCGAATCGAATAGTTGGCGAGCCAGGCAATATCGTTCCCTTTTTCCATTAATGATAAAAGACTGGCGAAAACAGTTTAACCAAGGTGATTTACCCTTTTTGTTTGTTCAATTGTCAGGATATGGTGCTTTGAAAGAGAATCCTTCCGAAAGTTTCTGGGCCGAATTAAGGGAAGCTCAGACAATGGCTTTGTCATTGCCTAAAACTGGAATGGCAGTTACTTTTGATATTGGTAATCCATATGATGTACATCCAACTAATAAGCAGGAAGCCGGCAAAAGGTTGGCGATGGAAGCAGAAAAACTAGTATATGGAAAATCATCCATTCAAACTTCACCCGTTTATAAATCCATGCGAGTTACCGGGAATAAAATCTGTTTACAATTTAGTAATTCAGCCAACGGTTTAGTTTCCAAAGATGGTGACCTAAAAGGTTTTTCAATTGCCGGAGACGATAAACTCTTTGTTTGGGCAAAAGCGACAGTAATTGCTGATGAAGTAGTTGTGGAGAGCGATCGAATTTTGAAGCCGGTAGCGGTAAGATATGCATGGACAGCAAGTCCGTTGGAAAGTAATGGCGCGAATCTCTATAACAAGGATGGTTTTCCTGCTTCTCCTTTTCGAACTGACGATTGGAAGGGTGAAACATTTGATAATAAATAATTTTCAAGCTGAATCCAATAATATAAAATGATAAAATGAAAAATAAATCAGTTATTTTAATCGCGATTATGCTAACTTCAGTGGTTAGCAGAAACTACAGTCAAAATTCTAAAGTTGAATTGAAACTACAAAAAGGAGAAAAAGTTTGGGCCGGAGTCATAAATGATGGTCATCTAATGCCTTTCTCAAAAGAATATAGTATGAATTTCTATGGTATGAATAAGAACAACCAGATTCAACCACTTCTTGTCACCAGTAAGGGTCAATATATCTGGAGTGAGGAACCTTTTAAGTTTGATGTATTGGATGGGAAAGTTATCGTGACAGATTCTTACAATAAAGTTGAAATAGGAAGTCATGGAACTACACTGGCTGAAAGCCAACGTTATGTTTCAACCAAATACTTCAAAGCAAGTGGTTTAATGCCTGATAGTTTGCTATTTTCTGCACCACAATACAACACCTGGATTGAGCTCAATTACAATCACAATCAAGCGGATATCCTTAAATATGCTAAGGCTATCATTGATAATGGGATGCCTCCGGGAGTATTCATGATTGACGATACTTGGCAAGAGGATTATGGATTGTGGGATTTTCATCCGGGACGCTTTCCAAATCCTAAAGAAATGATTGATCAACTACATAAAATGGGATTCAAAGTTATGCTCTGGGTTTGTCCTTTTGTAAGTGCAGACCAAAAACTCCTATATTACGCACTAAAAGACAAGAAGGCCTTTTTAATGGAAAAGAAAAAAGTTGGAGATACATGGGAAAATACGAATAATCCTATCATGATTCCATGGTGGAACGGTGTATCCGCTGAGTTAGACTTCTCGAATCCTGAAGCTGTAAAATGGTTCAACGCTCAGTTAGACAGATTGGTAAATAAATATAAGGTAGATGGATTTAAGTTTGATGCAGCCGATTTACAATTTTATCCTGAAAATTCTTTGAGTAAAGAAAATGTATCTCCAAATAAGCAATCGGAAAATTACACTCAATTTGGTCTTCGCTTTCCATTTAATGAGTATAGAGCCTGTTGGAAAATGGCTGGGAAACCTCTTGTTCAGAGATTACTTGACAAAAATCATAGTTGGTCGGATCTTCAGTTACTGATTCCGCAAATAATTGTTCAGGGACTTTCAGGTTATACATTCTGTTGTCCTGATATGATTGGAGGTGGAATGTTAGGTTCATTTGAAAACAGCACTACTATCAACCAGGATTTGATTGTCAGATCGGCTCAATGCCAGGCCTTAATGCCTATGATGCAATTCTCGGTGGCTCCGTGGCGCATTTTAGACAAGACTCATTTGGAAGCAGTGAAAAATGCAGTAAAAATTAGAATGAAACATACTTCGTTGATTTTAAAATTGGCGAATGAATCTGGGAAAACCGGAGAACCTATCGTGAAAAATATGGAATTTGTTTTCCCAAATCAAGGTTACGCATCAATTATTGATCAATTCATGTTAGGTGACAAAATAATGGTAGCACCCATGCTCGAAAGTAAAACAACCCGTAATGTGATCTTACCAAAAGGGAAATGGTTGGCTGACGATGGGAAAATGTATCAAGGTGGAAAAACGTATGGGATTATTGTTCCTTTAAACCGACTTCCATATTTTGAAAAAATAAAATAACACGCATATTATCAAACAATTAAAAATATAACAAAAACTATATTTAACTATATAAAAGAATAAATACGATGAAAAAAATAGTAGCAATTTTATTTATTTGCTCTTTTTCAATCATAATTCTTAAAGCAAATCATCCAAATTCACCATTTCCAAAAACCGGGGTATCATTCCAATGCTCAGATTCTTTACTCCAACAATTATATAATATCGCAAATAAGAAACTTGAAATTAATTTAATTCAGTTTACACCTACAATGAAAGTGCTTGTTGAAGGTGGTGGTTATGAAAATGCATGGATAGAAACTCAGCCAATGGGAGGAGAGATGTATGCAAAACGAGATATTCAAGTTGCATTAAATAATCAACTCATTTTTATTGAAGGTCAACGAGCTGATGGCAGAATGCCTGGAATGGTCATTTCTACAGAAAAATCATTGAAAATGGAAGGAAATATTAAGACTCCTGAAGGTATGCAATGGATGTCAAAACCCCAACTGATATCCGATTTTAATATGTTTCAGGGATATTGCTTTCCTGAACCTGCTTGGAAAATGTATTTCTGGATTGGAAAAGATAAAGAGTATCTCAAAAAACTTTATGAAGCATTAGAAAAACATGATGCTTTCCTATGGAGAACACGCGATTCGAACGGAGATGGACTTTTGGAAACCTGGTGTGTTTGGGATACCGGTGAAGATAATTCAACTAGACTCATATCACGTAATGCTCCCACTTGCTGGCCATTCGACTTTCCACCAACAAGTATTCTAATGCCTGATCCACAAATAAAGGAGAACTTTAAAACTTATTGGAAGGAACATGACTTACAAAAGCTCCCTGCGCCAACCCGCGAAGAAATAATGGTGCCATTTGCATCGATGGATGTAATGTCATATAGTTTTGATGGACGGATGACACTGTCTAAGATCTCACATGAACTGGAGAATGGACTTGAATCATACTGGCTTGAAAAGGCAGATGAAGTCCGCAAAACAATGATTACAGATTTATGGGATTCAACACGTAATGCTTTCTTTGATAAAGACAAAAATGGCAAACAATTGGAAGAGCTGATTCATAACAATTTACGAACCATGTATCATGGAGCAATGACACAGACAATGGCAGATAAATTTGTAAAAAATCATTTGCTTAATCCGAATGAATTCTGGACTCCGTTTCCACTTCCATCAATTGCTAAAAATGAATCTTTATTTTGTTCGGATTCAAATAATAATTGGAGCGGACAACCTCAAGGATTGACATATCAACGCGCTATTCGTGCATTAGAAAATTACGGTTATTATGAAGAAATTACAACACTTGGTAACATATTATTTAAAATCATTAAAAAAAGTGATTGGAAATTTACACAACAATTTGATCCTGAATTAGCTAAACCTGCAAGTCCAAAACAAGATGCTTATGGACCCACCATTTTATCAGTATTAGAATATATTTCCAGAATGCATGGTATTTATATTGATATAACATCGAATCAAATTTGGTGGTCCACGTGTGATAATTTGGACTTTACATATACTCAGCGATTGGGAGAAAAAGAATGGAAATTAAATTCAAAAAATGGAAATTTCACAGCAATACTAAATGGAAAAACCTTACTTACTTGTAATACTGGAGTTCGCATTGTGAGTGACTTTAATGGTAATATTTTGAAATTAATTGGAATTTCCTCATGTTCAAAATCAATTATAATTAACTCCAAAAATAAAAGTAATTTATTTACTATTAGTCCAAATAAAGTAATTTTCATTAATGCAAATATGCAAAAGTAAGATACAGATAATTAAAATAAATTGTTGACCGATGATTGTATAGTCTATAAAAGTGGAAAACCTTATGAAATAAATGTTCCAATCGATAGATTTCATTATTTTAGTAAGATAGTAACGGATAAAGAATAAAGACATCCGACAGATAAATATATGTTACAACACACTTAACTATAATAAATCTATTATATTGACGCAATTAAAAAAGAGACAAAAAAATCAAATTCAATCTGATTATATTTATCCATTATGAAAAAACACCCATTTTTAATTCTTATGCTAACCATAATGATACCGTTAATTACATTTGCACAAAATGAGGGTTTAAATGAGAATTTTGAGAATTTTACAATTGGTTCAACTATAAACTCATCACTTGTATGGACCAGTGCTTCCTCTGATGTGACATTGCAAATAGTGGAAAATCCAAATACCACAGGAATTAATACGAGTACAAAAGTTATGAAAATTACTCGTGCTCAAAACACTGGAATTACAATTCCGTGGAATACTACCTATCGAGGAGCTACAACAGCATCCTATGACTTGTCAAATGTAAACTCGGGTACTATTGAAGCAAAAATGCTCAAAACGGTTACCGGGAAAGTTGGCATACGGATATATTCTGATGCAATTAATTTCAAAGAGGTTATTTCTCCTGAAATTATAGGATCACCTAATTGGCAAGTTGTTCGGTTCGATTTTAAAGGCCAAATTGTAACACCGATAACACCGAATGCAAAATTAATTTTCCAACCTGAGAAGAATGGTGACCCTGCTGCTTCGCAAACCGATGCTCTAGTAGTCTATTTTGACGACATAAGGTTGATGTACGTTTTAGATGAGAATTTCGAGAATTTCGCAATTGGTTCGAAAAGCTATTCATCCATCGATTGGGGGAGCACTTCAACAGAAGTAGCGTTGCAAGTAGTTAGCAATCCCAATAAAGCAGGAATCAATCCAAGTACAAAAGCATTGAAAATAACAAGGAATCAAAACATTGCATTGACTGAATCACCATGTAATGCGACCTATCGGGGTGCAACTTCAACATCTTATGATTTAACAAACGTGAACTTTAGTACAATTGAACTTAAAGTGCTCAAAACTACAACAGGAAAAATTGGATTACGGATTTATTCAGATGCTACCAGCTTCAAAGAGATTATCTCACCCGAAATCACAGGTTCACCTGATTGGCAAATTGTTCAATTTGATTTTACAGGTCAAATTTCAGTTCCGATAACATCTAATGCCAAAATAATTTTTCAACCTGAAAAAGAATGTGACCCTTTTTCTTCACAAACCGATTCTCTAAAGGTTTATATCGATGATATTAAGTTAGGATTAAGTGATGCCAAATTTGCATTCATGCGTCAAAATATGATTTCAAACGTTTCATTGGGAGCAAATTATGATTTGAGCAATTGGCAAGTAATCTATACGATTAATTATAATACAAGTTCTGCCCTTAATTACTGGAATAGTATGTCAAAAACGCCCACTACTAGCGGATACCTTTGGGTAGATTACAACAGACTTACTGGTGATGTGGGGTGGTCAGGTCAGGATATTCGTATATCATTGGAACGCCTTCTATCTATGGTACAAGCTTACGGACTTGTAGGATCAACATTATATCATAATACAACTTTATTAGCTGATATAAAGACATCCATGTCTTATATTTACACTGCTGCATATAATGAAAAAACTGTACAAATTGGGAATTGGTGGGAATGGAAAGTTGGAGTTCCATTAATCCTTGAGAAAATTATATCTATCCTCTTTACTGAATTGCCTGATACTATCAAGAATGGTTATTACTCTACCATAAGACAAACCATTTACCCGAACATTGATTATCAGACCTACGCAAATATATCCAGTGAATGTGAAGTATTACTTTATTTAGGGGCTTTAAGTAATAATATTAATGATATTGCGAAGGGTTTAACTTACATTGATAAAGCTTTTATTGATACCACTACTATTTCAGGACGAAAGAAAGGGCAGGCAGCATTTGTTACCCAATGGCAAACACAATCAAACGGCCCAAACTACAGTGATTTAACTTTAAAAGAAGGCCTTTACGATGATGGTACTTTTATTCAACATTTTGCGATTCCATATATCGGAACTTATGGCTCAGTTATGTTACAATCAGCAGCAAATTTTTCATCCACATTGAATGGCACGGGATTAGGATTGACATCAGCACTTAAAGCAACTCTTGTCAAGTGGATAGATGGTGCATTTCTACCTTCTTTGTACGAAGGAGAGATGATGAACCTGTTTACAGGCAGAATAAATTATGTCAATCCGCATTCAACTGGAAAAACTATTTTGCTGAATACTGTTTTGGCGGCAAATTTAGTTGCTACCACCGATAATGCCCGGATTAAATCGGTTTGTAAAAGGATGCTCACGAATGACTCTTATTGGAATAATCAATATGATGGACTTACCTTACCTCTGATGCCTGTTGTTAAATCATTTTTAGCTGATAATACGATTACTGCATCAGCTAATCTAAGCTTCAGTAAAGTGTTTTCAGCAGGTGATAGAGTCATACATAACAAACCTGATTACCGGTTTGGTATCTCAATGTCATCCTCTCGAATCGGAAAATTTGAATCCATAAATGGTGATAATCCATGCGGTTGGTATTTGGGAGATGGAATGACTTACATGCACAATAGTGACAGGAATCAATATGTAGATTATTTCGCAACAGTTGATCCTTACCGTTTGCCCGGTACAACTGTAGACCCGGTTACAAGAACGCTTGTTTCAGTAGCTGGTGCTGTTGGCGATGGAAACTATGGATTTTTTGGTGTTCCCAGTAATGCAAAAGACTGGGTTGGAGGAACAAACCTTAGAGATATTTATAGTGTAGCCGGAATGGATCTGGTAGGAGAAGTCAGTTCTTTAAAAGCAAAAAAATCATGGTTTATGTTCGATAATGAGATTGTGGCTTTAGGAGCCGGCATTTCTCTAACTGAGGCACGAACACCTATGACAATTATTGAAAACAGAAGTCCACTTGGAAAAACGAATACGAAAACTATACCCAATCTAACTATTGATAATGTAGTAAAATCAGCTGCTAAGGGTTGGTCGGAGGATCTTGTTTCTCCCAAATGGGCTTGCCTTGAAGGAACGGGCGGATATTATTTCCCTCAAAATTATACAGTAACTGCTTCGAGGAATCAGAATGGATTTACTCAAATGCTGATTAATCACGGTATTTCGCCTACAAATGCCGATTATTCATACGTTTTGCTTCCGAATGCTACAACTCAAACAACAACCTCGTATACAGATTCTCCACAAATTCAAATCCTTAGTAATACGAAGGATATTCAGGCCGTTAAAGAAACTAAGTTGAATATTTTAGGCGTTAATTTTTGGGTAGCCGGCCAGATTGATATTCTTAATAGCAGCAATCCGGCTTCGGTCATGCTGCAAGTATCGAAGGATACGATTTATTTTTCTGTTTCCGACCCAACATGGTTGCAAACATCTTTAACTTTAACTATTAATGGAAATTATATTATTGGAGCAGGAACTGATGAATCAATAAAAACTGTCTTAAGTGGAAAAAAAACCGATATTTTGGTAAATGTAACTGATAAAATGGGAAAGACTCAAAAAGCTGTACTCATTTCTACTATTCCTAATTCATTAGTAAATGAAGTGTTGACTGATAATAACATAAAATGCTATTATTCTCCAATGAACCATTCCTTAAATTTGAACAATTTGCCAGTTGTACCTTCTACAGTAAGTCTGATAAATGTATTTGGCATTCAATGTAAAAAATTTCACACTAATAAAAGTAATGATTTATTTAACATTACCGGATTGAATTCAGGGATTTATATTGTATTTTGTGATTCAGATTCAGGTAAAGAATATGCCGGTAAAATAATTATCAACTAATAATTTAAAATTCTTAACAAAAAGGATATTATTTAAATGACAACACTTTAAAGACTATATTTGATGAAAACAAAAATTATTATACTCTTGATTACTCTAATTGGATGTTTACACTCAAAAGCTGAAAAATATGATAATATTTATATAAATAGCGAACTCAGCAAAAGAATAAAGATGGCTACAAATCGGTTGGTTATTGGGAAAGAACCTGCAATAACGGAAGATTTTATTCTTGCCTGTGTAACATTAGAACCTCAATTTGACCGGCGATTTACTGAATTTAGTGGCGATCAAAGTGGTAGATATTTAAGTGTTTTCTCAAAGTTGAAGGTTGAAAATAATACTGTAAATATCAAACATTTGATAAATAGAATAATTTCAACTCAAAAAAGTGATGGCCGTTTTGGTTCAGATACTTTAATTTTTGAAACTTCGAAATTACAAGATTCACACATGGCTCTTTTGTGGGGAAATGGGAGATTATTAAAAGGACTTATGGATTATTATGAAACGTTTAAAGACCCGGCAGTTCTTAAATCAGCTATAAGATTAGGCGATTTTCTTAATTCGATAACTGAAAGTTGTATAAAACCAGATGTTATTGAAAATTTCAAGAATAAAGGTGCAACGGGTTTTATTTGCTTTACACAAAATATTGAAGGTTTGGTTAAATTATATAATGCAACAAATAATAAAAAGTATATTCAACTAGCGCAAATTATATACCCATTGCTACCTGAAATGGAAAATCAACATAGCCATGGTTATTTAAATACCTTAAGAGGTATCTTAATGTTGTATAATGTCACTAAACTACAAGAACAAAAAGATTTTGTTATATCCCGATATAAACAAGTATTTGAATCAAAAAATTTTATGATATCGGGCGGTGTACCTGAATTCTTTAAAAGTCAAAATCTTCTGCAAGATGGAAATCGGGATGAAGGATGCTCAGAAGCAGATTGGTTGATGTTGTCGTTAGAATTATGGGAAGTTACAAGTGAAATGATGTATTTAAATAATGCAGAATATTGTTTGACGAACGAAATGATGCTTAATCAATTTGACTCTGGTGACTTCGGACATCATCATATTGAACCTGATTTTGGATATAAATTATCATATTGTGAAGGAAGGGCTTGGTGGTGCTGTGATTACCATGGATTAGGAGCAATGTTGCAGGCCAAAAGTTTAATTGTAACAAATGAAAATGGGGTTAAAAGAATCAATATGTTTTATAATTCTGAATATAAAGACAAAGACATAGCTTTTGATTTTTATAAGATAAATCAAACAAATCCAACATACAAAATAAAAATTAAACAAGCTGAATTAAGGGATATTACAATTGGAATACGTTTACCCAATTGGGTGAAAAATATGAGTTTAAAATTTAATAATATACCGATAAATTCAATAGTAAAGGATGGTTATTTGATAGTTTCACGCAAATGGAATAAAAATGATGTTATTGAAATAAATCTAGATTATGCATTTAAATTTATAACAAAAGAAAGAAAATCAATTACTTTGAGCAATGCTTTTGGAAATTTAAATGATGTTGCTTTGCAATACGGTCCTTATCTTATGGGTATTGATGATGGTTATATGCCCCTCTTTATGGCTGAACCAGCGACTAAAAATGTTATAAATATAAATAAATCATCATTAGACTCCTCTAAATGTAATTTGACAAACAATCTTGTTGAAAATTCATTGCTCTCAGATGCATACATGACTTTTAAATATAAACATGAGGGCTTTTATGGTAATAATAGTGTAACGTTGCGACCGGTTTCAGAAATCACACATCAAAGATTGGCCAATTTAAGATTCTGGTTTAACTTCAATATTTATTAACTCAAATAAGAAATGACATGATAAAGAAAATTTCACTTCTGATTATCCAAGTTGTTTTTTGTTTGCATGTTTATGCTACTACTTATTACATTGATGCTGTTAATGGAGCTGATAATAACAACGGAACGACTCCATCCTCAGCATGGGAAACTATTAGTAAAGTAAATGCGTCAACTTTTAATCCCGGAGATTCCATACTATTTAACAAAAATCAGACTTTTAGAGGCAATTTAACACCTAAAAACGGATCTTCATCTGGTTATATAACCTATGGTGCATATGGAACCGGTAGTAAACCTCTTTTATTAGGTTCAATCAATAGGAATCTTACTTCTGACTGGATTAGTGTTGGAACAAATATTTGGAAAACATCAAATGTTATTACTATTGACGGAAGTGCAGTGGATGCTGGAAACTTGATTTTAAACGGAGAAACTTTAGTGGGCAGGAAAATGTCTTCTCTCAGCAAAGTTAATAGTCAAGGTAAGTTTTTTTCAGATGTAAATGACAAATCTGTAACTATGTATTCAATCAGTAATCCAGGTTCAGTTTATTCTAACATTGAAATTGCATTAAAGAAAGATATTATTAATAATTCTACTAAAAGTTATGTAATATATGAAAATCTTGATTTACGATATGGAGGTGCCCATGGAATTGGGGGTCGTAGTTCACATCATATAATTATAAGAGATATGAATTTTTCTTATATTGGTGGCTCCTATTTATCAGACACTCTTCGGTATGGTAATGGAGTAGAGTTTTACAATGATGCAAACACTAATTCTGTAGAACGTTGTGTATTTAGTCAGATTTATGATGTTGCAATGACTTCTCAAGGCAATTATCCGGGTTATCAAGCTTATGATCTCTGTTTTAAAAACAATATTGTTTATGACTGTGAACAGTCATTCGAATTTTGGGTTAAAGGAACAGGAGCTTCAGCATACCGTATATATTTTGTCAATAATACATGTTTAAGTGCAGGTACAGGTTGGAGTCATGCACAAAGACCTGACCCCAATGGAACTCATTTATTATTTTATGGATCAACAGCAAGTTTTAATAATATTATAATTTGCAATAATATTTTCAGAAATGCAGTAAATTCGGGTGTGTTTGAATTTATGAAAAACTTATCTGATCTTAATACATCTTATACTACCATAAATAATAATGATTGGGATGTTACAAATATCTTAGCGGTAGTGACAGGTTATAACAATAATTTACCTATAATTGCTTTATATAATTGGAATTATTACCAAATAAATACTGGTCAAGATGCAAATTCAATTACTACAAATCCGTTAGTCACATCCAATTATTCTATTCCATTTAATTCGCCTTGCGTTAATGCAGGAGCTAATTTGTCCTATGTTACTAGCGATTATTTCAATACAGCAAGACCTCAAGGAAGTTCTTTGGACATAGGAGCATGTGAGTTTTTAAATAACAATTTAGTGACTAACCCTACTTTTAATATAAATACTGCTAACTGGTCAATAGAACTACATAATTCAGCAACAGCTGGCTTATCATCAGTATCTCAATACGATTACATTGGAAATGCCTGCAAAACTACAATTACAAATCCAGGATCATCTGGCTGGGAAATTCAACTAATGCAACTTATACAAATTGTAAGTGGTAAAACTTACACAGTTAAATTCAGGGCAAGTGCTTCTGCAAATCGTACTATCGGAATTGCATTTCAACAATCTTCTTCTCCCTATACAACATATTATTCTAATTCTACAATAAATATAACAACAATACCAACAAATTATGGACCTTACACTTTTACATGCACAACAACTGATGCTTCAGATTACTTCAAATTTATGTTAGGGAGTAAATCAGATGCGGTCTGGATAGATGATGTTGAAATAACTGAATCTTCATCTCCGTTATCAGAGCCTCTTTTCTTATCGCTCACTTTCGATAATTTAAAGGTAGATTTTGGCTGCAATCAAAGAGAAGAACCATCCACCATAATATTAGTAGATATATCAGGCAAAATTGTTTATAAAGCAAATATTTCGCATATTTCTACTTTGAATCTACCAACTAAACAATTTGTAAAAGGAATGTATTTTTTGTCTCTTATTAAAGGTTCTGAAAAACATACTTCAAAAATAATAATTCGATAAATTAAAAAGAAAAAATGAAGGCAAAAGAAATTTAAAACTTGATTTTGTATATTGAAATGATACTTTCTTTATAATGAACAATGTATTATCAATGCCAATATTAAATTCAATCAACTAATTTAGACTTAAAATAAAAAATCAAACTAAAATTACTCATGAACACAAAATCAGGAAACAAAATCGAACTAACTTTTCTATTCCTTTTATTT
>Ga0302292_1001933_pt1 | contig 12772 bp, 11 predicted proteins | sample III_Fen_N2_1_FD_194553 | JGI IMG/M metagenome (GOLD analysis project Ga0302292, IMG submission 194553) | Peat permafrost microbial communities from Stordalen Mire near Abisko, Sweden - III_Fen_N2_1 | ecosystem: Environmental > Terrestrial > Soil > Wetlands > Permafrost | place: Sweden: Abisko...
ACCGCGGACTAGGCATGGATGGCCTTACCCCGATGCAAAAGCTAAATGAGGCCCAGAGTGTAAACCTTTCGCTGCAATGTTACAAATATTGACAATAATATTAAAGTCTGACATAATATTCTTTACAGTATTATTAACAATTCAATAAAATAAGCAATTAATGACAGACAAAAATCAACAACCAATTCCTTTTAAGGCGGGCTCAGAGGGACCACATTTTATTGTAAACCACCTATCTGGCAAAAAAACAATTGCCACCAGTGAAAATGACAAACAGCTCAAAAAAAAGTTTCATAATATAGACAAAACATTCAACGAAACCAATATTCAGGCTGGAGTAGTTACCCGTAAAAGAACTATTAAAACAGTTGATCTTTCGGTGGCCGCTGGTTTTTCACTGTCTGATTTGTTTAAAGACCTTCCTGGTGTAACACCTAAAAAATGGTTATCACAAAGCCAAGTACTGAAAATCTATAAACATTTTCGAAATCATTTAGCGTTTGATGATATTCCTAATTTATTTCTTTGCAAAAAAAGTGAGTCAAGAGAATTTTATAATGATGACGATGAAATAAAAATGTGGAAAAATTTACAGATTATCGAGATCACAATTGATCATGAAGATGATGATTACATTAGAATTACACCGGATAGCTTACTTTATTCTAAAAGTATTATTGATGGTAATTTTAGAATCTTTATTCCGGTTGAGTGCGGACAATAAAATTTAATTCTCAAATTATTAAAACATAACGTTTTAATAATTTGAGGATTTTTTTATACAAAAAAACAACCTATAAATTAGGTTGTTTTTTTCTTTGTGCGCCGTGTCGGATTCGAACCGACGACCATCACCTTAAGAGGGTGCTGCTCTACCAGCTGAGCTAACAGCGCATACTTTTTAATGATAACCCAAATAAAAATTATTACAAGAGTTACTGGTGGCTGAGGAGGGGCTCGGACCCTCGACCTTAGCGTTATGAGTGCTACGCTCTAACCAGCTGAGCTACCCAGCCATTTGTGATAAGAAAAAAAGCAGCTAATCGTCGCTTTTTCTCTTACAGCATAAAGCATCAAAATTCCTTTGTCAACGATTAAATTTAATGTTTTATTTTCACGGTGCGCCAGGCAGGATTTGAACCCACAACCCCTTGGTCCGAAGCCAAGTGCTCTATCCAGTTGAGCTACTAGCGCAAATATACGGCCTTAAAAGACCGTATGAGAGATTTATCTTTTACCCTTTAAAGCTTGTTTTAAATTGTAACCAGTTTTAAATTTAGCTACTTTAACTTCAGGAATAGTAATTCTTTCAGTTGGTTTTTGTGGGTTAACGCCACCACGAGAATATCTAACACGGGACAAGAAAGTACCAAAACCAGTGATAGTTACTTCACGGCCATTTTTAAGTTCAGAAATGATAGTGTCAGTTAAAACGTTTATCATTTTTTCTGCTTGTTTTTTGTTGATGCCTTCTACATCCTTTGATAATTTCTCGATGATTTGTGCCTTGTTCATAAAGTTTAATCTAATTAATTTTAGCTTTCCTTATTATAATAAAAGGAATTTTTTATTACAACCCCTCTGTCTACCTGGCATACTCAGTAACCCTAAGTTCTCGAATTACATTAACTTTGATTTCACCTGGATATTTAAGTTCAGTTTCAATCTTCTTAGCAATATCACGAGCTAAGTCATGAGCTTGAATATCGTTAGTTTCATCTGATTTAACAAACACACGAACTTCACGACCCGCTTGAATAGCATAAGTCTTTTCAACGCCAGCAAAGGATAAAGCAATCTTTTCTAATTCTTCTAAACGTTGAATATAGTTTTCATAATTATCGTTACGAGCACCAGGACGAGCGGAAGAAATAGCATCGGCCACTTTAACGATTACAGAAATGAGTGAGGCTGGTTTGTCATCGTGATGAGTAGCAATTGGATCAATAATTTCTTGTGGTAAGTTGAACTTCTTAGCAATATCGCGACCAATCTCGGTGTGATTACCTTGAACTTCATGGTCAACGGCTTTTCCAATATCATGTAATAAACCACCTTTCTTAGCTAGTGTAACGTCAGCCCCTAACTCTTCAGCTAGGATAGCGGATAAGTGAGCCACTTCGATAGAGTGACGAAGAGCGTTTTGACCGTAACTAGTACGATATTTTAAACGACCAAGAATTTGTACTAATTTAGGATCGAAGCCAGCAATACCAACTTCATACATTGCTTCTTCACCCGCCTTTTTAATATCAACGGCAATTTCTTTTTTAGCATTTTCCACGGCATCTTCAATCTTAGTTGGGTGGATGCGTCCGTCTTTAATTAAATAATCTAAAGTTTTTTTGGCAATATGACGACGGATTAAAGAGAAACCCGAAATAGTAATAGCATTTGGGGTATCATCAACAATAATTTCCGTACCAGTCATCTGCTCGATTGATTTAATGTTACGACCTTCGCGGCCAATAATACGGCCTTTCATTTCGTCACTTGGCAAATCAACAGTAGTAGTTGTTAACTCGACAGTGTAATCAGATACCATTCTCTGCATAGCTAGAGCCATAATATCTTTAGCTTTATCAGCTAATTTATCATCACCTTCGTTTTCTAATTTTTGAACCCGAACCGCTAAATCTTCTGAACATTGGTCTTCAACTTTTTTCATTAACAAGTCTTTAGCTTCTTCCTTGGAAAGTTTAGCTAACTCTGCCAACTTGGAATCCTGCTCTTCTTTAACGGCCTTAATTTTTTCTTTAATTTCTTGAACTTCAGCCACTTTGTCATAAAGTTTCTGTTGTTTGTCCTGTAAATCTAGTAATTTTTGGGAGAAAGAATTTTCTCGTTGTTCAAGTCTTGATTGAAGGTCATTAATTTCTTGGCGTCTTTTAGCCTCTTCTTTTTTTGATTCTTCAATTACGACTAATGATTTTTCTTGAGCTTGAAGTAAAAGCTCTTTTTCTTTGATTTTTGCCTCACTGATAATTTTTTCCGCTTTTTGTTCGGCACCGCTTAATTTTTGACCAGCTGATTTTTTATAAAGGAAGAATCCAATAAAAAAACCACCGGCCAAGAAAACAACATACAAGAGATATTCCATAATATTCTGGTTGTTTTTTAGGAAATAGTGGTTGTTGAGCTAAAACTAGGATTAAAAAATAAAAAAATTTCGCCCCATTTTACTTAGGGCTAAGTTCTAATTTTTGGTTATTTTTAGAGTATTTTTTAATTTTACACGGTAATTTAAGGCAGCCATTACGGTTTTTTGTTTAAGCTTTGATAATATACAACCACAAACAGAGTCTAATTTTTCCTAAAAACAATTAATTATTAATTAGATTTATGCTAATACTCTAGCATTTATTTTTTTGGGTGTAAAGATGTTTTTAGGCCGGTTTCCTTTTATTTTAAGTTGACTAAAACAAAAATATAAAGTAATATTTAAGCATCTTAAGCACTAAAATTAAGCATTTTTGTAAAATACGCCTATGAATATTACCGAGTTAGCCCGCGTTCTAAGAGTTAATCCTCAAGAATTACGCGACCTTTTACCAAAGATTGGTTTCAATATTGGACAAAAGGCCATTAAAGTTGATAATAACACCGCCAAAAAGATCATTAAGAATTGGCCGGCTTTTAGACGTCAACTTGAATTGCAACGGGCGGCTGCATACGCTAAAAAGAAAGAAGAAGATGCAATGCCTCACGAAATTAAAGAAATTAGTGTTCCAACTGCGATTACTGTTCGTGATTTTGCCGAGATTGCTGGCGTTCCTGTTAATAAAGTGTTAACTGAACTAATGAAAAATGGTGTTTTCGCTTCAATTAACGAAAAAATTGACTTTGATACCGCTACTATTATTGGGGCTGAACTTCACCTAGATATTAAGCCGCTTGAAGAAAATCAAGAAACTGAAGAAAAAGAAGACCGTAAGTTAGAAGAAATTTTAGAAAAGGAAGAAGTTGGTGACATGTATGACCGCCCTCCAGTTATTGTTATTATGGGTCACGTTGATCACGGAAAAACTAAGTTACTTGATTCCATTCGTCGTACTGATGTGGTGGCTGGTGAAGCCGGTGGTATTACTCAGCATATTGGCGCTTACCAAATTTTAAGAAAGAACAAAGTTATTACTTTTATTGATACTCCAGGACACGAAGCCTTTACTGCTATGAGAAGTCGTGGTGCTAAAGTGGCTGATATTGCGATTTTAGTCGTTGCCGCTGATGATGGGGTAAAACCGCAAACAGTGGAAGCTTGTCGTATTATTGAAGCCGCTAAAATTCCATTCTTAGTAGCCATTAATAAAATTGATAAACCAGACGCTAACATTGATAAAACAAAACAAGAATTATCTTCCGTTTTAGGTATTACTCCAGAAGATTGGGGAGGTAAAACTATTTGTGTGCCAATTTCCGCTAAAGACGGAATTGGAATTGAAGAATTGTTAGATATGGTTCTTTTAGTAGCTGATACTGAAAGTGTAAATATGAAAGCTAATCCAAAAGCGGACGCAGCTGGAACAGTTGTAGAATCTAATATGGATAAAGGTGCTGGTCCAGTGGCCACTATCTTAGTTCAAAACGGAACTCTTCGTGTTGGCGATCAATTATGTTTCAACGATATTGTTTATGGTAAAGTAAAAGCTTTAAAAAATTATCGTGGTGAAAATATTACTGAAGCCCTACCATCAATGCCAGCTAAAATTTTAGGTCTTAAAATTTCTCCAGCGGTTGGTGATATTTTAGAAGTAGGTGATGGCCGTAAAGTTAAAAATAAAAAAATTAGAACTGCCTCTGAAGAAAATGTTAAGTCAGCGATGACTATGGCTAGTAATGAAGGCGAAAATAATATTCCGCAAATTAATGTAATTATTAAAGCCGATTTCTTAGGTTCCGCTGAAGCGATTGAGGAATCTTTAATGAAATTAAATACCGAAAAAGTTCGCGTTAAAATTTTAGCTAAAGGACTGGGCAATATTACCGAAGGTGATATTAAGAGAGCGGGTGATTCTGGCGCTAAAATCGTTGGTTTTAACGTTCGTATTACCCCAGTGATTGAAAATTTAGTTCGTGAAAGTGGCGTTGATGTAAAAACTTATTCCATTATTTACGATTTAATTAAATATATTAAAGCGGAAATGCAATTACTGATTAAAGCAGAAGTAGTCCGTGTAGATGAAGGTCGTATTAAAGTCGCCGCTATTTTCAGAACTGAAACCGATAAACAAATTATTGGTGGACGTGTTCTAGATGGTTATGCTCGTCTTGATAGTTCCATTGAAGTAAAACGTGAAGGTGAAATTGTGGCCACTGGTAAATTAGCTAGACTACAAAGTGGTAAACAAGATGTTAAACAAGTTGAAACCAATGAAGAGTGTGGTATTTTATTTGAAGGTAAACCATTAGTTTTAGAAGGTGATATTTTACAAATTTATCACGAAGAAAAAGTAATCGATAAATTATAATTTCATGTCCAAAGTTGATCAACTAAATGAAATGTTACAACAGGAGTTGGCTTATGCGATTAATCGCGAGGTCGGCGTGCCTAATACTTTAATTACCGTAGTTTACGTTAGAACTTCGGCTGATTTAAAATTTGCGACTGTCGGTGTTTCTGTTTTGCCAGATAATTTAGCTGGAACTGCTCTTGAAAAATTAAAGAAATCGGCCGGCATGTTATCTAGTATCTTAGCCAAGAAAACCAGATTAAGACAAATTCCTCGTTTACGATTCGAATTTGATCCAACCGAAAGGAAGGCGGCCGTAATCGAAAACTTTATAAATAATTTAGAAGAAATTGAGAAGAAAGAGGAAGATGATGATGTCGAAATTTATCAATTTTAAATAGAATATTGCTCAAAAGTCCGGAGTTTAGGCTCTGGACTTTTTTTAATTTAAGGCATATAATTAGGGGTTAAAAGTAAAATTTTAGACCATGGACTATAGCCTTAAATATCGCCAAGCCTATCTTAAAATAAAAAACGCTCGTAAATTATTAATTGTAAGTCATCTAAATCCAGATGGTGATGCTTTGTCTTCGGTTTGTACTTTTTTAGAGTTGGCATATTTACTAAATGTCCCAGCCGATGCCTACTGTCATGATAAAAAAGTAAGTGCTTTTAATTACTTGGCCCATGAATCGGCTATTAGCTCTGATAAAGAAAAAATATTGCCGCTGACCTCTTATGACGTGATGGTAATTTTAGATTGCGGGGCGATGTCACGAACTAATTTAGAATTAGAAATTAAAGAAGTACAAAGCTCAGTTGATCGGCCATTTATTATTGAACTAGACCATCATCCTAAAATTGACGATTTCGCTGATTTGGAAATTAGACAATCAGATAAAGCGGCCACCGTTGAAGTTATTTATAATTTACTTAAAGAGAATAAAGTTAATTTTAATAAAAACATTGCTAATTGTATCTTAACCGGAATTTTAACTGATACAGGTAATTTTTTATATTCTTCTTCAACTAATATTAATATTGCGATTGCTTCTGAGATGCTAAATTATGGCGCGCAGTTTCCTAAAATAATTAACAATACTTTGCACAATCAAAATATTTTAACCATGAAACTTTGGGGGGTTACCATGGAAAATTTATGTATTAATGAAGATTATAATTTAGCTTATTCGGTAATAACTAAAGATGATATTGATAACTTATTGAAATTGGGTAGCACTGAAGATATTGAACGTTACTTAACTTATGATGTTTATGGTGATATTGCGGGCTTCTTAAGCACTCTATCAAATGTTCAAGCCATTATGTTGCTACGTGAAGAAAAAGAAGGACGAATCAAAGGTAGTCTAAGAACTTCTAGGGCTGATGTGGATATCTCCGGTTTAGCCCAACAATTAGGTGGTGGTGGACACGCTAAAGCTTCTGGTTTTATGATTGATGGTCATATTGTGAAAACGGAAAATGGTTGGGAAATTGTTTAATAAATATGTTATACTTGAAAAATAATAAAATTTAGTAACAATTATCTATGTCTTCAAAAAATCAATTTTTAAAAATTATTTTTTACATTGCCTTAGCTTTAGGGCTACGTTTTATTTTAGTAGATAATATTTTTGACCACGCTCAACCGTGGTGGCTAAAAGCCATTGCTATTTTATTAATATTTTATATTGGCATTGGCTTTGTTTTTCGCGGTACCGCTAATGTAATTGAAGAAACGACCGATGTTTTAAAAGACCGAACGAAATTAGCTGGTGGCTTTTTACAATCATTTGGCACGGCTTTCCCTGATATGATAATTGGCGTAATGGCGGCTCTAATTTCTTTGGAAGTTAAAGATGCTGATCCGACTAGAGCGATTAATTTAGCGATTGTTGCGGCAGCGGCGACTTTTGGTTCTAATATTTATAATATCGTTCACGCCACTTGGTGTATTTATCGCCAAAACTTAGCTGACTTAAAAAATAAAACTATTTTAATGTTTCCTTTTTTTAAAAAAGGTGGCAGTTTAAAGCCTTTGGTTGAACATAAACTAAAACCGATAACTTGCGAGATGGATACGGCGATTAGAATCTTAACCAGCTTAACTGGACTGACTTCTTTTGTGGCCATTAGTATGGTTATTTTTGGCAGTGTAAAATCTGAGACTTTGGGTTTTTCTGAAGACCTTTATCAATTGATTTGGCCTGTCGGTGTGGTTTTACTTTTATTATGTATTTTTGTTTTATATAAATTTCGTAAAAATAGTCGGCCAGAATCACCAATCGAAGAAATTGTTGAAGAGGAAAGATATTATGATAAACAGAAAACTTGGCGAATTTGGTTGGACTTAATTTTATCAGGTGTCGCTATTTTATTTGCCGCCGAAAGTATGGTCCGGGCAATTGAAGTTTTTTCTAATTTAACTCATGTTCCTTTTGTAATAACTGGTGTTCTGGCTGGCATCATTGGTTGTTTTGGTGAGATGATGGTAGTTCATAATTTTTCCGTTAATTCCAATGGCCGTATTGGCGATGCGATTGTCGGTGTGGCGATGGATAATATTGTTACTACTTTAGGAGCCTCAATTGTAGCGATTATGGGTGGGATATTTTTAGGAGGCAGCTCTTTGATTTTAATTTTTATTATTATTTTAGCGGCTAATACAATGCTTATTGAGCAGATTTCTATTTTAAAAAATAGACTATAATTTTTATAATAAAAAAGAGAGTCTTGATTAGACTCTCTTTTTTTATTTCTTTTTTTGATTGGCCTTCCGCCATTTAGCAATTTCCGCATGGTTACCGTTAGTCAGTACTTCCGGCACCTGATATTTCTGCCCCTCGACTTCAAACACAGCCGGCTTAGTATATTGAGGATATTCAAGTACTCCTTCTTCGCTATGTGACTCATCAAGTGAACTTTCATTATTACCTAAGGCTTCAGGCAGTAATCTAGTAATTGAATCCATGATAATTAAGGCTGGTAATTCGCCGCCTGTAAGCACATAATCACCAATAGATACTTCTTCATCAATAAAGTGGGAAATGCGCGCATCAACCCCCTCAAAGCGACCACAAACAAAGATAACTTCTTCTAGTTTACTATAATCTTTGGCCATTTGTTGATTCCAAGTTTTACCGCTAGCTGAAAGTAAAATAATTTTTCGCTTAGCTGGTTCGGTTTTATATTTGGCTTTTACTTCTTCTAAAGCAGCATGTAATAATTCAATCTTCATTAGCATACCAGCGCCACCACCATAAGGAGTGTCGTCAACACTTTTGTATCTGTCAGTTGACCAGTCACGTAAATCACGAGCGGTAAAATGAATGATTCTATTATCTAGAGCCCGCTTTAAAATACCCTCACTTAAGTAAGAGTTGAACATGTTTGGATAAATGGAGATGGCTTGGAATTTCATATAGGTATTATAACAGAAAAGTCCCGCTTTTTAAAACGGGACTTTTCTTATCTAACGAGTAAAAATTTTTAGATATTTAAATCATCGATAGCAGAAGTGTCGATGTCTAAACCAGAATTATCTTCTTGAGATACTGGTCTTTCATGACGCTTGCCACCTTCTGGATCATAAATCTTTAAATTAACACGGGAGTTGTTTTTAGCACCAACAATTTTTAGTAAAGTTCTGATTGCTTGAGCAGTCTGACCTTTTCTTCCGATGACATAACCCATGTCAGCTGGATTGATCTTAAGAGTTAGTAGAACACCCATTTCATCAACGGTTCTTTCTACGTTAACATCCTCAGGATTGCTTACGATTTGTTTAACAATGGTTTCTAAGAATTGCTTGTCTTGAGCTTCCATACTTTTGTTTTTCTTCCAAATGTTTGATGCGAGCATCAAGTCTGAAAGAAATATTGTTAATTATATTTACCTACTCAAGTAGAGTAGAATTGATACTGTTATTGTACAAGTTATGACTGTCTTATGCAACTACTTACGCCGCTGCTTCAGGAGTTACTTCTTCTACGGTTTCTTCTACAACTGGGGCGGCGGCTGCTACTTCAGCTTTTTTCTTTTTATCGGCCTTAGCTTTAAGTTGGCCTTGTCTCTTTTCAGACACAATACCCTTCTTAGAAGCAACAACTTTTCTACCGGCAACGATTTCGTGGCCAACAAGTAAATTGTTAACAGTAGGAGTCATTTGAGCGCCTTTGCTAATCCAGTAATTAATACGGTCAGCTTTAACTCTTAAATCTTTGTGATATTGATCATAAGAACCAAGAATTTCTAAAGAGTTACCAAATGGATCACGTCCTTTTTCGGAGATGATAACGCGGAACACTTTTTTGTTTTTTTTACCAAGTTTCGATAATTTTATAGTTAACATAATCTTTGAAACGCGTATCTGACTCTTAGATTCGAGACACCGTTTAATTGCTTAAAATGCTGATTTAATAACCAAATTCTAACGTAAAGACTTTAAAAAGTCAATGGCTAGACTCGAGGAGCTGGAGTGCCAGTTCTTGGACCTCCGAAACTACCTGGACGTTTGGTAAATCCACCCGGCCTGCTTCCGCCAAAAGAGCCGGAATCAGTTGATTTACCTTTTTCATCTTTCCATAAAGGCATATTATCTTCTAGGCCCTTTAGGGTTAGATTAATACGTCCTTGGTCGTCAATTTCTTTAATTTTAACGGTAACAATATCGCCAACATTAACGAAATCAGCTGGTTTATTGATGCGATAAGGAGCAAGTTCGCTAACGTGAGCCATACCATCTTGATTGGCATTTAAAGCGATGAAAGCACCGAAGTCCATTAAACGAACAACTTTACCTTTAATAATTTCACCAACCTCATATACTTTAACAATTTCTTGAACTTTGCTAACAGCTAAGTTAACCATAGCCACGTCAGTGCCACAAATCATTACTAAGCCGTCATCTTCAATATCGATAGAAACACCAGTATCTTCAATAATGCCATTAATAGTTTTTCCACCAGAACCAATAATTGCCCCAATCTTAGTTGGATCAACTTTGAAGCTGATAATTCTTGGAGCATGTTTAGAAAGTTCAGCGCGTGGTGCTGGGATAGCTTCTTTTAGAACTTCCAAAATTTGATTTAAAGCTTCACGTCCTTGAATTAAAGTCTGACGAATAATGGCTTCGTCAAGTCCAATAGTTTTGGTATCAAGTTGAATGGCAGTTAGACCGGTGTCAGTTCCAGTAATTTTAAAGTCCATACCACCATCACCATCTTCTAAATCTTGTAGATCGGTAATAACTAACCATTTACTCATATCAGGAACAGAGGCCAGACCCATAGCGATACCAGCGACGTGCTTTTTAATTGGCACACCAGCATCCATTAAAGATAAAGTAGAAGCACAAGTAGAAGCCATTGACGATGATCCGTTAGAACCTAAAGTCTCAGATACTACGCGAATAGCATAAGGGAATTCTTCTTTTGTAGGAATAACCGGCATCAAAGCTTTTTCCGCTAAGGCACCGTGACCAACTTCACGACGACCAGTACCACGAAGTGGTGCTGCTTCACCAACTGAATATGGAGGGAAGTTATAGTGGTGCATGTAACGTTTTTTACTTACACCTTCAATGCCTTCTAAAGATTGTTCAAGTCCAGGAGCACCTAAAGTAACAACACCCATGACTTGAGTTTCACCACGAGAGAATAAAGAAGAACCGTGAACGCGAGGCAAAAGAGAAGTATCAGCTAGTAACTGACGAATTTCAGTAATACCACGACCATCAACACGACGTTTTTCTTCGATAATTGAACGAGTAATTTCTTCGTCAACTAATTTTTCAACTAATTTTTTAATAACGTAACCGCGGCTATCTTTATCAACACCAGCCTCAAATAAATTCTTATCTAGTTGAGCTTTGATTTCAGTTACAGCCCCTTTACGTTCAGTTTTGGTATAATAAATTTTTTCAAATAAAATAGTTGGAATAATTTTCTTTAACCATTCTGCACTAGTAGCCAGTAATTCTTTTTTAGCTTCTTCTTTAGCTAAATCTTCAGGAGTCTTTAAAACTTGTTTAGCAGTTTTTTCGTGAGGAGTGATATTAGCTTTTAGTTCAGAGAACAAATCAATTGCTCCCTTCATAGATTTCATACCGGCAATAATCGCATCAGCCATAATATCTTCTGAAACTTCATTAGCTCCAGCTTCAATCATGATTAAACGATCACAAGTACCTGACACAATAAGATCTAAACTACTTTTAGCTTGTTCTTCATAAGTTGGATTAAAGACGAATTCGCCGTTAATTAAACCAACGCGGATACCACCAATAGGACCAGCCCATTCGATACCAGAAATAGATAACGCTGCAGAAGCGGCTAATAGGGAAACGATATCATAATCATTTTCTTGATCAACTGCTAAAACAGAAATAATAACTTGAACATCACGTTTATCATCCTGATTAAATAAAGGACGAATCGCACGGTCAATCATACGACCAGTTAAAACGGATTGGTCAGTTGGACGACCTTCACGTTTAACCCACTGGGAACCTTTGATAATTCCAGCGGCATAAAGTTTTTCTTCGAAATCAACCATTAAAGGGAAGAAATCAACACCATCACGTTCAGATTTAGACTGAACAACATTGGCCATAACTACAGTCTCGCCATATTGGACAAGCACCGAAGCGTCAGCCTGAAGAGCTAAGCGACCAGTTTTTACACTAAGTTCGCGACCCAACCATTGTGTCTTAAACATCTTTTCATTTAACATGTTTTTGTTGAGGCTGGAGAGTAAATTACAGAACTGTAAATAATTACAGTGCTATCTATTTACCAACCAGCACATCGTTATATATAAAAAACCAAAATAGCCACACCTTGATTAGGCGTGGCTACAAGGTTATTTTTTTCCAATTAAAAATTTCTTATCCCCGGATAAATCAATAAAATCATCCGATTCTTCAATAAGCTGTGAGGAACAAGTTTTTCTAAATGCCATAATTTCTACTAAACAACCTTTGTTGTTTTGTAAGTAAGAAACTAGTGGTAAATAATCACCATCGCCGGAAACTAGAACAATAACGTCTAGTTTGTCAGCTAATTTGATGGCATCAATCGCAATTCCAACATCCCAATCACCTTTTTTAGCGCCACCGGCGAAAGTTTGTAGGCCTTTCATTTTAACTTCAAAACCTTGTTGGCTTAAAGCTTCAAAGAAAGACATCTCATCGTCGTTATCGCTCTTTATAACATAAGCAGTGGCCCGGATAAGTTTCCGATCAGCCACTGCTTGAGTAAGTATCTGTTGAAAATTGACGCGACGGTTATACAAATTTTTAGCGGAATGATACATATTAGATA
>Ga0302292_1001936_pt1 | contig 12763 bp, 9 predicted proteins | sample III_Fen_N2_1_FD_194553 | JGI IMG/M metagenome (GOLD analysis project Ga0302292, IMG submission 194553) | Peat permafrost microbial communities from Stordalen Mire near Abisko, Sweden - III_Fen_N2_1 | ecosystem: Environmental > Terrestrial > Soil > Wetlands > Permafrost | place: Sweden: Abisko...
CTGCCATTTTGAAACGCCTAGACCTGAAACCGTTACACAACTATTAAAACTTTTATTCATTTGCGAAACAAATATTCACATTCTTTAACATATTCATTTCGTTAACAAAAGCACAGCCATAAAAATAACAGAACGACATATGTCTTTAACTTTCAGTAGCTCTGTTTAGAACCTCGGCTTTACAGAGCTCAACCAAAAGAAATCACCTTTGCCGCTTGTACCGTCTTGGTTACTTGAAATAACTAAGATGGTTTTCCACAGAACCAAAGGGGGGATAAAAACAAACCCGCATGGTTTGTTCAATTAACCATGCGGGTCATGTAAAGTAACCACTATAGTTCCACACGAAACCAGATTAGTTACTCAAAATAACCTGATCGAATTGCCGACAAACCATGCGGGTCTTTTAAGAAACTCTAAAGAACAGTATAACAAACGATTATTGTCTGATAATAAAATAAATGCAAAAAAAGTGTTTTGCATTATTCAGACAGTATAAACCTTTACACCTTTATTGAAACGTACATTCTATACTACAAACTTACACATTTTACAGCCTAAGGATAAGTTATTGTCCAGTTGCTTTTTTCCATATCAGTTTTAGTAAGCTGGTATCGCTTTAATATCATATTATGTTTTACAATACTGTCCCACGGAGTGGTTTCTATTGTATGGGCATCAAAAATAAACATTTGTGATGTTGGATTAAAAGCAAAGACACTTGCAGTAGTAAAAGTTTGTGATTTAGAATTAACCTTATAGTTATCAGGGTCTGATTTTTTTAATGTGGTATCAGGATAGGCAAATGAGAATCTATAATAGATAGTCTTATCTGAACTATTTTTTATATAAATATATTTACGTTCCTCTCTATAGCAGCTAGAACCACTCAAGCTTATAAAAAGTATTAATAGAGTACCGATGTTTATCATGTTTTTCATTGAAATTTATGTTTAAAATTGAAATTAAAGTTCCTCTTAAAATCCAATACATAGGGCTATAGTGAGTGCAGATTCCCACCATGATGTGTGTATTAAACCTTGATTAGTACGATACTTACTGTAATCCCTGTCAAAATCTGGGTAGTGTCCACTATCAAAAATAGGATTGCTATGATAATCCCACGTTGCTCCTTTAAAGTGTGCCCTTGCCCGTATATTGGCATCTTGTTCAACACCATATGCCATATGTTCATAATATCCACGATCATTGCCTTTCGGACATGTTAACCCATTATATCCACTAGGAAAAGCATATTCAGAGAGATAAGCCCACCCTGCCTCTTGGCTTTGCAAATAATGACCGTATTCATGCTGGAAAAGTTCATTATTTGGGTTAGCTTCAATATTATTGTCGCCGTTAATATAGGAACCTAATGTAAAAGCACCCCATTCTCTACTATAATGCTTAACAACGGTTGCCCCATCATAATAGTTTACACTTTTTACATCGCCAATCATATTAGAACCTTGTGACGCAACATAACCAACTATTGTTTGCGGTAACTCCCATGTAAACCTTGACAATATCTGTCCTGGTGATCCGTTACAAAGTCCTCTGGCTATTTTTACATCATTTTTAAGGATAGTCCAATTCTTACCACCAGAAAAAATGACTTGTCCTACCCCGACTACAGAACTTACCGCTGTTGCTGCTAAAGCTAATGGAACGCCTGTTGTTATAGCTGCTACATCCACAGCTGCTGAAACAACAGCCTTTCCAACAGTAGTAGCCACACTAGCGACAGCTTTGGCGGCAGCACATACAGCATTACCGATTTTTTTAAAAATCTTCCATTTATAACCACTGGGGTCGGTATACATAAGCGGGTTATTCATACAATACGAATAACGGTTGTAGTTCTGAGCATCGGGGTTAGTGCCACTTGTTGCAACGCCAAAACATGGCAGGCTTTGAAAAACTGCCACATTTACAGCATTATTGAACCGTACTTTCATTTCATTTTACTTGTTTCATTTACCAAAACACAGCCCCTATTGAACTATGGGTAGGTTATGGTCCAGTTCATTCGTTGCAAATCTTCAAGACTTAAATCATACCTTTTTAAAATCAAATATTTTGCTCTTACCGTATCCCATGGTGTTGTTTCTAATATTTGTGCATCATAAAAAATATATCTTATTGTTTTTGAATCATAAAATCTGCCTTCTATACAACTATTATAATAATCATTTTTACTAGATAGTTTTTCAATTTTAAAACCATCTATTGATGTTGGATTATAATCAAGAATTAAGGTATCAGAATTACTTGAATTGGGGTGATAATAAATAGATTTATTTGAATTATTAATTATAATTATTTTTTTATGACAATTTTCATGTTTACAAGAACAACATGCTGTGAAATAAGCTAAGCAAATGGAAATTATAATTACAAAATTTTTCATATTTATTGATTTATTGATTTATTGATTTATTGATTTATTGATTTATTGATTTATTGATTTATTGATTGTAAACATTATGTTTCCTATAATACAATGAATGATAAATTGAGGGTATTCCATATGCAAATAAAGTTAAAGGTGAAAATGGAAGGGCTACTAAAGTTGCCATTCCTAATGAATCGTACCATTTGGGTTTGACAATTGAATTATTGAGTAACGATTGAAATTCAGGTGTATCATAATTGTTCGGATTTTCAAGCCAGTTTTTTCTGGAATTACCAAGTGGATTAAAATAAAAATCCCATTTTAAATCATTTCCTATTTTATTATGAAAGTAACGAATAGCTCTTGCGTTTGCATCTTGTTCAATTGGATTAAAATCGTGCAAATTAGGGTCATTGTTTGGGTCACCAAACACACTTGGTAATGCATAACCTGTAATGTATGCCCAACCAACTGATTGGCTTTGTAAATAATGACCATATTCATGTTGAAAAACTTTATCATTGGGATCTGCCTTTACCCCTTTTTCTGCATCAATATAACTACCTAATGTAAAAGCTGAACCACTCCAGTTTTGACTATATGTTTCAACTAGTGTTGCCCCATCATATTGGGACACTTCTTTTACATTACCAGCAAAATTTAACGCTTGCGATGTTCCATAACCAAGTGCTATTTGGGGTAATTGCCATGCTAGTTCCTTTAGATTTTTATCGAAAAGTCCAGCAGTAATTCTATATGAATTTCTTGCACATCTGTCAGCTTCCTTCCAAACATTATTGCCATGAATTGCTCCATCGGCAAATCCACAAACGTAGCTCACTGAACTCGCAGGCATAGCCATAACTTCGTGTGTTACATTAAGGACTGCCTTTCCAGCACTTGTAGCCACATTAGCAACGCCTTTACCCACAGCACATACAGCATTACCGATTTTTTTAAAAATCTTCCATTTATAACCACTGGGGTCGGTATACATAAGCGGGTTATTCATACAATACGAATACCTGTTGTAGTTTTGAGCATTAGAAGGATCCTGAACGTAAGGATCAGGACTGATGAACCGCTGCAAGTAAGGATCATAAATACGCCCGTTCATATTTATAAGACCAAAAGCCGACATATGTTCCTGACCGGTATAACCATGGTCGAAACGAGGTTGGAGAGCTGCCAGATTATTTGTAGGGCTCACAATGCCCACCGTTTTAAGATACCAGGTAGTAACATCGCGGGCACGCCCCCAAGCATCATAACTGTAGCGGTTGGTAACCGTGCCGGACTGATTGGAGATTGCAAGCCATGACCCCTGCCTGTCAGTATGGATATAGAAAATCTGTTGCACACCAGCACTATCCTGCCACACGGCACATACACCGGTTGGAGCTGTTATAATAGTACGCTTGTAAGTACTGGTACCCGCAGCATTGTAACCAAATTCACTTTCGTCAACATACACTTTCGAGCCCTGTAGGGTTCCACCACTCGTTTTAAGGTCAAGGCGGAAGCGGTTGCCATTGATACCATATGTAAACTCGTCACGAAAAGTGCCATTATCAATAGTTGCCGTTTTATTCTCAATGTTATAAGTACTCGTGCATGAAAGCGAAGGAGCCGAGTTGCTTGATGTTGCAGTCACAATACCATCAACACTACTGACAGCATGAGGCTGTATTGCATTGTAATTGTAATTTCCGGCAACCGAACTGGTTTTAATATTGCCGTTAGCCTCATATGTATACTGATGGAGATATTGTGGCTGACCTGTTAACCCGTCACTTGTAAGTCTGTTTTGGGCATCATAAGTAAAATCTTCAGATAGCCCGTAGAGTCCATCTGTACGTTGTGTCAGCTGTTTAGAAGCATTGTATGTATATCCTAGATTTTGGACACTTGTTGGAGTCGAAGAAGTCCCCGTTTTGATAGCAGTCATCAAACCGTCAGTGCCATATTCCAGACTTGTGATAAGACCATTACCTAAAGTGAATTGAGTCCATTGATTACCTGTATTTGCAGAGTTACCAGTCCAAATATTGCCACCTGCCGCATTGTCTATTCGTATGAGATTCCCTACAGCATCATAAGCATATTTCAAGGAAAGACCTGTTGGATAATTCACCGAAGCCAAACGAGAGGTTGCGGGATCGTATGTAAAAGTAGTGGTGAAATTAGTATTTGCAGCACCAGTCCTTACAGGTCCACTAGTTGTAGTTGTTAAGGGACGATTTAATACATCGTAAGTATAAGATTCCGTGATACCATCGCGAGTTACACTTTGAACCAGCCCAAGCGAACCGGGAGTATTTGAATATGTATAGCTCAAGTTCATGTTAGTTCCCGAGACAGACTGAGTTCTGCCGGAATTATCATAAACGTATGTTGTTACCTGACTTTTTGCATCAGTCTTTGTAAGCATCTGTCCGTAACCATTATAGGTAAAGGTAGTGGTGCCAAGGTCAGGGTCTGTCAGGGTCAGCTGGTTGAGAGTTACAGGGTCGTAAGTCATACTTGTGACCTTGCCCATTGTGGTAGAACTCTTGAGCTTTCCTGAAGGATAATATTCATAGTCGACTTTGCCATTACTACCATCAGATGTTATAAGGTTACCTGCACCGTCGTAAGTGCTGGTGCTTGTCGTATTATCTTTAAGATCTGTTTCTGTTACCGAATTGCCACTGTAGGAATATTGAAGATCAATATTGAAGTCATTACTGGTTTTTCTTATAATACGACCCGAGCAGTTTGTCGTTTCATACCCGTAACTGAGAGTCCTACCTGCATTATCGGTTTCAGAGGCAAGCATCCCGTTATCATTATATGTATAGGTCTTTGTCATCAAAACCCCATTTAAACCTAATACAGTTTCTTTACTGAGTTGAAATTTATTGTTATAATAACGGGTCTGAGTATTGCCATTACTTTCGGAATGCTGACTGTAATACAGACCAGTACCGGAATTGTCCCACCCTATTGCATCAGTTGTAATAGTTCCATCAGGCATTGTTACTGATGTTACATATTTGCCACCATCGTTGTTGTAAGAGTAATTTGAAGATAAATTATTATAATTAGTTGAAGAAAGAGGTGAACCGTCTGATGCTCTGTATTGAGTGTGGGATGTATAACCTCGAGGGTCGGTAGAACTGGTAATAAATCTGCCATAGGTATCATAAGTCCAGCTACTGGTTCTGCCTGAGGAACTCCCCGTTGGAGTTACCGTTGATGTTGTGGCATTACCATAAGAGTCGAAGCCTGCAAATGTTGTTGTCGCTGCTTGATTTGAAGACGAAACAACCCTCATTGGATAGGTATTGTCGTAAGTATAGTTTGTTGTCGTCGAATACGATGCTGTTCCTTTTGTACTTGTTGACATACTTTGCGAAATTTTAATTTTATTGTTTTCAACCTGTGTATAACTGTTGTTATTGGTAAAAGTCCAACCATCAACTGTTTTAGTGGTAATGGTTGGCACTCCCAAATTTGCATCAAAACTTGATATGTCTGAAATTGTTGTGGTTCCTGTTATATTATTAGTTGTTTCGCTGTGTGAAACTATCGGATAAAATAATTTTTTTGACATATCACCACCTTTTGCTTGTGCTGTATACGAGGAAGTGGAAAGAGACGTATTTGTGCAACTCTTTACAACACGGGAGTCCATCCATGAATTCAAACAGGAGGTGGTTCCATTACTAATTGATAACTGGTAGGTACTCGTTACACTCACACCTGTAACAGCTTCTGTTGCTGTTAATGAGGTAAAGCCCATAAACCCGGCTAAAGTATGTTGGTAAGCATTTGCAAAAGTGTAGGTATTATCGACAAGAGTGGAAGTCCCGTTTGTTTTTGTTAGATGGATCGGGAGCAACATTTTGCCCTTTATTAGTCTCATCGGTTCAGCTAAAGGCGTTGTCGTCGTTGCTGTTGTTGCAAAGGCAAATGTAATATTAGTTGTATTATTAAATCCGTCAGTAATTGCATTCATCAATAAATTACCATTGAGTAACGTATTAAATGTTATAAGTTTATAAGATTCTGTTGCTATATTATTCCCATAAACAATCTGTACAGGATCGACGGAAGCGGTTGACAGCGGTAAGTCAACCACATCGAGAAAGACATCAGTAATGCCTGTTGCTGTCGAAACAGTCTTTGGTACAACCGGTCGAAATGAATTATACCCTGACGAAAGAATAATATTAACAGTACCATTTAATGCATAAATGATATCCGATTTACCATCACCATTGATATCCGTGATTTTTATCTTTGTAGTCGAACTTGTTGGATTTATACTGCTTAAGCTGGAAGGAACCGTACCTGAAACATAACCGTTACCTGTTCCATATAAAAGAGACCATGTCGATGTATAATTATAAGAAAGTATATCAGGGATTCCATCTCCATTGAAATCTCCGATATACATGCTCGATATGTTGTTCGCTCCACTAGCAATAAGCGTACCTGTGAGAGTCGTTCCCGCTAATGAAAGAATATAGTCTCCACACGTTATAGTAGGAGTAGGATAATTCATAACAGAACTCTTTAATGATGAAAGACTATATGGAGAGCATGCGTTCGCCAAAATTTCAGGTTTTCCATCTCCATTATAATCAATAAGTTTTACACTGTTGATAGTATATGAAGACAAATTACACGCTGTCATAACAGAAACATTACCAAACCTTTCAAGACCATTAATACCAAATCCATATATCATCAAACGTTCTATGATTCCATCTGCGTTGAAATCACCATAAAGATAAGAGCAAGACGCCCCTGTTACTATTGTTGTTGTTTTTTGATCAACGAGAGTCGCACTACCATTTGAAACTGAGTAATATTTAACAATATCGCTTGTCCCTTCTTGCAGGTGGACGGCTATTTCGTCTTTTCCATCATTGTTCCAATCCATAACATCAATATCTAATGGTGTTGATGTTAGTGTGATAGGTGTCGCAGTTTCATTAGAAACCGCAATATTTAATGTCTGTGCTTTATTCCATTTTACAATATCTGTTATGCCATCGCCATTAAAATCACCAAAATATACCTTGTTACTGTTGAGAGAGCCTAACTGTACACCAGAACTTGATGAGGAGCCTGCATCTATTGTTGATACATTCGTCAGATCGGTTGATCCCCAGTTAATAATTGTTGGATTGTAAGTAATACCTTCATCAACAAGAGATATTTGGTTAAGTTTATTATATGTGCCATCGCTTGAATATGAAAAAGTATACTCCTTCGACATGTTATTTTCACTGTAAACTCTTATGGCGTCAAGGCGTAGGGCTTGTTTTAAAGGATAACCGCCTATATAGACCGTATTTGGATCATTTCGTCTACTATATGCAAACTTAATACTATTATATGGTGCAATAGAGTTGTTGCCCGTATATTTAATTTCATTTATTATGTTTTCTCCACTGGTTTCATCCACTAAATAAGTATATTCTACATAATTACCATCTGGATCTGTAATACGATTGATAGTCCAAGCTACAGGTAATGGAGCTCCTGTTGGTGTTATGCGTGATGTAGCTGTCTGTCCATATTGCATAACCAGTCCCGACTGAGTGGTGAGTGTAAAACCCGTCCCATTGAATACAATTCTGGTGTAAGGATTATTTTCCGGTGAATACGTATTCGTACCGGTTAGAATCAGACGTTGACCATCAAGGCTGAATACATCGGTAGTGTTGTTAAACTGGACAGAGCTCGTTGTGTTATCATAATAATTATTCTTTGCTGTGCGGGTTATGGATGAAATTCCACCTAAATGCCAGTTCCATCCTAAAATATCATTTCCGCTTCGGCTGTTATATAAAATATGTAGGTCTGGTTGCATCCCTTTCGTTCCCGGAGATATATTTACCGGAATATTATAAGCCATTTCACCATCAGGACCAACGGTGTAGTCTCCCTTTATGGTTCCTGGGACACATGTTGATGTATTTAATGATCGGGTTAAACCATTAATGTTATCTTGATTATATGCTGCTGGAATTACGGTATTATCCGTCTTTATTGTAAAAGTATGTGTACTCGCAGAATTGTCTACACTAAATCCTTCGCCAAGAGTTATTTTATCTCTTGCTTCCAATGTCTGATCAGCACTCGATAATTGGGTAATGACACCACAAGTTGGTATTGCACCAACCGAGATAGTCAGCTGGTCAGTAAAATTACATGTTTGTGCATAGCCTTGTGTCATTGTCATCAAGGCACAAACTATTATAATAAAATATTTATTCATTTCCGGTTGGTTTGAGGATTAGTTCTTAATAATTGTGTAGGTTTTTGACAAAGTACCCAATTGAATGGTGAGAATGTATGTACCTGCTGGTCGAGATAACAGATCAATGCTATTAAGTTGTGATATCGAAGACTTTTGTAAAATTTTAATACCATTAATATCATATACAACAATGTTCGCTACATTATTTGCAATATCGAATCCTGTCAATTGGATCAATAATATACCATGAGTAGGATTTGGATAAATGGAAATTTTTGTCTTACCAATTGAATCGATGCTCGAATTTATATACCCTTGTATCGGAAAAACAAGGGTATCTCCTGTTAGAGAAGTGTTTTGCAATGTTTCTAAATCTATGGTAGATAATGTATCACTTTTAAGCGAGGTACTTAACCAAATGATTGTAGCCAAGGTGCGGTTGCCGTTGGCATCGTATGTATAACTAGCTTTAAATGCCTGCGAATGGGCTGCAATACCCAGAGCTAGCAATGTGAATATAATAATAATCCTTTTCATATTTTTTGTTTTAGAAGTCCCACGATTTCAAAAAGGTGGAATTTCTCATCATAGAGTTAACTCCAATTATTTCTTTCCATTTAATTTTGCCAAAGCTTTTTCCAGTGCTTCGATTCGTGCATCTTTTGCATCCATTTGCTGTTTCATTACCTGCAACTGTGCTACAATAATCGGGATCAAACCTTGATAGTCGACACCAAGAGTTCCATCAGCTGTTGTATAAACAAGATCAGGAAATACTTTTTGTAAATCCTGGGCAAGAAATCCATAATGTTGTTTCTTTATTAATTGAGGATTTTCTTCAATAGATGCTGTTGTTAAAACTTTCCTGTATCTGAGGTCATACTTTTTTTAACAGAACTTGCAACTAGTTCGTTTTGCGTTTTAAGAAAATATTTCTTGGGTAGTAAGTTATATATTCTATCTGATGAATCAAGTGATGCAATATTTTTTTTGAGCTTTTGATCCGAGCTGGTGATTTGTGTACCATTAACCCAAAGAGATCCGGTTATATTAACTTTTCCGATGAAATATCCAGCATATAAGTCGCTACCAACATTTGGTTGACCTCCATTAACAGTACCATATACAGCTGCTCCTCCGTTTGTTCCCGTTAAGTTTCCCCAAACGCCATAGTTATATCCACTTGTACAGTTTCCTGCAGTACCAATAACACCATAAGCTTGCCCCTGACCTTGTGCCGTAGTATTACAAGAATACCCCCATACACCTCTAAGTACTGCACCATATCCTCCAGTTGTACTAGACAAGCTAGTTCCAAGCCCTATATAGTTAGCACTTGATGTTGCTATATTAGTTGTAAGTAACCCTCTTCCAATTGTTGTGCTGGTTGGTGCTAAACTTACAGAAGCATAATTATAACCCGTTGTGTTAATACTGAGAACCGATGCCGAACTGGTAAGCCCTGCTCCTATACCTACATTATTACCACTGAATACATTGATTTGTGCCATACTGACAAGACTTGCCATTGTTAATGAGATTGCGACTGTAATTCTTTTCATTTTTATGATTTTTATATATTATTTATTCATTGTTTTATATCATAACTCTTCTCAAAAAACACGTACATTATTGAAAGGTTCTGAGCTGTTTTGCCAATATAGCACCTGATAAAGGAAAGAATGTATCTGAATAGAAAACAACTCCGTACCTGAATATTTTGGTAAATAAACCGTTACCTTGCTTTTGTTGAAAAAGCTATATAGTGTGCGTGAATTCACTATTGCGTATATTGTATTGTTCTATTGTAAAAAACAGTCACAAATATATGTAATAAATTTATTTGATGTAACTATTCTTTAAAAAAAAGTAGTCTAACTTGTATTTCTGTATTAGTCAGGGTTTAATAATGTCAACGTACTCTTTTTTTTGCATTTCTCCAATAAACCAGCTCTTGACTACTTTACTTTCAATGTATTTGTGTTCCTCTTTCTTGTTTGTTTTTCTGGACACTGTTTCCCATAAATTATTATTTTACAGATGCATAACTGCTATTTCATACATGCAGAGGTACGCTTTTATAGGTGTACACCTATAAAAGCGGAATTATAGAACAATAATAATTAGTTACTAAAATACTGCCTTAGCAATGTTTTATTATGTACTTTAATATAAAGTGGTAACTTAAATGAAAGGAATTCTGTCAAGGCGTTCTCTTTTTTATTGTCGGCAGTGTATTTCCGAATGAAATCTGACAATCTCTAATAAAAAAATCTACATTTCAATTTGTTTGTTTCGATTCAGAACGTTCATTTAATCTATTAATGGCAAGAAATTACTTTTGTTGTTTCGTCGTAACCAATAATTCCCGAATATCAATATCCAAAATTTCAGCAATTATCTTTAAATCTTTCAAATGGGGCTGTGATTTATTGTTACAAATTGATGCAATACTATTGGTTGATTTTCCAAGTTTTGCGGCAAGTTCTTTCTGACTTATTCCCTTTATAACCAGTATTTCTTTAATTCTGTTTATTCTTTCCATATCAAAAATAATCTACAACAAATATAACTCATTGAAGATTAAAGAAAAACAGCTCATTTCTAATACAACAACTATTACTTGTTTAAATACATTATATTAGTGTATTTAAACAAGTAATAGTTGTATATAATTATTGTAAACAACAAATCTTTAAGCTATATTTGTACAACAATAACATGTATTTAATTAGACTAAACAGTTACTAATCCAATATAAAAAACAGCAACCATGAATAGAAAATTATTAATCCATTTGATTCAAGAAGAACTTCGAAATAAATATTTAATGCAGTCATTAGAAAATTTAGGCTTTGATTGTAGTCCGTATTATCTGAATATAAGCAGTGAAATTATAGAACTTGCCGGAGTAAAAGAAAAGACCGATGAATTCTATCAATGGTATAATGAATTGCTTTATAACGCAGTCGATGGAATCACGTTTATGAATCTTGACGAAATGCTGGAAATATCGTCGTTGGATATTTATACTAAATTAGAAAAGGAAGTACTGTTAAAAGAAAAGCCTAAGCTTTAATCAAAGAGATGAAATCGGAAACCAGCTAAGAACGAGTATCGGTTGTCAGTATATCATCTATGACATGAACGGTAAAATGGTTATATCAGTCAAAAACATACCAGTTATTGATATTTCAACTCTGCCTTCTGATACCTATCAAATGATAATTGAAACGGAAGCCGGGATATTCAATGGAACGGTGGAACTTTTGTGGTGATAAAATAATAAGACATCAATACACATTTTCAAGGAAAGACTTTCCATAAATATTGTTGGTGTACCATCTTATTGTAAAGACTCTATCGTTATTATATTTTTTATAAAAAGTCTCTAATAATCGTTCATCTAGTTATTCTATAGCTTCATTCTAGTTTATTATCTCGAAGTTCAGCCCTTTTTTCTTTTAATTTAAAGTAATTTAACAGCGATAATTCTTTTATTCGCTCAAATGTTTCTCTTTTCAATACATATTCAGCCGCAATCCTAAATTGTCGGTTTAAATAAAATTCTTTTCTGTCGTTCTCAGCGGAATTTGATTTTACCTGATCAATTCGTTTGTCTATAATAGTCAGCATTGAATTTAAAACAGATATTTCCCCCTGAAGTTCTGCTTTTCGCACTATTTCGTCAGTCCTCGCCAATTCAATACGATTACGAGAAATTTCTTGATTCAGTTCCACCATTAATTCAAACAACCGGCTTTCATTTTCAGAATAAATTACCTCTTTTTTTATTACTTCAATTTCTATCATGTATCACTATGTTTTTTTTACTTGGTACTAACACTACAAACTGCACTGCCACCTCACTGATGATTGACTGCTTAGTCTGGACTGCTCTTCTTTTTTGTGGTCTTAATATTAACAATTGATGATATTTCTCATATAATTCAATCAGTAAATAAAATTAACAAATAAATAGACTTATCCAACCCTAATTTCCAACTTAATTATCACATTCTTAATAGCACTAGCAATAACAGGCGACCCCGTTGTATTATGGATAAACTTTATTCCAAGAAGAAAGCTTTTTGTAAGAGCAATGTTTAGTC
>Ga0302292_1001937_pt1 | contig 12761 bp, 19 predicted proteins | sample III_Fen_N2_1_FD_194553 | JGI IMG/M metagenome (GOLD analysis project Ga0302292, IMG submission 194553) | Peat permafrost microbial communities from Stordalen Mire near Abisko, Sweden - III_Fen_N2_1 | ecosystem: Environmental > Terrestrial > Soil > Wetlands > Permafrost | place: Sweden: Abisko...
TATAATAAAGCAATATGAAAACAACAATGAAACCAAGAAATGTGAAGGCATTAGTTTCTGTGCCGGTTAAAGGGGATATAAGATTAGAGGGTGCAATAAAGAATCCTCCAAACTTAAAACCCAAGAACAAAAGAGCTAAATAATTTTCTTAAGTAAGGACCGTTTTTGCTTAACCCGTTATTGATATAAAAAATTAATAATAAAAAAGGGCAATATTACATTGCCTCTTTTTTAAGATATTGATCAAGCATTTCTTGTAGCTTGGATTTTCTCTCTACTTTTACTATTCCAAGATCTCTTTTTACTCGATCCAGACTTTCCAATGATACTGGGAATTGGGTTCTAAACTCAATTTGAAAACATTTTATTGAGTTAAAGTACGTTTGGTCTAACACCAATATCCCTTCACGGAGGAATCTTTTTTGCCTTATGGTTACTGCAGTTTCTATCCATTGAAGTGGGAAGAGGATGTCATAATGAGCAAGTAAGGATTTAACTTGTCCTTCGGGGAATATTCCTTGCAGTAAGTTTTGGAATTCTTTCAAAGAAATTGCATGAGAAGTCTCAGTTCTTTCATCAGAGGTTTTTCTTTTTACCTCAAATGAGTACATACCATTTCTTATCCTAACTCGTACACGAACTCCTTGCTTGAAAAGATCTCTTTGTAATGTATCAAAATAAACATATAAACTTTGTTTCCTTTCAGAATTATTTGTAAATTGAAAATGTTCGGTTACAAAATATTGTTCAAAAGAAATATTCGCTTTTAATCTACAAGGATATTTCTCAAATTTTTTTGATTTTTGCATCTTTTTCTTTTATTGGTTTACAGTTATACTACAATTTATATAATATTTGTCAATTTTGATGAATCTAGAAGTTTGTAAAAATCAGGAGTATAATGAATTTATGAAATTTATCCTTATAACAGGGCCTCAGGCTGTAGGTAAAATGACCGTAGGTCAAGAACTTGAGAAGATAACTAATCTCAAGTTGTTTCACAACCATATGCCCATTGAATTGGTCACTCCTTTTTTTGATTATGGTACACCTTCTGCCAAAAGACTTGTAAGGCTCATTCGAGAAGAAATATTTAAGGAAGTTGCGGGTAGCGATTTAGAAGGATTAATTTTCACTTTTGTTTGGTATTTTGATGATGAAAAAGATTGGGAATATATAGAAAGCCTCGTTAAAATATTTAGAGATAAAGATGCGGAAATATACTATGTAGAACTTGAAGCTGATCTTGAAGAAAGAATTAGAAGAAACAAAACAGAGAATCGTTTAAAACATAAACCATCCAAGAGAACCCCGTCTGGTTCTGATGAAAAAATAAGAGAGGGGATGTTAAATCACAGGCCTAATTCTTTAGAAGGAGAAATAAAAGAAAAAAATTATTTAAGAATAAATAATATGAAATTAGACCCCACAACTGTCGCAAAGATGATTAAAGAGAAGTTTTCTTTATAAAATAAATTTATGCTTCCTGAACAAATAGTATATATCGGAGTTCTGATAAGTCTCACACTAACTTTTTTATATTTAAGGACTATTATCTATGGTAATACAAGACCCAATTTAATTTCTTGGTCTATTTGGGCATTGGTACCTCTTATCGCTGTGTTTTTGCAGATAAAAGCTGGAGCTGGTCTCTCATTTGTTTCTTCCTTTATGTCTGGGTTCGGACCACTTCTTGTTGTCATCTTTGCTTTAATTTATAAAAAAGGGTTCTGGCAGATAACAAAGCTTGATATTGTATGTGGAATCTTGGCATTACTCGCTTTAGTTATTTATGTACTTACTAGCAAGCTTGGCATCTCTATACTTTTTGCAATATTAAGTGATGGATTAGCGGCCATTCCAACAATAAGAAAATCTTGGAAGTTTCCTCTATCTGAATCTTTTATAACTTACATGTCAGGGATAATTAGTAATATTTTAGCTCTTTTAGTTATTAAGAATTGGGTATTTTCAATTTATGCTTTTAGTATTTATTTAATAACAATCAATGTAATAATAATTTTTTCTATATACCATGAAAAGATATTTAAATATTTTTTATGCAAACATTCTCCGAACGAGTCATTAAAATAGCCTTAGATATTCCTGAGGGTAGAGTCACTACTTATGGGCGGATAGCCCGTGCGGCCGGTGCTGGTCCGATGGCTTCGCAGAGTATTACAAATATACTCGGTAAGGCTTATATGGCTGGAGTAAAGAATATTCCATTTCATAGAATTGTATATGCAGATGGAAAAGTCTGGATTAGTAATGAATACAAAAAGAAAAGACTAGCCTTATATAAAAAAGAGGGAATAAAACTAGATAAAAACAATAGAATTATAAATTTTAGAGATGTTTTATTTGAGTTTAAGTAAATTTTGGTATAATAGGTATTATGGATAAAATTATAATAAGTCAACAAGACGTGCTTGGAAGTTTGTGGGTTATAGGCTGGTTGTTTACTATTGGATTTTTAGATTTAAAGTTTTGGAAAGGTGTACTAGCATTGTTCATCTGGCCTTATTTTATAGGGAAGAAGTATGGTAAACATAAAAATCAATAGTTTTTTAAAAAAATAACCTCACCAGTAAGTACCGTGTGAGGTTATTTTGATATGGACAAACTTTATCCAGCATCTAACTTATAAACATAAAATTCTCAGTGCCTCTTTGTAAGCCGGCCCGTCGCACATAGTCTTCATCTTTTCCTGGTGCTCTTCGGGGGTTGTATTTTCTTCGACTGGCAAAGGGTCAGAGATGTAAATGATTTTTCCACAGTCTACTTCTTTTTCTACGAAGTGAATTGTGGAGGCAGTGTATTTTTCTCCAGCTTCTATCGCCATCTTTACTGCGTCATCACCGATGTATTTTGGTTTTTTGTCAGATCCCAAGATACTTAAATCAGCAGGATGGACATTGATGATATCGCAGTATCCCAGTAACGGTTCTGTAATTTCCAACATAAACCCAGAGAGCAGAATGATGTCAGGGGAGAACGGCTTGATGAGGTCTAGTAAATCTGTGAAGTACCAGTTCCTTATCTCTTTGGACATATTTTTAAGCATCCCATCATAGCCATTTTCAATACAAAAATGTTTCGTATTGAATTCGATGAATTCTATACTTTTTTCTTTGCAAAATTTTTCACCCTCGGTCTCTTTTTTGTTTGAGATGGCGCATACCACCTGGTATGTTTTTCCATAGTTTCTGTCTTTTGCGAACAGATATCTTAGCGAGCTAGCGCTTCCAGAAAATAATAAAACGATTGTTTTCATGTTTTTATATTAAAGATTGTTTGAATTTAATTTCATATTACTTAAAAATAGATATAAAGCAAGTATTTTATATAAAGAATAGTTTTTAATAATAAATAGCATTTATTTACGCTTGTGATATTATTTAAATATGGAAGAATATATAGACATAATAAACAAAGAAACAGGGGATAATACAGGAGAGAGGAAGCTTAAATCAGAAGTACATAGAGATGGATTATGGCATAAAACAGTTCATATTTGGTGTGTAAATTTAAAGAATGAGATTCTTTTACAGCATAGATCAAAAGATAAGAAAAATTATCCGGATATGTGGGATATTTCTATTGCAGGGCATATTTCAAGCGGGGAAGATTCTAAAACAGGGGCCATTAGAGAAATTAAAGAAGAAATAGGTATTGATATTTTGGATTCTGATTTAAAATTCTTAAGTACAGTTGTGCAAGAAGTTATTTTAAATAATGGAACATATGTTGATAATGAATTTAATGATATATATCTTGTTATTTTAAATATGGATAATCAAAAATTACATATACAAGAAGAAGAACTTGATGATTTACAATGGATTTCAATACCTGAACTCAAAAAATGGGTTGCGGAAAAAAGACCCGATCTCGTACCTCATGAGAGTGAGTGTAATATATTGTTCGATTATTTAGAAAATTTAAATTAATTTAATTAATAGTATGAAAAACATAAAAAAGAAAGTAATGAAGAAGAAAGAGATAGTTCTTTGTTCTAGTGCAGCTTTTTATAAACAAGTAATAGAAGTTGAAAATGAATTAAAAAAGTTAGGTTTTAAGGTTTCTATTCCTCTTACTGCAGGTATAATGAAAAAGAGCGGAGATTTTAAGGTAGAGAATTATAAGACTTGGTATAAAGATGCTAATGATTATAAAAAGAAGACATTTCTTACAAAACATCATTTTAATAAAATAGTAAAGGGAGATTATATTTTGGTTTTAAACTATGAGAAGAATGGAATCAATGGGTATATTGGTGGGGCAGTTTTAGCAGAGATGGCCCTCGCTCTTCATTTCAAAAAGAAGATTTACGTTTTAAATCCTATACCCAAGGGTCTTTCTTATGAAGAAGAGCTTTATGGCATGTTGCCCATTATTCTTAATGGTGATTTAAGTTTAATTAAATAAATTTATGAAACAACTTCAAATTATTAACCCAGAAAATGTGACAGAAGATGAGGTAAAAAATTATAGGGTGCGAGAAGCTGCTAGAGCTGTTGTTATAGACCAAGATGGTAAAATTGCTATGCTTCATGTCTCTAAGGAAAATTATTATAAATTACCAGGTGGTGGGGTGAAAGAAGGGGAAGATATTTTAATAGCTTTGGACAGAGAATGCAAAGAAGAAATTGGTTGTGAGATTGAGGTTCTAAGTGAGCTTGGTATGATTACAGAATATAGGAAAATATTTGGATTAAAACAAACATCATACTGTTATATGGCTAAGTTGAAAGGAGAAAAAGGGATACCAGAATTTACTAAAAAGGAAGATTTAAAAGGATTTAAAGAAGTTTGGTTATCATATAAAGAAGCAGTTTTGATGATGAAGGAAAGCCAGGCTGTTTCAGAAGAAGGTAGAATGTACATAGTTCCTCGTGATATGATTGTTTTAGAAGAAGCAAAAAATTATTTAAATTAATTTATGAAAAATAACAAAATTTGGTTTAGAAGAAAATTATATGGTTGGGGGTGGACGCCTGTTACTTGGGAGGGGTGGCTTGTGATATTTGTTTGGGCTATTTTATTTACTTCTTTGGTGTGGAAGATGGATCACGAAGGATTAAAGAATACACTTTTTGTATTTATATCAATAGGAGCGCTTCTTTATGTTTGTTATAAAAAAGGTGAAAAGCCAAAGTGGCAGTGGGGGGAAGAGAGAGGAAGATATTAATAATTAATTGTGTACATATTATATATATGAAAAATAAAAATTGTGAGAGTTGTATGATGCCTTTAGTAAAAGATCCTGGTGTAAGTGGATCAGATAAATATTGTAGTTATTGTTATAAAGACGGAAAACTTTGTTATGAAGGTAATGATGTGAAAGAATTTCAAAAAGTTTGTTATGAATCTATGGTAGGGAAGGGTATGAATAAATGGAAGGCGAAGTTCTTCACTTGGATGATTAAGTTTGCTCCTCGTTGGAAGAAGTAATAGGAATATTTAATATAAAGAGCCGCCCGTAAGGGCGGCTCTTTATTAAAAATTATCAAACATAATTTTATCTTTTTTGAATAGATAGGAAGTCATTTGGTATATTGTATAAGTTATGAAAAATGCTGCAAGTACATCTATCGAATAATGATAATGACCCAAAAGGACAACTGCTCCCATAAAGAAAGAATCTATCAAGAAAAGATATCTTAAGGGTTTATATTGCCAGAAAACTAATGCCATTAAGAATGGTATACCAGTGTGGCCTGAGAAAAATAAATCTCCACCGAAGGTGAATTTATTTATAAAATTTGTTCCTTCTGTAACAGCTTGAGTAGGGAATGGGCCTAGGTGGGTAAGGCTAATAAATATAGATCGGATAACAGTAAAAAGGGCAATATTTTTAACAATGAAAGGAATCTTTTTAGGATGATATAGACATATAATTGATATTATTGAAAAAAGGAATATTGGTCCCCAGATAAAAAATAAATCAACATCATATGCCCTTATGTTACTAAGTATAATGTCTGTCACTGGGAGACTTGCACTCTCTGTGGCATAGCTACCAGCACGAAAGTTGATATAAAGACTTATCGCTAGAAAGATAATAGAGATTATTAAAGATTTAATAAATTCTTTACTCTTAAATATATTGATCCATTTTTGCGTCCAAATTTTCATAATTAGTTTGTTCTCATATAATACTACTATAGAGCGTTATAATCAATTATTAGTTCATAAATAAAAATGAGACCGGCGATTATATCGTCAGTCTCAGTTTTCAAAATTTTACATTCGGTAGTTCTGAACTTATTGTCAGTTTACCGGTGAATTGGCTAATGAGCCCAAATATTAATATTCTGAGGTATCTTCCAACTCCCCAACGTTTTAGATATTTGTAGCCATTTACAGTTCCATAATGGAACATTTTTTTTGGCTCTTGCAGGAGTGACCTTGAATTACCCTTAGGTCCTCCGTGACCAATAAATACATCCTTAATGATGGTGACTTTCTTCATGTCATATTTTTCGATGACACGTCTTACAAGATCAGTATCTTCAAATTGTCCGAACTCGTAACTTTCATCAAAGCCACCAAACTCTTTCAGAAAATCCGTCTTGCACGCAAAACAGAAACCACACAAATGGTGGTCTGTTATCTTTCTTTCCCCTTTTTTAATTAATGAGAGCCATGTCGAAAATTTTTCCAGTCTTTCGAGTTCTTCTTTCTCATAAGATTTAATGGTGGGGGCCTGTTTTGCATACTGAAACGACCAGATAGTCGAATTATTTGCAATTGGTCCTACTAGTCCATAACCTGCGGGTTCTTCGAGTGTGTTGATCAACCTTTTTATGCTTCCAAGAGGGAAGTAAAGGTCGTCATTAGCTATTAAAATATACTTGGTTCTTACCATTTGTATACCTCTGTTATAGCTTTTCGCAAAACCAAGATTCTTTTCATTTCTTATGAATCTGACATTGAAGAAGAGGTTACCCATTTCATTGTAATATTTCATTACAAGATTATGAGTTTCTTTTCTCAGTGGGGAAGCATCATCAATAATGATAATTGCTACGTTTTTACTGCCATTACGCAATAAACTTGGAAAAAATAGTTTGTCAATAATTTCCAAGACTTCGTGTTCTCTGTTGTACATTGAGACTACAAGTGTCGTTTTACCTACCATTTTTATATTTATTTATGTGAAATATCAAAAGTATCTACTACACAGTAGCATGTTTTTAGGTAAAAGTCAATAGCTGCAGAAATCTATTTATTTTATTTTTTGTATGAAATTCTCTATTTCTGTGGATACTTCTTTAAAATTATTTATTGGAATTATGTGATCTCCTTCTTTTATTGTAATTATTTTTGAATTAGGAATTTTTTCAGACATTATTTTTGCATATTTTATTGGAATAGTAGTATCTTTCTCTCCGCTAATTAGTAGAACAGGTAATGTTATTTCACTTAATATTTTTTCAAAATTAAGTAGCGTTAATTGTCTTATGCAATATAGATAAACTTGTAATCCAGTATTATATATTTCTTTTATCGCCATTTTAAACCTGCCTATTCCATTAATGGACATTGGGTATTCTATATATTTTCTTTTTTTATTTGAAAATATTGGAAGTTTTATTTTAGATATTACATTTAAAAGTGTTTTGTATTTTTTTATTGAAGGGATTTCTTTCCCTATAAAACTTGGACTTAATAGTATTAATCCTTTTACCTCGTCCTTATATTTAGAAACAAAACTAAGTGATATAAATACTCCAAACGAATGACCTATAAGGACGAAGTTTTTAATTTTTAGATATTCTATTAGTTTGTGTAAATCTTCCGTGAAATTTTCTATGTTGTAGTCTTCGTATTTTTTAAATCTTTTTGACTTTCCGTGGCCTCGTATATCATAGGTTAAAATATTATATTCTTTTCCAAATTTTTCTTCATATTGAGCCCAACCAGATAAACAACCAGGAATTCCATGAATGAAGACAAGAGTTAAACGATCCGATTTAAATTCATTAAAGTGGTAACATATTTCATCATTCAGAAAATATTCTTTCATAATTTATTTAATCCCTTCTAAAAATTCTTTCATTGTATTTGATATTTTATCAATAGTTATCATAGAGTCTTTAATTTCGTGGCAAACATTATCAAGTTTGATCATTTTTGAATCTTTTATTTTACTTGCCATTAATTCACCATATTTAATAGGGAAGATAGTATCTTCTTTACCGTGAATGATTAAGACGGGGAAATTTATCTTACCCAATACATCTTCGCCATTAAATGAAAATGTTTGTTTCATACAATATAAGTAAGTTCGCAAACTAGTATTTGAAACATCAGCAATAGTTCTTTTCATATTGAAATCCCCAGAATTTGGATAATCAGCTAGATAGTCTAGGTGTTTTCTTTTTTTAGTGGAAGATATAGGAAATTTAATTTTAGTAAGTAGACTAAGGAATGGTTTTGCCATTTTAGCTTCAGGCATAAGGGATGCATTGAAGTTAGGGCTTAAGAATATAGCTGCCTTCAAATATTCACTGTGTTTAGCGATGAAATCTAAAGAGATGAAAGATCCAAAAGAATGAGAAATTATAATAAACTTTTTTATTTCTAAAAAGTTTATTAGTTCAAAAAGATCATTTGAAAAGTTTTCTATTTTATAGTCATCATACTCTCTAAAGCGTTTTGATTTCCCGTGACCTCGTATATCAATAGCCACGATATTGTATTTATCAGTAAGTTTCTTTTCAAATTCCCACCAAGCAGATGAACTCCCGCAAACTCCATGCACAAAGACGAGAGTATTCCTCTCTCTATTAAATTCATTGGTTCGATAATATATTTTATCGTTGAATATGTTTTCCTTCATAATTTTTATAAAATTGAATAATAAACTTCTTCTAATTTTAGTACACTATTATTTATATCATAATCTTTACTCTTTTCAAGACTTTTTTTACCCATTTTCTCTCTTAGATTAATATCACTGAGTAATATAGATATTTTGTCCGATAAATCTTTTGGATTTTTAGATTCAAACAGAAATCCATTATCTTCTACAAAGAATCTAGATGCACTCATTTTTGCATCTCCGATTATTATAGGTTTGCCACAAGCCATAGCTTCAAGTACCACCATACCTTCAAGTTCAGCGAGAGAGGGGAGTATAAAAATATCACTTGCATTATAAGCTAAGATTTTATCTTCTTCACTCACTAACCCTAAGAAACTAATAAATTTATCTACCTTAAGGTCAATCGCTAACTTTTCTAGTTTTGATCTTAAATGTCCATCACCAACAATCATTAGATGTATGTTTGAATGTTTTTCAATGATATGTGGTATTGATTTTATAAGTGTATCGACAGATTTTTCAGGGAAAAGACGTCCCACAAAAAGTAATTTTGTTCTATCTTCTTTAAGATTAAATCTACTATGAAAATCTCCAACCAAAAGAGGTTTAAATTCTTCTGTATTTATTCCATTACTAATTACATGTGATTTCTGATCTTTTTTACTTAGTTTATCAAGTAGGGTATAAGCCATTTTTGAAGGATATATTAAAGATTCAGCTTTATCATAAGTCCAGGATAAATATTTATTCCATAGATTGTTTAATGTTGGTTGGATAAACTTTGGCATATCCATAAATAGATTTTCTGGTTGAGAATGGGAGTGTGCTACTATTTTAATATTAAGTTGCTTAGCTGCTTTGATAGCGATAATTGAGGCTGACATTGGAAGTATAATATGAACAATATTGATATCTTCTTCTTTAAATATTTTTTTTAATTCTTTAATTGTTGGGAAGGCTAAATTCCATCCACAAGATTTAGGGATTGGAATACTTCGGAATCTGTAGGCTTTTATTCCATTGTGATAGCTATGATCTTTGTGTTCTTTAGAACGAGCTCCAATAAAAATTACATTGTGTCCTCTTTCTTTAAGTAATTTTGCAAAGCGTAGTGTAGAGACAACCACACCAGATTTGTTGTTTCCGATAGGGTCGCAGATCATTGCTATTCTAAGTTTGTCTTTTTGTTCATTTTTCATTTTGGTAGATAGTTATATTTCTTGTTTTTTCAGATATTGATTAGCATATCGTAACCCTAGTATAAATGCAATTAGTGCGAGAATTACGAATCCCATTTTAAGTGATGCTGGAATTAATAAGAATAAATTACCTACAAAATAGCCAATAGTTATAAGGAAAGCTGTCCAGATAAAGCCTCCAACTAGATTTAGAATTACATAATTTTTAAATGGAACTTTAAATATCCCAGCTACGATTAATACTATAAAAGCGAAACCTAGCCCCATTGTAAGTTTAGAAATAATTAAAATTTTTTGATGATATTTTATAAAACGATTCTCTATTTTTGTTAAAATTTCTGGAGTAAGTCCCATATAGTGTCCATATTTTAAAATTGTAGAACGAGTCCCATATCTTCCCAAACAATACCATCCTATGTCTGCTATAAAATCTCCAAATACTAAAGCAAGATACATCGGAAAAAAGTTAAATTGACCTAGTTTGTATAGAAAACCACTAGCCATCATCACTACTGGTCCTTCGAAAATAGTTCCAATAAAAATCAAAACATATTTTGAAGATTCAAGCCAGATGATAAAATTATGAATAAGTATTTCCATGATTTTTATTTTAGGAATTTAATTAATTTCTATATCTACATACAATACTTCAGGGAATTTTTCTTTAATCTTTTTTTCTATTTCATCTATACGTGTTCCTACTAAGCGGGGGATTCTATCTGTTGTTTTAAACATTAGTTTTGCGAATTCCTGGAAGTTATTTTTAATATTGTCATACTCTTCTTTTAAATCTCCAGCTTCATAGATTTCTTCGTAAAGAGGGGAACCGTTCCATTCGACTGTTGTATAAATTCTGTATTTATTTATATCTACAGCCACAGATTTAAAATCAGAGACATTTTCTACGCATGGATCTTCTAGCATGAATTCTATTATTTCTTTAGTAATTTCTTCGTCGAGTGATTTACCTATAATATATTGATGATTTTTTACAATAAGTAAAACGGCTAAAATTCCAAGTATAAAACCAACTATTATACCCCCAATTGAGTCATAAATATTATTTCCAGTTATGTACATAAGAGCTTGGGCCAGAAGTGCTACTAGGACACCAAGCACTGCCGCACTATCTTCATATACTACTGCAAGAGTTACTGGGTCGGCATCAAGAAAAATTTTCTTTGATAATTTTTCTTTACCTTTTAATTCTTTAATCGCGATAAGGAGAGTAAATCCTTCAACTAAAAAGGCTACACATAAGATAATTATTGTAAAATAACTGAAATGAGTTTCTGTATTTATATTATGTTGCAATAGAGAGTCTATGGAGTGGTAGACAGTGACTCCTGCTCCGATGAATAGAATTCCACAAGCAGATATGAGTGACCAAAAAAATCTTTCAATACCGTAACCATACCCTCGTATGTTATCAGCTGGTCTTTTTGATCTTTTAAGTCCGATAAGTAGGAGAGATTGGTTCAAAGTGTCAGCGAAACTGTGGACACTTTCAGCAAACATACTAGCGGAACCCGAGAAGATAGCCACGACACTTTTTATAATAGTAACGAAAGTATTACCAATGAGGGCCGACGTAACTGACTTATTTCCTTGGGTTTTATGGGGCATAAAATGGATTATAGCAACAAATGAGGAGCATAAGCAAATAAATCAATGGGTGCGATAAATTTCCTTTATTTCACGTATTAGGGGTATACTATATATATGATAGATCACAGTGGGTGCCCCCTAAAAACAGATATAGAACTTGTTGGGATGTCCTTAGAAGACTCTAATCACTTTTTATGTCTTTCCAAGAGATATGAAGATAAACTTTTAAGATACATTATACGAATTTCAAAGTTTAGTCGTGAAGATGCGGAAGATGTTCTCCAAGAAGTTTTTATTAAGACTTATTTTAATTTAAATGGTTTTGATAAGGAATTACAATTTTCTTCTTGGATATATCGTATCGCTCACAATGAAACGGTGAGTGCTATAAGGAAGAAAGTTGTGAGACCTTCAATATCTTTAGAAGTGGAAGATTTGGTAAAATTTGGTGACTCCTTCGATATGACTAAAGAAATGGATAATAATTTTGACAGAAAGATGATAGATGAAGCACTTTCAAAATTAGATGAGAAATATCGCGAGGTATTAGTTTTGAGATTTCTTGATGAGAAGGATTATGTAGAGATTGCTGATATTTTGAAGAAACCGGTAAGTACAGTAGGAAATTTGATATTAAGAGGAAAAAAGCTCTTTAAAGAAGAGTATGATAAATTAACAATTAAGATGATGTCGTAACGTTTTTAGTATACCAATATGGAAAATAAAAATATAAGTCAAATAACATTAGAAAGAATTAAAGAAGAAGGGTTGAAACCAATTTCTAAGAATGTTTTCAGTATTAAAAGAGTCCTTTTTTGGATGGCAGTTGCCATATCTCTAATCGTGGGGGCATTTACTTTTTCTCTTGTCCTCTCTAGCCTTTTTAATAATGACTGGGATTTGTACAGTAGATTTGGTTTTAATTTTATTTTAAAGACATTTCCTTATTTTTGGATAATTTCCTTAATTATTTTTGTAATTCTTGGGGATTATTATTACAGGAAAACTTTACATGGATATCGTCATACACTAATTGTAGTAGTGGGTGCTTATATGGCCTCTAGTATTATTGTTGGGTCTCTTTTTTATTTTTTAAAAGTTGGTGTTTTTATAGAGAA
>Ga0302292_1001938_pt1 | contig 12757 bp, 10 predicted proteins | sample III_Fen_N2_1_FD_194553 | JGI IMG/M metagenome (GOLD analysis project Ga0302292, IMG submission 194553) | Peat permafrost microbial communities from Stordalen Mire near Abisko, Sweden - III_Fen_N2_1 | ecosystem: Environmental > Terrestrial > Soil > Wetlands > Permafrost | place: Sweden: Abisko...
AAGTCCATAAAGTTTCAGTTTGTCGAATGAAAACAGGACTAATAAATAAACGATTACCAATTTCAACGTTACTTCAATAATACTGACGTAAGCGTAAACCTTCATATTCTCACGTGCAATAATTGCTGCATTGTAGGGGATTGTAATGATACTGACAACAAAGGAAAATATTGTGAATTGATAAATCCAGTTAGCTGCCAGTAAACGGTCAATTGGTATGACCAGTTTATGGTTTAAAAACCACAATCCAATAGTTTCAGCTAACACTATTACAACAAAGGCAATAATAAAATAGATTGTTACAGTTAAACTGAAAGTTTTTTTCAATTGCGAAAAATCATTTCTGCCCAACTCAAAAGCAAAAAAACGTTGTGACGCACTTGCCATTGTGTTACTCAAAAGAGCCAACATTCCCACTACACCACCTACCACATTATAAATTCCATAATCCACTACCCCAAGTGTACTTAATACGACTCTTACAGTGAAGAGCGATACGAGCATTGTCAGTAGCATTCGAAAGTAAAGCAGCAAAGTATTCTTTGCTATCCGTTTGTTATTCTCAGAAGACAAAATATTATTGATTAAATATGATTGAACAGTTTATTTTTTAACTCTTTATCTTGTCATCGTCATTCTCATAACCATAGCCGTATTTTTTTCCATAACCGTACTGATGGGCATTTTTTCTACTATCAGTATCGTTCAATACAAAATACATGTTTTTCAGTTTGTTGTTTGTAAAAAGGCTCGCTGCTTCTTCTATATTTTTCTTGGGTGTAAAATCAGCCCTTACAACATACAGATTCACATCCGTCAACCGGTTCAGTGAAAAACTGTCGGACACTACTTGTAAAGGTGCTGTATCGATGACTATATAGTCAAACTGTTTACGTAAATCTAAAATAAGTTTATCCAGGGACTGTTTAGCCAACAATTCGCTTGGATTCGGCGGTTTAGGTCCAGAAGTTATAACATATAAATCCGGATGTGCTCCCGAAGGTCTTATCAAGTCAACCTGATTCATATGGCCTGAAAGGAACATGGTGATACCCGTGGTATTTTCCAGGTCCAAATAAACATCCAGCATTGGCTTCCGGATATCCAGACCAATAATCAGGACCTTTTTATCCAACAGGGCCAAACTTATTGCCAGGTTAATTGCTACCAGGGTCTTTCCTTCACCACTTATACTCGATACAATATTAATGACCTTTTTTTCAGGAGTATCCAATACAAAAAGGAGATTAGTACGTAATAACCTGACCAGCTCTGTAAAACTGTCAGTACTGTTTTCATGAATAATAACATTGTTTGTTTGTTTGTTTTTCGGGATTTCGCCCAAAACAGGGATTATAGTTAAATCATCTAATTCTTTTTTATTTTCAATCTGATATCGAAGTAAGTCGCGGATTTTAATCCCAATTACTGGGATACCTAGGCCAAAAAGGATAGATATAAACAAAATCATTGTCTTTTTTGGGCTAATCGGATCACTTCCATTAACATTATCAATCAACTTGGCAACCGGTTCTACCACGGACATATTCAGGTACTTTTCTTCTTTTTTCTGAAGTAAAAACAAAAACAGCCCTTCCTTAACTCCTTGTTGTCGTTTTATTTCAGTATATTGACGTTCCTGACGTGGAATAGCCCTGATATGTGCTGCATTTTCCCTGTTTTTGGACAAAAGATCCTGTTGTCCGATTTGCAGGTTATTTTTTTCATTTCGCACACTGGATTGTACAGAGCTATACATTGATTCGATTTGATTTGTCAAATCAATCATAGCCTGATTACTATTTGAAGCTATTCTTGAAAGTCGATTTCGTTGCAATAATAGTTTATTATAATTATTAATCAATTCAATTAATCCCTGGCTTTTAATGCCGGAACTTGCGGGAATAAGCTGGTATCGGTTCTCTTTTTTATGAAGATAATCATCAAGGTCTGAGATAACAGCCAGTTGAGTCTCTACCTCAAGTCGTTTTTGAGTAAAATCACCGGTTTGTTGAATAAACAGGTCTGATTCCGATTTGATATCAGTCAACCCTTGATTCTGTTTGAAATTTTCTACCTTCGATTCAACATCACCAAGCTCTCGGGTAAGTGTCATAAGACGATCATCAATAAATTTTGCAGTAGTATTGGCCATTGCACTTTGATCGTTCATATCATTTCTGTTATATATTTCTACAAGTTTTTTCAAAAAGTCCTGGCCAAGCTTTACATTTGAAGTGTTAAATGAAATATTTACCACAGAAGTGAATTTGGACGTCAGGTCCATTTTCAACTGTCCCATTAATTGATTAGCTTTATTGGTGGGGTTAACCAAAACAACTTTCAGAATCATATCTTCGCCAGGCCTGAAATCACCTCTCGATAGATTTAACTTCCCAAATGGCAACGATACGGTATTATCGGATATCGATGCTTTTACATTGTATTTTACGGTTTTATATACTCCGTAAAACTCATATACTCCATAAGGATGAACCAAGATTTTAAATTCAATGGTTGTATTCATACTTTTCAGAAAAGTATCTGGTAAACGGACAAGGATAGGACATTCCGGTCCATAGATTATTTTTTCTCTAAATGTTCCAAATTTAGTATCCATGGGATCAACACCCAATTGTCTTAGAACCTTGAATGTCCCCATTTTTGTATAACTGGCATAGATACCAAGTTCACGGACAACCTGCTCCACTAAAACTGATTTATTCAATACCTCGAGTTCGTTATCCACATTGTTTTTTTGAGTAAAAAGACCCATATCTTTAAACGAGTTCATTTCCATTGAGCCACCACCTTTTATATCATCTTTCAGCAAAATGGAGGTAGTAACTTCGTACACCGGTAATGTAAACTTCAGATATACTACAGCAACAATCAAACTTAGAATCAGGGAAACAACAATCCATTTCCAGAAAGCAATATATTTAAATAAAAGAGCCTGAAAATCAATCTTTTTTTCGTTTTCTTTTTCAAATTCGGAGTATTTATTCATAATCAATTACATATTAAAATCAGAAATATCAAAATCATTTAGCAGATACCTTTTTCCATTAAAATTTTACACCAAAAACCGTAAATATCAAACTGGTTACTGATAACAGAACAGACAGCGAAGAAATTCCGAATGATTCAGCAGCACCATAATTAGAGGATTTTGATCTCGATTTATTCGGTTCTACATACACCACATCATTTTGTTCCAGATAATAAGCCGGTGAATAAATCACATTTTTGTCATTCAAATTCAGAGTAATATACTCTTTAGTACCATCTGAATTTTCCCGAAGCACCGTCACATTATCGCGTCGTCCATAAATAGTAAGATCACCCGCCATAGCCAGACCCTCAAAGATTGTCACTCTTTCATTCGAAGTTTCAAATTTACCGGGTCTTTGTACTTCTCCTAAAATATTTACCGAATAATTTAAAAACCGAATGGAAATAATGGGTGATTCTTTACTAAATGCTATAGACAGTTTTTTTTGAAGCAAAGATTCAAGGTCTTTGCGTGTAAGTCCTGTCACTTTAATTCGTCCAAAAACAGGAAAGTCAATATTGCCATCATTATCTACCAGATAAGTCTGCAGCACCGGTTGTGAAAGGATATTTGTATTATTTGATGCTTCGGCAACCTGTGGAACTAAAAGATTGTATATCCTCGAGGCTTCAGGCTCTGAACTCACCACGGTAATGCTTAGTATATCTTTCGGCTTTATCCGCGCATCATATAAACCTGCTGAATTTTTTTCCACATTGTAAATCGAGGAAGTATTCGAAAGTGGTCTTAGTTCGGCACTTTTAAGTGAATTGGTTGATTTTGTTTGAGAATTAGATATTTCAGTAGATTTTCTTTGCTGTTCATAAGCAATTGTTTTGTTGTCATGTTTTTGAAAATAAGCAATATCTCTAGCTGAGCCACAAGAACTCAAAAGTAATATCGAAAATAAAAGTCCGTAAAGATTCGTTTTTTGATAATTCATGATAATCATTTTTTATCCGGGTTCTATATTTTTAGATATTACCGGTCTGTGTTGAATGGAGAAGTATTATTATGATGTTTCGAGGCAAGGACAAACAATTCAAGTCATATGAACTCTTTCAAATAATTCTTTTTTAATCAAATCCCTTATTTAATAATTTAAAACTCTTCGAAATCCTTTTACATAACAATGTTCGTCAGTCCCATGAGTGAACAACGAAAGAAAGAACCGGTTTGCTCGAAATGCTATCGTTATTCTTTCAATAAATTAATACACCTCTTTGTGTCAGTGTATATCTAAAACCAGTACGAAAATCCAACAAAATATATTTCCCTGTAATCTTCATTATCTCCCACAATTTTACAGATACAGTTCAGCCCTTAGTTTCTGAGTTTTAATTATTATAATAACTCATGTTCACTTTCATCGTACTCATCAGGATTACCACCTGAAATTGCAGGCCAATTATCTACTTTTAATTTTAATAGTAGCAAGTCACATTTAAATAATATAATATATGTAAATCAATACACATAAACACTAACAACCACTGCTCATTTGACGTAAATCAGCTTCATTGTTTAATAAAGGTTATCTTTATACATAGTCCTAACAAAGATTAAATCAAAAAGGTTTATCGTTACAATCAAATATTAGGTTTTTAGGGAGGTAAACGATCTAAATTAGTAAATTTTAAATATCTTTACATGTTGACAATCAGAACATTTCGAAACACATGAAGTAATTGAAATAAAAGTTAAGAATAACAATTTTCCAAAAAGTAAGATAATATGTCAGGTCACCCGAATCTCCCGGTAAAAGAGCAACAATAAACGACATGATTGAAGGGTATTTCACTTAGTATATGTGACTTATGAAATGTGATATCAAACTATATTGGCAGTGATATCAAAGAGGAGCAATACTATGATAAGTTTCAGGAATTGACAGGTGTTGGTTGTAACGATTCCTGTTTCAAGTTACCGACAGGTTGTGAAAAGGAGATGGTGAGCGTGTACAAAACCTGAAAAGTGTACGAAATATCGAATTGACAGGTTGGAAAATTAAGGTTACAAACCGGCACATGATGATTTACTTGCAGGGTTTTAGATCCTGAAATGAAAATCATCAATATGATACCGAACGGACTGTTTGTAAGGAAGAAATGAAATAATCAGATAGAAACGAAATAAGGGAATTAAAGACCTGGATTTGAAAAGTGATTTCTATAAAATTCTATTTAGGTACCTGCAACCTACAAATAAGCCTGCAGCCCAACCAGCTTCTTATTCTGGTTCTTTTTCCAGAACCAATTATTCACCAGATAAGTTATATAGGCACTTCCACTGCCGACAATGGCACCTGCCAACACATCCGATGGGTAATGCATACCCAGGTTCATGCGCGAGTAGCCCACAGAGCAGGCCCAGAAATAAGTGGGTGCAATCACATACCATTTTGGGTATTTAAGGCTTAATGCAGTGGCTGTGGTAAAAGCCAGTGAGGTGTGACCGGATGGAAACGATAAGGATGTTTCTGTTTGGTAACCTGTAATATCGGGATAAGTGACATAGGGACGGGGTCTTTTAACCAGTTCTTTCATCGAATAGGTTATCACGCCATCCACGCCCAGGCTGACACCAACATACAATGCATTTTTCAGTAAATCATCATTTTGTTCTATCAATGCTACGACTCCCATCACGAGCGGCGTAGATACTGCAACTGCAGTAGTGGTATTCGAAATAAATTTTGAATAATTACGTAGACCGGTGCCGGATGTATGATTTATGCTTCTTAAGAGTTCTATATCTGCATTTTGTGCTGACAATTGTGTACTTAATATTGAAAAAGTACTCCAAAGCAGAATAATTGTCGTAAATTTGCGCATATTTTTTTTGCCAAAGGTAATTATATTTTCTTGAACCGTTAAACTGTGGATTCATGTAAATGAAGGGTCCTTTGACATTTGACCTGTTACAGAAGTCTTTTTTTCACAAACATACGGTTTACAAAGATGTTGAAAATTGCTATTCTTGGACCTGAATCGACAGGGAAAACGATGTTGGCAAAACAGTTGGCTGATCATTTCCGTGCACCCTGGGTACCGGAATATGCACGTGAATATGTTGAAAAATTATCGAGCCCCTATAACTACGAGGATATTTGTACCATTGCAAGGAAACAGATAGAACAGGAAAAAGCGGTTGAAAGCCTGGGTTCTAAGGAACTATTTGTTTTTTTTGATACAGAACTGATTATTACCAAAGTATGGTTTTCCTATCGTTTCGGTCAGGTACCCGACTTTGTGACAAAACAATTAAACACTGGTTTTTTTGATTTATATTTACTTTGTATGCCCGACCTGCCGTGGGAACCTGATCCGGTTCGCGAACATGGTGATGATCGGGATTTTTTCTTCAATTGGTATAAAAAAGAAATTGAACAAACAGCAAAACCTTACGTTATTGTAAGTGGAATTGGCAATCAACGCTTTCAAAACGCATTGAATGGTTTAAACACCTTACAAGGCTAAGCCTGCAGGTTATCAGGAACTAAGTTCAGGCATTCAAATACGGGTCCAAGAATCCTGACTTCAAGTAAAATCTCAATAATTTCAATATAATGCAGAACGATTTATTAGACACAATAAAAAAACTCTCCCAGTTGGAGGGCTTTAAAGATGTTTGTCATGAAAAAGGGAACAATGACATGATGCCTTCCATTGATGTGTTGAAGGAAATCGTTCAATTAGCCCGTTCTATTTTATTTCCCGGTTATTTTGGTGATTCGGCTGTTAACGCACATACCATCATGAATCACATAGGGGTAAATATCGATCGGTTACAAATACTACTCTCTCAACAGATAAAAGCAGGAATTTGCTTCAACAATCAATCCGAGACAGAAAAGACGGTTAACATTGAAGAAGCCGGCAATAAAAAAGCCATTGAATTCATTCTTCAGCTGCCCGATATTCGAGAAAGGCTTCACACCGATGTGATTGCCGCCTACAATGGCGATCCTGCCGCTAAGAGCTTCGGAGAGGTGATTTTTTGCTATCCCAGCATACGGGCTATCAGCAATTACCGGATTGCTCATACCTTGCTGGAACTCGGCGTACCCCTGATACCCCGTATCATTACCGAGATGGCTCATTCCGAGACCGGCATAGACATTCACCCCGGGGCTACCATTGGGGAGTACTTTACCATTGACCATGGAACGGGAGTGGTGATTGGCGAAACGGCCATCATTGGCAACAATGTCAAGATGTACCAGGGAGTAACCCTTGGCGCCAAGAGCTTTCCATCTGACGAATTCGGAAATCCGATTAAGGGGATTGCCCGTCATCCATGTATCGGGAACAATGTGATCATTTACTCCAACACCAGTATCTTAGGCAGGATTACTGTCGGCGATGGTGCGGTGATTGGTGGTAACATGTGGGTGGATTCGGATGTTCCGCCAGGTGCCAAACTCGCTCAGAACAAGAAATCAATAAAATAGAATGCACAATGCAATTACCCGCCTTTGACATTAGACTTTAGACATTTGACATTAGACATTAGACACACGACAATAGATAAAAAGAATATATGGAATTTGAAATGTTAGCAAAAACCTTCCGGGGATTGGAAGAAGTACTGGCCACTGAATTAGTAAATATCGGGGCCAACAATGTACAAATCCAACGGAGAGCGGTTAGTTTTACAGGTGATAAAGCCCTGATGTACAAAGCAAATCTGTGCTGCCGGACGGCATCACGTATCCTTAAACCGATACTATCATTTGATGCGACTAATCCCGATGAAGTGTACGAAGCGGTAAAGAATATCAACTGGAGTGATTATATGTCGGTAGACAGTACATTTGTCATCGACTCCACCGTATTCTCTGAGGTTTTTCGTCATTCCAAGTTCGTAGCCTACCGTGTAAAGGATGCTATTGCCGATTGGTTTACCGAACGTTACGAACGTCGCCCTTCTGTACGGTTGGATGGTGCTCAACTCATGATTAACATTCACATTGCCGAACACCATTGCACCTTGTCCATCGACAGTTCCGGTGAATCGCTCCACAAACGCGGATACCGTGTTGCACAGACCGAAGCACCTCTCAACGAGGCATTGGCTGCAGGCATGTTGCTGTTGGCTGGTTGGAAAGGCCAGTCCAATTTTGTGGATCCCATGTGCGGATCAGGAACACTGCTTATTGAGGCCGCGTTGATTGCACTGAACATACCCCCCGGCATTTACCGTTCTTCATTTGCTTTCGAAAAGTGGAATGACTTCGATGAAGAACTTTTCGACACCCTGTACAATGACGATGCCTATGAGCGTCCGTTCGATTTTAAAATCTATGGATCGGACAACTCGCCCCATGCCATTAAAATAGCCGAACAGAACGTGAAGAGTACCGGTTTGAGTAAGTACATCGAGTTACAGGTCATGCCGGTCCAGAAACTCGAAGCACCTGCCGAAAACTGTATGATTGTAACCAATCCTCCGTATGGCGAACGAATCACTTCCGACGACATCTACGGATTATACGCTGCGTTGGGTACCACCATCAAGCATAAGTTTGCAGGAAGTTCCGCATGGGTGATTAGTTCCCACGAAGAATGCCTCGACAAAATAGGATTCAAACCTACTGAACGCATCCGTTTACTGAATGGTGCACTCGATTGTTGGTATTGCAAGTACGATATCTTTGCCGGAAAACGCAATGATTACGTGGCAAAACGCAAATCTGAATAGGAAATATACGGTGTTATGGCCTCTTTTACAGAAATATTGAAAGATCCATGACCAGTCAATCGCTTTATAGCATGCAATTTGGATATTGAAGAATGTAAATTGTAAATTTTAAACAGGGTTACTGTTTGGCAATTACAAAAATTATCTTACTTTTGCACTGCAATTGCCCAGATGGCGGAATTGGTAGACGCGCTGGTCTCAAACACCAGTGGATTCACTTCCATGCCGGTTCGATCCCGGCTCTGGGTACGGAAATCCCTCTTAATCTAACGATTAAGAGGGATTTATTTTTTCAGACATGTGAGCTCATAAACTAATTCACCTCCCTAACTATAAGGCCATTTTGGAGAATGAAAAATCGAATGCTTTCATAATGTTATCGATGAAACACTTTCCTGTAGGGGTTTCTACACTCTCTGTTACGATTCAGTATCGAATCGGGCACCTCACTGCAGACGTAAGGAAAGTATACTGACAGATGATTGGTCATTCGTTTTTCAAATATTCATTGGAACACCGAATCCATTTTTCGGGTTTTTTCTGAATCCTGGACTTCCCTGTCATTGGTTAGGTTGTTATCGACTCTCTTTATCATCGAAACGCCCATGTTCCCAATCATTTTAACCGTGATTTCTGAGACTTTCTCACCCCTTGGCATGATTTTATAGCTTCCACACTTTTTTAAAGAAAGGCAAAGGCGTTTTAGGTTAAATAAAAATCCACCTCTTGTTGGGCGACTGGTGTCACCCGTGTCTTTTTCAATACGATTAGATTCCTGCAGAACCCTTATACAGGACCACCATCAGCTTCAGGCTGTCTTCTCTGGAATCTTTCTCGATACATTTCACCAAACATCTTTTTCATACAGTCGTAACTAAACCCGAGGTAATGATTTTCAGGTACTTATTTTCCAATAAATCTTAAATACAATGTTCTTTGAATATATGAACCCGTACAGCCAATTATTTTGTTTCGTCTTCAAAATATATTTTTTGTATCTTTGCGATATAAACCAGATTGTAGTGAAAGCACATACTGCAATTAAAGAATTGAACTCTTTCAACAAAGGTGTAACATTCAATAATTGGGTTTGATCATACCATATCATTTAAAATAAATTGTTTTAATATCGCCGGTCATATACAAACGAAATTGATAATATTAAAAATATAAATGGATAAGATTAAAGTAATTGAATTATTTGCCGGGGTTGGTGGTTTCAGAATAGGTCTTGACAGAGTGGAGGGAAATTCGTTTGAAACGATCTGGAGCAATCAATTTGAACCATCGACTAAGATACAACATGCCTCTCAAATTTACACGACTAGATTTGGAACTGTTGGACATGCAAATGAAGATATTTCATTAGTTAAAACATCAGAAATACCTGACCATGATATGTTAGTTGGTGGTTTCCCATGCCAAGACTATTCAGTTGCCAGAACCTTAAGCCAATCAAGTGGCATTGTTGGGAAAAAGGGGGTGCTTTGGTGGGATATTTGCAGGATTATACGTGATAAGGGGGCAAAAAAGCCGAAAGTGCTGTTTCTTGAAAATGTTGACAGACTACTCATTTCTCCTGTGAATCAAAAAGGTCGTGATTTTGCTATTATTTTAGCATCCCTGTGTGAATTGGGATATGTTGTGGAATGGAGGGTCATTAATGCAGCTGAATATGGTATGCCACAAAGAAGAAGGCGTACTTACATCCTGGCATATTCAACTGACAGTCAAATAGCCCAAACTGTGGCCGAACCTACCGAGTGGATTTTCAATGATGGTGTTTTTGCTAAATCTTTCCCGGTTCTTGACTATAATGGTATAACGCCACTTAAAGCAAGTAGTTTATATGCTGAAAACAGAAGATCATTAGAAGACATCAGTGCTGATTTTAATTCCAAAGGTATGAAAAGACCATTTGAGAATGCCGGGGTAATGAAAGACGGTGAATATTGGACGTTCAAAACCGTTCCGAATTTTTTGGGCAAACAGATCACATTGGGGGATTTAATTGTGAGAGGAGATGACAGAAAATATATTACAGAAGATTATTTCATTACCGATGAAGATAAACCGAAGTGGGAATATCTAAAAGGAGCGAAACATGAGCCAAGAACCCGCAAAGACGGGGGAATGTTTTTTTACAACGAAGGCGGAATGAATTTTCCGGACTCACTGGAGAAACCTTCCAGAACGATTATTACCTCTGAAGGTGGTAAGACAGCGTCGCGTTTCAAACATGTTATCGTTGACGAAACAGGGCGTTGGAGAAGGTTGACTCCAATTGAACTTGAAAGACTAAATATGTTTCCTGACAACCATACCCTGGGAGCTAACGACACGAAAAGGGCTTTCTTCATGGGAAATGCTTTGGTATGTGGAGTTATTACAAAAGTTGGTGAAGAAATAGTAAACAAATTGAAAGGTGAAGATTAATCTTCACCTTTCAATTTTCCAAACAGTGTTATCTTAGCATCACCATGTGCAATTGGAGCAACTACTCCTACTACTAAAGCAATACCACCTTTGAGCGACTAATATTTTCATAGTTAGCCGATTGTATCAACCGAATGTGTAAGTATTTCAAGTTCAAGTCATGATTCTTCAGTTGAAATTCCTGAATGAATTAGCGTAGCATCTTCTAAGCCAACTCTCTGGTCAAATGAAATTATGTTTCTCTGAGAGTTCTATCAACTTCCCTTTTCTTATAATAATGTTAACTGGCTTCTCAGCTAGATTTGTTGAATTAAAATAATAATACTCCTTCTCATTTGATTTCTCTATTTGCCCGTAAACTCCGGAATTGAATATTGCTTTACTTTTTTCCCTCAAAACATCTTTTGTAAGACCGCAACCTCCTAAATAATCAAGTAACTTTTTCCTGCTTATTAATGCATATTCAATGATTGAAATTTCTTCCTTCGATGAGAAATTTGGTTTGGATGTGATCCATGTCAACAAATAGTATTGGGTGATTTTACTTTCATCCGTCAACCATCCTTCAACTACGGTTACTGCCGATGTTTCAAATAACAATTCAAATGCAAAAGTTGGCAAACCACCTCGTTCATTCGCGTAATGGATTTGACCTTTCTCATCCACAACAACATCTTGCAAACCGATAGAAGGCATCGAAATAATAATATCAGAACCTAACATTTGACTCCCAAAGTCATCTGTACGGGCTGCCCGAGTAAATCCATTAGAGGGACTATACAGTTTCTCATCAAGATATTCAGCAAGGATTCTTTCTTGATTCATATCACCAGCTCTTAAATCGCTTTGTGCCATATGTTTTTCAAAAAGTGGGAATACACTATTCACTATTAAATTTTTATCATGGTTTTGTAGCGTAATTATTTAATGGTTTCGTAATTAAAAAATTAGCACCACTTATTGTCAGTCCTTCCGGACATATACTTTCTTAATTAAACGTACAAATACTCAAGCCTGCCGCTGGGATATCCCAGCTTTTGTATAATTAGGATTTGCAATCCGCTAATTTCTTTTTTTCAAACCAAAGCAACCTCCAGTAATCCTTTCCCTCCGGCCCAATCGATCGCCGGACTATACCGGTAATCTTCTTCCCGTTTTACTAACTCTGCTTTCTCAGGAACAAGCGGCTGGTTTGGGATTTCATCCTCAACATCCCTTTTACAGGAGTTTACAATGCAAATATATGAACAATTATTTTAATAATTTTATATGTTGCTTTTTAATTGGTACAGTACCTGTTGGTTCCAACATCTTATCGATACCGTATCGGTGGTGTTCCATATATGTTCCATATATGTTCCATATTTGTTCCATATATATTCCATATATATTCCAATATTATATAGATATGGAACATATATGGAACACTATTGGATAATGAATTGATTATTTATTGTTTTGCATTGTTATGGTGTCGGCATCCTGTAGAGTAAGTGAAGAGAGGAATGCGTTTCGTGTTCTGCGTTCCGTGTTTGAAGAGTTTGAAGAGTTTGAGGTTTGGAA
>Ga0302292_1001947_pt1 | contig 12723 bp, 10 predicted proteins | sample III_Fen_N2_1_FD_194553 | JGI IMG/M metagenome (GOLD analysis project Ga0302292, IMG submission 194553) | Peat permafrost microbial communities from Stordalen Mire near Abisko, Sweden - III_Fen_N2_1 | ecosystem: Environmental > Terrestrial > Soil > Wetlands > Permafrost | place: Sweden: Abisko...
CGAGATTGTTCAGTTTGTAATTTCCAGTCTGATCGAACATTTGGGCAAAAGAAACAAAACCACCAGAAGCGCCATACGATTTCTGCAAATCGGAATTGTCAACTTTTATGAAAGGAATGGTTTTCCACTTTTCGGAATTGGCACTCATATCGAGGAAAACCTCAACAGAAGACATTCCTTCCCACTTATCCGTTTTGGAAATTTTCCGCAGCAAATCTGAGGCCAGTGTACTTACAGGTTCAATTCGCCCCTGATGATCCTGAACAAGCAATTCTGAAAAATCGCTGATGTGATTTGCTTTAGAAATAGCTCCTGCGGCAAAGACGTTATTTCCCGAAAGATTCAGCCCGGTGAGAAGTAACCCAACCAATAATATTTTCACTGCCTGTCGTTTCGCCTGAAGTTTACCGCTCAATCTGATTAACGTCTGGAAACGGCTTGCTTTGCTGAAAATGGTAAACACCATGCCCAAAGTCATCAGGAAATAACCAATATAAGTAATCATTGTGCCCCAATAATCCTGATTTACTGACAGAACTGTTCCCTTTTCGTCCTGATCAAATGAAGACTGAAAGAAACGGTAACCTTTATAATTCAATATATTATTCATAAATATTCTGAATGGCTTATCGATAGACGCCGTCGGATCTTTCAATGTGATTTCACTGGCAAACGATGACGGGCTCATCGATCCGGGATATCTTTCGATCTGGAAATCGCGGAGCATGAGACTAAATGGAAGTTCTTTAATCATGGGTCCGAAGCTAAGTTGAACTTTTATCCCATTAATTACGCAAGATGCCATATCTCCGCCTGAACTTGAATTATTAAAAACGTTTATCTTCCTTGTTTCATTTCCTGAAACTATTCTGGCAGTGAAAGCATCTTCCTGAGCACCCTGATTCTGAATAAGTGAGGGTGTTGCCTTCGGTAAATATTTCCGGAAAATAAAACCTGAATTGCCCATCACATAGAATTTATTTAGCTGTAAGGGAACAGAAACCTGAGGAATTAGCTTTTGGCCTTCCTCTCCAACTGAGCCCGAAACAAGAAGCGTATCGGAACTGGTCATGCTTAATCCGCCTGCATCTCTGCTAAAAATCACAGTGGCCGATCCAACTCCTGATTCAAATCCAAAACTGACTGACTGGATAACCTTTTTTTCACCCGCAACCAAAGTAAATTCAGTCTGCATCGTTCCATTATCTGTGTACATTAATGAAATAATCGGAACCCCGTTTTCATCAGGAAGTAAGGTTTCAGATGCACTTGCTACAAAAATTTCATTTTCAACTGTTACCTGTTTGCCTGCAATTTCAAGCGTTTCTTTATAATGGTTCGAAGAATTCGGAGTAAATTTCACTTTTGTAAGCTTAGTATCCGACAGATCTCCTGAAGAGACTGAAGCCCGAATATAAGTTTCACCGGAAACGACCTTATTGGAAGTCTCTCCTTCCCTGATATGTATACTACCTTCAAATCCAAAATATCGAGTAACTCCTGCACCAATGATGATGCATACAAAAGCAAGGTGAAAAAGCAGAATAGCCCATTTTTTCCGGTTCAGTAGCCGGTATTTAAACATGCTACCAATCAGGTTCACTATTCCAAAGAAAAGCAGAATTTCAAACCATCGTGACTGATAAATTAACACCTGTGCTGTGTCGGTACCATAATCATTTTCAATAAAGGTTGCGTAGGCAATCGATATGGCAAACATGATCAGCAGTAGTACTGAAAACAACATGGAAAATAAAAAAGATGTAACTTTTTTCATCTGTATCTTGTTCTATTTATAAAAAAATTCCTTTGTTTAAAGAAAAACAAAGGAATTTCGAAAATCCGTATTTAAATAGGATTATTTTGTTGTAGGATCGTCGTGAGCAATTTTTGCAGCGTATTCTTTGTAATTAAATCCTTTGTAATTAGGACTTTGCTCATTGTGACATTTCTTACAAACTTTTTCGTCTGGCATAATCATGCCTTTAGTCATAGCCATAGCATGGTTTTTCATGATAGTAGCAACTTTATAAAGACTACCTGGTCCATGGCATGATTCGCAGGATACACCTTCTTCAACTGTAATTGAAGCCACCAATGCCTGATCAACGCCAGCAGCTGTTGAGTGGCATTTCAAACATTTAGGATTTTTTGCTTCATCACCTTTCAGACTGGCCATTGCTTTAGCATGAGGACTATTTGCCCACTTGTTGTATTGTTCACCCTTTTCAGCCTTGTTGTGGCACATTTTACATTTGGCTGCACCAATATACTGGGCATCCTGAGCATTTACAACTGAACTTACAATGATGAAAAGTCCAAGTAAAAATGTTAACTTTTTCAGATTCATGGTCATTATTATTTAGAGATTTAACTTTTTAGCTTACAAAAAAACCTATCATTAAAATCAGTAATATTTGCTTTAAAAATGCACTATTTTTTACATATCTCAAATAGTACAATCAAAAATTATTCCAAATCTATTTTATATCAATACAACTGTGTATGACATGATGAACACATTTCTGTTTTCCAGGCATTATCAATATCCACAGGGTGCTTAAATTCAAGCGGTTCTAAATCCTTCGAGTATTCCATCTTCCCCGGGTTACCTTGTGCTAAAATGGTATGGCACAGATTACAATCTTTTGTAATCAATTTACCTTTTTCAGTTGCATGCCGGTCGTTATGACAACGGAAACATCCATCAGATTCCATGTGCCCGATATTATTCGGATACGCCTTCCAGCTTGATTTCATAAAAGGGAAAATATTTTTGGAATAGCCATTCTGAATTTCAAGAATTGCAGCTTCAATTTCAGGCTTTTTACTTGTCATTAATTCCGGATGTCCTGATTGATAAAACGCAGTCACCTGGTTTCTGATGGCAAGAAAAGCACTGTCTTTTGTCGAATAGTCCTTATATAAAATCTGCATCGCTATTTGCTTAATTCCAGGTAAAGCCGTTGATATTTTACCTTCACTCATTGATTTATCGATAAAATTCTGCGGAGTTTTATAGTTATGAGCAGGTCGGTTATGACAATCAAGGCAATCCATCACCCTGGTTTCAAGCGAATCAAGTTTAGCCTGACTAAGAGCGTTTTCACTATCAGTAAATATCTCGCTAACACCTGTTTTTAAATTGGTGTATTTTACCCATGGAATAACCTGACGATTTGCAGAAGTCGTTTTATATTCAATTCGTACATCGGGACTGATATGCTGATGAATCCCCTTTTCAAATCCTGCTGCAGTCATCTTGGAGCTGGTTTTCATCTGTAGATTAATGATCTCTTCCGTATTGGCATCATCAGCCAGATATGATTCTTCAATTCTTAATTTGCGATCGTAGAATTTTTCAGGCCAGTGACATTGTTCGCAGGTTTCTCTTGCCGGACGTAAATTTGAAATTGGCGTTGGAATTGGCGTTGGATATTTTTTGGCCATTACCGAATATACCTGATATAAACCTGAAAGTTTACTCTTTACATACCAGGTAGCTCCGGATCCAACGTGACACTCAACGCAGGCAACCCTTTCGTGCGCTGATCCCTGATAGGTGGTGTATTCCGGTTCCATTACCTGATGACAAAGTTTTCCGCAGAATTCAACAGACTCAGTGATATGAAAAGCTTCATAACTTCCAATTGAAGAAATGATCACTAAAAAAACAGTACCAAAAACAAAAATGATTGATGCATTACGGGTTGCAACATTATTAAAATTTATGATCGGCCAATTAAGTGTTTCACCTGCAGCTTCAGCCTTTCTTGCCCGTTTACGGTTTAATCTCATCCCTATTGGAATCATAATTAATCCGCCTATCATTATTGCAGGCAATACCATGTAAATAAATAATCCGATATAAGAGCCGCCGAAATCGAATAAAGAGCTTAAGATCATGAGCGAGAGAATCGCTGCCAGATTAAAAACAGCCAATATTGCTCCTATAATTGAAACGTAATTTTTAACCGATGAAGGAAGTTTCATATGATATTATTTTTAACAAATAATGTCTTTACTTATGACTGCAAGTTTGTTAAAAGTAAGGAATATTTCAATGATATTGACAAGTGTCATGCAGTAGTCTTATCAAATTATATTTCAATCAATTAACACTCAAATGAGTTGTAGAAAACAAAGATTTACCAACAAATTTCTGAGAATCTTTATTTGGTGAGGTTGAAATTTCAAATTTTAGAAAATGAATTAAAAAAAAACCTGCCGAAGTTAATTGCAATCAGCAACTTACTTCGGCAGTTCAAAATATGAATATTTGATTCGAAATCGATTAACTCATTTTAATGAAAAAGCAAGGAATAAATGATAAAGATAACCTGAATAATTCCGGTAAACAGGAAGATATATCCAAAGAACTTAACCCATTTCATTTGTTTTTTCGAAAAATCTTTCTTCACCGTCACACTTTCAAGCATACCTGATCTTTCAAGCTCCTCAAATTCTCTTGGACGATCAGCTTTGTATTCGTCGATTTCAACATGACCAGTGAAAATAACTGTATCCATTGGGAATGACTCAGGCCGAAGATGTGTATTAAAGAAATGGATCGTGAAAATGAATCCAACAGCCAATAGCGCTTCATCGCTGTGTATGATCTGAGCCACATTAATAACCCATCCGGGAAGAATCATGGTAAAGAATACCGGGAACCAAAGGATTAATCCGGTTGAACCAATTACAACAACTCCCCAGAAAACAGCCATGTAGTCAAATTTCTCCCAGTAGGTCCAGCGTCCGTATTCAGGTCGCGGGCCTCTACCTACAAACCATTTAATTGAAGCCCAGAAATCGCGTAAATCCTGACCGTTGAACATCAATGTGTTTGAACCAAAGATGAAAGAACCCAATTTTTGTTTTTTGCTGATTTTCATCTTCACCAAACTGAATACATGATAAGCAAAATATCCAAAAGTAATTACAGCTGCAAAACGGTGAATAACACCGGCAACCTGTGCTCCACCAATCAACTTGGCATAGAATTTTGCCCAATCCATGTAGGCAAATTTCAGTAACATTCCGGTGAAAGCCAGTGACAGGAAGCTGACAATTACGAACAAATGGGTAATACGCTGGTTTTTGGTAAAGCGCCTGATGTATACCTTTTCACCAACTTCCTCAGCATGTTTCTTCTTTTTGCGCATGGCATCAATCGAACGGGGCAACCACAAAAGAGTGTGTATTCCGAAGAAGATAAAAACACTTACAAGGAGGCTGGTCATTGCCCAGAAAGTATAAAATAGCCAAGGGAATTCACTCTTGTTTGAATGAGTTGCATGTGTTAGATAACCCGTAAATTTCTTGTTTGCATCGGCGTGGCATTTCTGACAGGTTGCTACAATATTTTGTGGTGCAATAGACGACTTAGGATTATGCCTGTTCAGAATATTATGGGCTCCATGACAATCGGAACATCTTGCCGCCTGCATATAGCCAAGCTGATATACTTTTCCATGATAAGTATCCAGATAGGTTTCAGCCAATTTGGTGTGACATTTTCCACACTGAACAGTTATTTCAGACATAAACTTATCCTGATGCACTTCCGACATATTGTGTGCAGTGTGACAGGTTTCACAGGTAGGATATTTAACATCTCCATCGCGGTAAGCATGGTCGCTGGCTTTATACTCATTATAAATGCCTTTATGACAATTTCCGCAGGTAGCCGCTACGTTTTTGGGATTAACAGTTGACCGTGGGTCAGAAGCTTTCAGGTTAAAGTGAGTCGTATGACAGTCGGTACATACTGCAACAGAAAGTAGACCCTTTTCAGACAGACTCCGGCCATGGACGCTGGTCGAATAATCATGCAAAGCATCTATTTCAGTCAGATTTGTACCCTGAACTGCTTTTCCACCGGTACGATGGCATTCGCCGCAAAGAGCTGGAATGGATGACCGGTAGGTTTTGGAAGTTTCATCCGTTTTTGGTTTCACCAAATGTGTTCCATGACAATCGGTACAATATGGAGCATTTTCCTTTTTATTGAAATAAGCCTGACCGTGTCCACTTGCAAAATAGATATCCGACTCTTCAGCATGGCAAGCAGAACAATCCACTTTCCCTGAGGTTGCGCAAGGGCGGCTCATATTGGCCGTCACATCGGAATGGCATTTCACACAGGTAATATTCTTATGGGTCGAAACTGCTATATCGCCAACATTAACCTTTAATGAAACGGCTTTCCCATCTACCATTTTATGAGTAGCCTCGTTATCATGGCATTTCAAACAGGTTTTATCAGAAATATTCGCAATAACATTTTGGTATTCAACTTTGTGTGGAGGGTGGCAGGAAGTACATGCCGGAATTGCACCAGGCTTACTCTCCCATAATTCTTTATTAATTACTTTGGTATGCACATCTTCAATCCTTGCATGACATTTCATACAAGTTGCAGCTATATTTTTAGGAGAAATGCTTGAACTCGAATTTGTATGTGGTAAAATCAGGTGATTTCCATGACAGTCGTTACAAGTAGCAGAAACGATAAGTCCTTTTTTATACAAACCCTGACCATGAATTCCCAAACTGTAATTCTCAAGTATATTGTGTTCAGAAATATTATATGCTCTTGCTACCGGTGCACCTTCCTTGTGACAGGATCCGCACAAAATAGGAATATTCATTTTGTAGGTACGTGATTTCGTATCCTGTGAACTTAAAATCTCATGCGAACCATGACATTCTTTGCACGTAGGAGCATAAGGCTGGTTAGCGAGAAACGCCCGGCCATGAATTCCACGCAGGTATTGGTCCTTTTCATCGGTATGGCAGGTGCCGCAATCAACCGGTTTCAGTGATTCAGGGTGAGGAAAGTCCTTAACAGCAGCATCAGTATGACATGAAGCGCAAGTCACACTTTTATGAACCGAATGGTCGAGTGCATTCGCAGGAATATAGCGAGATACTTTTTTACCACTTTTTTCTGTAGTAAGTCCCGGATCATCATGACATGCCAGACAATCGTCGTTGGTGGGTTGAGCCACAAGGTTCTGAATTCCCAAAAGCATCAGAAAAACAAAAACCATTGATATCTTCGCAAGCATATTCTGCATGGTTTTTATAAAGCTAAAAATACCATGATAACGCGTACCTGAATTTGAGGCATAAGTAAATTCAGTCAACCGGTTACATGATTCAGACTTAGAATATATTTCCATAAAAATATCTGCTTTTTAAGTCCTCAAATCAAGGTAAAAATAACGACAAAATGATGCAATGCAGATTGAGATTAATCAACCTATAGACATTAGTGTATATGATGCCAACCTGTGATTATGCTTTTAAAATTTTCAAGAGGCGATTTCCCAATTGATGCAATATAAAGGTGAACAATTAAGAATATCGAAATAAAAAAACCCATAGTTGAATGCACAACGGCAGTTACAAAAACTCCGCTGAAATGATAGAGCTTTTCAATTATTATCTCAGGGAACAAAAGTGCAATTCCTGAAATAATAACCAACGGAACTACCATATACATCACCATTATGTAGGCATACTTTTGTAACGGATTAAATTTTCTTTTTTCTGAAATTGGATAAGGTGCTTTTTCACCATGAAACATTCCCCAGGCATAATAAATGGCTTGTTTGATTGGTCTTTTTAGGAACCCACTTGGTTTAACAATGTAAAATTTACCATTTGGAGTGAATAGATTTCCAAAAAAATATAACATATAACTCAGTGTTACCAGTATTCCGGCAATATTATGAAGCTTAACTATCGTATTAAAAGCAAGAATATGCGAAGATTCAATGCTCGATTGCATCGATAATCCCGTGAAAATTAAGGTGAGTATCCCGATGGCATTCAGTCCGTGCCAGATTCTAAGCCATACCGGATAAAAATATAGTTTCTCAGCTGATGTCATTTTACTTCTTTTTTAATATTCTGAAAATACTGTGAACAACAATTCCTGACAATGCAAGCAGGAAAATAATTATACTCAGCAACTTAAGCAAAGGAACCTGATGAGTACCAATGATATATGATTCGTTAGCTAAAACTGAATTGAGGTTGCCATCTTCGGCCCGTTTTTGCAGATTCTGGTATTTGTATAAAGAAGCTTTCAAATGTGAATTCGACGAATGGCATTCAACACATTTTTTCAAAGCTTTTTCCTTTGGTAAAATATCATGCGAAACCATCAGACTGTCAACAACTTCGGTATGACATTCTATGCAACGTACGTGTTGAAAATGCAGTTCCTGATTGGGCAACCATTCGTGAACCTCAACCAATTTTGGGTTATCATGTCCTGAAAACAATTTGTATTTTTTCATATCGTTATGACATGAAAGGCACATTTTATTGCTGTAATCCACAATTTCAAGAACATTACTACTATTCCGAGCTACGGGCGTATAGGTATGTTGGTTATGACACTTTGTGCAAGAGAAATTCTCGCCATAAACCCGGTAATGAACACTTTTTTTAAACTCCTCGTCAATCTTCTCAAATCGATACTTGGCAAACGATGCATCGCCACCATGACAATCCAAACAGGTATTCATGGGTTCAAGCTTAAGATTTCCGTTATGCGGATAGGTTGCATATTCTCCGGAATGGCAATCGGTACAGTCAAATTGCTTGTGAACACCATGTGTTAGGGCTACTGTATCTATTATAAAATATGGATTCATCAGTCGCTTCTCTTCTTTCTTTTTTACAGAATTGAGAAAAGAGTAAGTCTGATTTGAATGGCATTTCAAACATTGATGGTGCTGTGCATTTTCATACGACTGCGCTTCGCAATAGAAACCAGTAAATAGAAGCAACAAAGCAACTGAAAAAAACAAACTTGACTTCATATCAAAAATGAAATTATACGCCAGAAATATCGACCATTGGAAAAACCAACAAAACTGACAATGTATTGTATGCTTAAGTTTATTATTAAAAAATGGTAACATCCTAATCTAAGGAATATTACCATTTTAAAATAATACTATTTAAAATTCCTTATATCAAAAACCCCAAAGTCTTGTGATTAAGAAACCAAAAGACAATCCTTTTTTATCAAAACTTCTGGTATTATACATCATACCTTCCTGAGGAAGAAGTGAACCCGAGGTAGACATAAAAATCTGGAAAGCATGAGTACCTGTAGAAACTTCATAACCAAATGCGATATTTGGTTCCGAAGCAGTCGTCCAATCCAATTGTTCCGAAATATTTTTAATCTTCAATGGCTGATCATAATTAAAAATGATCGATCCCTGGTTAGATACTTTCAGACGTCCATTAAAATGAACTCCTACCTTATCATGATCGTAACCTGGTTCAACCATGTTGTAATGTGAGAAACTCACACCAGCCTGAAGTGAAAGTTTATCATTAAACTTCCGGCCAACAATCAATTGTGAAAAATAGCTAAGACGATCGGAAAATTTAATTTCACCAACAGGTCCACTATAAGCTTCACGAACAGAATCGTTGCTGAAATTTGCAAGCGGACGACCATCGATAGCTACATTTCCATATAAAGCAACAGAAACAGGCATCGTATTTTTGCGAGTCTGTTCTAAAATTGTCCATTTAAGATTCAGATCGGTAGTCATAAAACTTTTGTTAAGGCCAGCACCAATCTGAACGTTTTTACATGGAACGTAATTCAGCCCAAGTCTAACATTAGCTGATTTGTATAAGCCCCATAAATCGGTTGATCCATTGTCAATTGTTCCAAATTTGTGCTGAATAACAAATTCAAGCGTCTTTTTGCTCGGTACAACAGTTGTTTGAGCATCTATTAAATAACCACTTTCAAAAGCACCATTAACAGGAAAATCTTTTTCCTTAACGGCAGGAGTTGTTGCGTCCTGTGCAAATGAAATAGTCGTTAATAAGGAAAAAAGAATTATAATCAGAATATTTTTTTTCATTTCTCGAATATTTATTGTTTGCACTAGTTTGTATTATTAGCTCCTTCGGTTATCCATGCCAGAATTAATGCAGCTTGGGTCGCTGATACCTTTACGTTGTTATGCGTACCTGAATATGCATTAATATAAACTTGACTACTTGCAGGGTTAGTTTTATTAACATAGGGTGCTAATTGCGAATAAGCAACATCTGCAGTCAGACGAGGTGATTGAGATGAATGGCATGTGACACATTTTTCAGTAAAAATAGGTACGATTTGAGTTGCAAAACTAATTGGATCACCACCATTATCAATTACTGGAACCTCTACCGGCAGAATAAAGTCATATTTACACCCACCAAGGAATAAGGTCAATAAAACCAAAACAAAGAATATGCTATGTTTTTTCATAATATTCATTTTTAATATTTAACATAAAAAGACTTCTCTTCAAGAAAAAGAAGCCTTTTTATATTCCTTTATATGACCCATCTTATTTATTAAGAGCAGCAATAGTATTCTCTAACAATGCAGTAATATACGGAGGATTATGAACACCTTCGCTTCTGTCATCCATCAGACCAAAATAGTTATAAGCAGCCTGAGCCTGAACCATTGGAACAGTAGCAGTTTTTGGAGCATATGTATCAACACCATCAACTGTTGTTTTGGTGATAATTCCTTTTGCTAACAATAAATCACGCAAAACAACCAATCTTGCTGCAATGGTAGTTTGTTTTCCATTATGATCGTAGTTGGTATCAGTAGCACCATGACAACTATTACATTTTGCTAAACTAGGAATTAAAGAGTGTCCTCCCTGTGATTTTGTTTTATCAAATGTAGCCATGTGACAACCTGTACAAGAAGATGAATAATGTTTGGAAGTACCTTTAGCCGGATAAGCAACTGCACCAGGAATCTCAGCAAAACCAACACCTGCAACAAGGTTACCCTGTGGACCATGATGTGGGCCAATCCTCACGGATACAGCATATGTTGTGCCTGGTTTTGCAATATTTGGTTCTGCGGTTCTGGCCTGGTGACAGTTTACACATAAGTTACTGCCATTTTTAAAATCAAACATATAAGTTGCATCAATATTTGATTTAACTGGACCACCTAAACGCAATGCATAATCAGTTGACTGGAATGTTGAATGTATACCATGACAGGTTGCACATTCCCATGCACTTGGCTTATTAATTGTACCAGCAGCACCAAGAGTTGCATATTCAATAAAGCCTTCTGATGAATGGCATCGGTCACATGATGGATTACCTCCTTCTGATTCAACAGCAACAGCCCCTAAACTGTGTTCTGACATATAGAATTCGGATTTTTTCGAATCCATATTAGTACCAGCGTGACAAGCAAGGCATGATAAACTCCCAGCTGCACCATCAACACCATTGGTTCCATCAGCCCCTGCTGGTCCTGCCGGACCTTCTTTTACACAAGACGGAGCAATACACATGATTGCAAATGCAAAAAACAATAGTTTGGAAAAAGTTCTAAGTTTCATAGAATAAGTATGTTAAGATTACTAATATTAATTAATTTTCAATAAGAATACGAACACTTTTACATTTGGCTAAAATAGAAACCTTCCAACACTATAACTACTCTCCCCACTTGATCTATAAAAACCTTTATATTGACAATAAACGAACAATTAATTGACATTTATCAATCGCAAAGGCAAAAAATTAACCTTTCTTACTTATTAATATCAATGCCTGCTCATCCAGAATATGAATCTGACTGCCATCAACTGAAATAATATCAGATGATTTAAACTCCTTCAATATTCTGATGAAACTTTCCATTGTCATTCCTGTCATATCGGCCAGCTCTTGCCTTGAAAGCCTTGTATTAAAAGGGTTGTTTATGAATATTTCATTCTTTAAATATAACAATAAGTCAGCAACCCTACCTGGCATATATTTCTGAGTTATTCCAACCAGATTATTAAGCATTTGAATGTTTTGCCTGTTATTCAGTTTTAAAAGTTCAAATGCAAAACGACTGTTTCTTGAGACCAACTCATATATTTTATCTGAATCAATAAAACAACATTCCACCTCAGTTACAGCCTGAACGGTGAAATGCCTGATTTCTTCAATAAATATTCCACCTCCAGTCAATATTGAATGGGTGGCCACCAACCTTAAAATTAGCTTCTTTTCACCATCTCCCTCTGCAATTATTTTTGCGAGACCACGCTTGATACAAACCACATGGCTTGCTGAAGTATTTTGTTTTAGGATAGTTTCACCTGCATTAAAATGAACATGCCTTTTTTCTTTTACTAACAATTCAAGTTCTTCCGGGGTAAGGCAATCAAAGATACTTTCTTCTCCATCATCAAAGCATTTAGCACAACATCGATCTTTACATTTTGTACATGCTTCCTCAATTCTTCTTGGTTCCATAATTAAAAACTGCTACGTTGAATCCACAATCTCACACACAAATCCATCATTATTTTCAGCGCTTCAAGATACCTAAACTATTTAAATATTCAAATGACTGCACGATTAGTTAAATATGCTATAAAACTATACAAAAGAGAGTAAAAGCACTTTTATAGATCAAAAAAATAAGTATGAACGCTACGAATCGATAACTTTCAAATCCAACAAAAAATCCTATAGATTTTGTATCTACAGGATCTTTGTGGAGCTGGCGGGAATCGAACCAATCAGCTATCCAGCTAAATATCAACTGTTTAATTTTTCAAAATCCTTCAAACTCCCGAATTACCACCTCAAAAACGTACTGTTTTGAGTATCAGGTTGCTTCCATTTGCATGACAAAACTACCAAAAA
>Ga0302292_1001949_pt1 | contig 12709 bp, 10 predicted proteins | sample III_Fen_N2_1_FD_194553 | JGI IMG/M metagenome (GOLD analysis project Ga0302292, IMG submission 194553) | Peat permafrost microbial communities from Stordalen Mire near Abisko, Sweden - III_Fen_N2_1 | ecosystem: Environmental > Terrestrial > Soil > Wetlands > Permafrost | place: Sweden: Abisko...
ATTTTTTTAAATTCCAGTAAGGGTTCACCACCAAGTAAAGTATAATACAAATCTTCTTTATTGCCAGAATAAAGGACCAAAAAATCTAATGCTTGCTTGGCGGTTTCGATAGTAAATGCATTTTTACTCTTCTTTTTTACAAAACAATAATCACACCTTAGATTGCATTGTTCCGTAAAAATAGTTTCTAATAAATCTAAATGCGTAAAAAAAGAGCAGTTAAAAATAGTTAGTAATAATTTGAATATCTCTGCATCTGTCAAACAGTTAAAATTATTTTGATTAAAAACTCTTTCTGAATCTTTTAAAAATTTAAAAATGAAAGTTTGGGGAAGATCAAACTCTTTCGAGAAAGATATAATCTTTTCTTTTGTATTTTTATCCATAATTACATTATGTGAAAATTTAGAGCATTGAAACTAAGACATAGCCCCCCCTTGATGTATATCTGAAGGACAAGAATACGCTTTTGGGCAAGAAACTGTAGGGCAGTTAACATTACTAATTGGAACACAGTTATTTATATTTGTACAAGAAAACTTTGTGTCACAATTAACTTTATTATTCCAACAATTTACTGTATCTCGACAAGTAAAATTATTTAAACATTGGTTTCCATCTGAATTCTGACAATCAAATGATTGAGATGCAGGGCATGTGTAACTGAGTTTGACACAGTCGTGAGTTATATTCGTGCAAACCACAGATGGATCACTGTTATCACTACATGAGAAAAGGGAAATAAGCCCCGATGATGCAATAATGCTAATCGCGATAGTTTTGCCTGTTGTTTTAATAAAATCCCTTCTAGAAAACCCTTTTTTTTTAATCAGAGTTTCAATTTTTTCAAGTTCTGCTTTTCTTCTTTTCATTTTAGTAAATTTTTAGTTAGTAGATCTGGATTATAAAAATGTTCAGCCCGATTTTCATTGGGTCGTGTTTCATAGGTTTGTCCGTAATAGAATTCCGTTCCGGCATTATATTCCCAATCGAAGTAATAGGGTGTCCGTAACTGGAAATATCGGTTCTTTTTATAATGCTTTGGAAAGATGGGTATGGCAAAACAAAAACCTCCATTGAACTTAGAACCTGCTTTCAGGACATAGAATCCAATGGCTGTTTCATTCCAGTAACGGGTACAATCACCACGAACGCCATAATCGCCATTCAGATAGCGACCCGCGGTGGCATCGAATTGAAGAGAATATCGTTTATAAAAATAGCCGCCTTTCAGGAATCCGGTAAAAGTATTCATGTCATTGCGATACCATCCTGTATCATAATACTGATAGGTTCCGGTATAACCGGTATTTATGCTTAGATAAACCTGTCCCCCAAGGAAATAACGGGTTAATGTCAGATCGGCTCCATACCGGTCGGCATTAAACTTCCCGACAACAGCGCGTCCTAAGATAATTCCCGGTAACCGAAATTCCTGTGCAAGTGTAATAAAGCCGGGGCGGATTAAATAACTTTCATCACCATATTGATAATCGCTACAAATAGGGAAAATTACTTGTCCGGTAAATTTCATTCCACGCCAGAGTGAGACTTCAATTGCCGGCGCAATATTGAATTGCACTTCATAAATACGGTCAAACCTTGCGTTCATCATAGCTAGCTGAGAATAAAACACCAAATCTATTTTATTAAAGTACGGATTATTGGGAACTGAATCACGAAGTATTTTCCATACACGGTCTGTATTGTATGAAATATTAATTAGCCGTGCTGTTTCAGGGGATGTTATTTTTGTGGATCTGTATTGCTGCCAGACATGACTGGCGGTTTGAGTTACAACAACAGGTAAGTCATTAACCAGAGTGATTACTTTCAGACTGTCATAGCCACAATTTCCAAGGAGATCCAATACTGAAGAGAGTGCGGTTGATTTATCACGAAAAATATTATTCTCGTAACTTATTATCAGGGTTTTATTCGTTTCGGGGTATACACGGATATTTTCAAAACCAATCTTCTCAAGCCTTTTGGTAATTTCAAAGGTCCGGACTTGCTGTGCTGACAACGAAGAGATGTTTAACAACAACAAATAGAATAATGCTATATATTGAGAATAGTTTCTCACCGTTTTTAAACGTTACAAAAAACATTCAAACAAATAAGAGAAATTCAATAGATCGCAAAGAAATAGATATAGAAAGAGAAATAGGAAAGGAAAAGGAAAGAGAAATAGAAAAAATCTTTGGGAAAATAGCTATAATAAAAAACAACTGAAAAATAGTTCCTACATAATGAATAGGTTTACATACTTCTGTTTCGTCGCTATTATGCAATTTAATAATAAAGGGAGAAATAACTCACATTCATCCATTTCAATAAATGAAATAGATATTACTGATACAAAATTATATAATTTATGTTGATTTAAAATTATAACTAGTGTTAATATATTTTATTAAAATGTTATAATATTTTAATTCAGCTTTTTGAATTATCATAGAGTAAATTGTCGGTATCAATTTTTAACATACAGCAAATAAAAATTAATCCTTTGTACTATCAAAAAACAATCTATAAATAAAACAATTTCAGGAACTACCAACTGTCAGATTTGCGACATAAACATAGAAAATATTGACATCTATCATAGAGACAGGAAATAAACGTGGAACACGGAACGCGGAACGCGGAACGCGGAACGAATCAACCATGCCCTAAAACAGTAAGAGGGTGCCTTTTACGGCACCCTCTTTGAACATAAAATAAAATGTTACTATCTTTGTATACTGATTAAACACCATGAGTTTGATTTTGGATAAGTTTTAATAAGCGAGTAGTTAGCTTGCTTATTTCTGCAGTATCGTTGAGTTTCAGATTCATTATCCAACCCTTTTACAGATTGTCAAATTGCTCCTCCACGTTGGATAACGCAGCCCCGTCTGTCTTAGAATCGTTTTTTACTTTACACAATCAGGATCATTGTATGTAGTTCCTTTTACAAAACTACTTGTTGATGATTTCCGGAATTAGCAATTCAACTTCAAATGATTTCTCATTTGATAAGTAAACTTGCCCCGGCAAAGTACGCTTTTCTACTCTTCCTCCTTTAACGGATTTATAGTAGATCACGACAATTCATAAAACTCAAATCACTGTCAATAGAAATTGAAATTCTGTATATTATTTCATTGTTGAACAATAAAACTACTTTCGTCTAAAATTCTGTGCAATCTCATTTCGACGTTCACTTAACTATTTGCATAGCTTCGTATAATGACTGTTTCTTTGCAGATGCGTCATTAAGATAGAATTAAAGTAAACATCTTTTCATCTGATCTTTTTACGGCATTGAAACTGAGAATTGGGTAATTCTCATTCACAACGGGGTAATTTTTCGCCGCTTCACGCTTCCAACCATTTGTCCCGTATTAAGGAGAATTCTGTTCTTCGGGTGTTCCGGTTCAAATTTATCATTCAGATTTTCTGATGTTGTCAGCTTTATCTTACAGGTACAATCTTAATATTGCTATAAAGATTATATATACAGATTTTATTTACTCTTGACTGTTTTACTCTGTTGGTATTTATACCAAAAAATAAAATTCGTTCAATTATAAACTCATTTTAGATGACATACTGAACAATGCGACTTTTAATTTTTTTGTACTGCATCGCCCGTAACTGTTAGCCACATGTTCAAAGCATTGCTGTTTTTACTTTTGTGACCGGAAATGAATAGAAGTAACGAATTACTTTTAAACAATCCTTATCGCGGACTACCCGGCTTTCCTGTCTTAGAGACAGGGTTACGTTTTATTCAAACGCACCATAATTATATTTAGATAGTCTGACCCACAGCGAAATTTATTTTTGCCAGAGACCGTAAAACCATTAGCATTGCTATACATCTCATTGCAAACTTGCGTAAACAATATAGGAGATAACTTGTCTTAACAGTCAGTTCGTTCTTTACATAAAATAGTTTTTCACTCTGAATTAGAGTTCAATATTTACCTATTGACTTTTTTTGATGTATCAGTATTTCAAAGATCGTTTCAACACTTCAGTTCATGTTTTGAGTAAACTCATGCACAAATATAGTACATTGAATATACAATTTGCAAGGATTTGAGCCTGTTTTTGCGAACAACTTTTCAACTGAGTTATGAACCGGTTATGAACAGAACAATCATATGATTATCAAACCACATGAAGCTTCGTTGTTGATAACTATTATTCCGGCTTGCATTTGCCCACTGTGATTTTCAATTAAAATTGTTTTTTTACTTCATATAAATACATTTCATAAAACGGATAGTTCATTTCAGGAAAGCATAACCTTGACTGAAATTAATGACGTATTTATCTGACAAAACCTGCAAATCCATTTTATACTGATATTTTGCACTCATTATCCGGTTTTTTGAAAATTTCAGTTTTGCTCAGTCCTACACAATCTACCATAATTAAATTTCTCGTTGGAAGGATATATAAATGAAGCAATCAGGATGGTTATTCTTTCTAATAGTAAGGTTGCGTAGCACAATTTAAACATCCTGTCAATACTTTTTTCATACTCCTTTTCTCGACGCTCAACGCTCAATACTTAATGCTTAATGCTCAAATTTCTCCCTTTTCAAATTTCTCAATCAACTCTCCTGCAATACTGATGGTTGGCGGATGGTTAGGAAGGTTTTCCCGGCCAAACCACTCAGCATCTGTAATTTCTATGTGATCGGGCCGGACAGGTTGGGTGTCGTCTGCTTCGGCAATAAAACCAATCATCATGGAACCCGAAAAAGGCCAGGGTTGACTTTTATAATAACGGATATTTTTAACTTTCAGACCTACTTCCTCCATGACCTCGCGCCGTACGGTTTCTTCGAGCGATTCACCAATATCAACATACCCTGCAACCAGGGAATAACGTTTTTCTTCAAAATTGGAATTATGCGCCAGTAGGATCTTATTGTTACTGATAATGGCTACAATAATTGCCGGTGAGATGTTGGGATAAACTGTAGTATGGCAATCAGGACAGATGATAGCCCTTTCATCCTGTTTCTCTGTTGTTTTCGATCCGCACTTGCCACAGAATTTGTGTTGTAAATACCAGTTATTCAGCTGAAAGCCGACAATGCCAACCCAGGCTGTTTCCTGCGGTTGGAAAAAACGAAAGAAACTGATTTCTTTGTAACTAAAACCGTCATTTTGGCATTTTGGTTCCTCACGGATAAGGAAACAACGCACATCATTCAGCGTAAATAGAAAAGTACCTTCGATACTATTGAATATTGCTGACACATCTTTTTTTCTGGGTATTTCGAAACCATCACCGGTGGTCTTTAATAAAACTGAATGCTCATTGTAATGAAGGATATAATCGTCCTCTGCAATATTATCTGTAATAATAAACTGGTTATTGAAGCGATGTGGAAATATTTCATGAATCATATTGAAAACGGGCTTAAATTGTATTTTTTATAATTGGATATTTAATTCTTACGTTAGAATTATGTACACTGTCCATCTTCTGACAGAAGAAGTGAAAGCAGGGCAAATGTTATAGGTGGAATTCATCAATATCTCTTAAATAATTAAAGATTTTCAAATGACCTGTTTGTTAATCCTTAAAAACTTAAATTACAGCATCCTGCCAATTATTAATTGTTAATTATTAATTATTAATTCCTTTCAAGGTATTTATGGTCAGCTATTATCTCTCAGAATCCCATTAATCGCCGAACCTTACCTGCATTATTCTTTGTTGTCAGATATTCCAGCAATAAGAATGCAACATCTACCGCAGTTGATGGATTCCAGGAGGTAATCAGATCATCGTCCATGACAATCGGTTGATGGATTACATTGACCCCAAATTCCTGTAATGCTTCACGCCGGACAGCACTGTTGTAGGTAGTCCCTTGTTTATCTTTTAAAACACCACTTTTTGCCATCGGCAATGCCCCCACACAAATAGTTGCAATCATTTTATTCTGAGCTTTAAAACCACGGATGACATCCAGAAACTTTTCATCATATGCATCCTGATAAAAACCATATACCTCAAAACCACCGGGAATAGCCAGCGCATCAAAAAAAGAAATTTCAATGTCATCAACTACATAGTCCACAATAAACCGTTGATTAAATGAACTCTTAATTTCCTTTTTTAATCCACAGGTAAACAATTCGGTCGAACCATCACCTTCAACAAGATTCCATCCGATGACATCAATGAATACACTTGCTTCAAATGTTTCAAATCCATCAGCTAATAATAAGAGTACTTTTTTCATATTGAGTCAAAATTTACTTTTCTGTCATACTAATTCTACTTTGACAGATTCTATTTTTTAGACAAGATTTACAGGATTAACATGTCAATCGTGCCCTAAAGGAATGATATAATCCAAAAAAACTATAAAATTTATGTTGTTTAGATGATTATTGAATACTATGAAACCTGTTAATTCTGTTAATCTTGTCTCATTTTTTTATTATTTTAATCTGTCAAAGTAGAATTAAATAATCATAGTTTTTTATCAATCTATTTATTAATCTACAAAAACCTATATCTCAGCATCTTGATAATTTTTAATTTTTAATTATTAATTATTAATTGCCTTCTTAACTGTCTTTATCGTTACAGTTGCATCAGTTAATCCCGGTGAACTTACTACAAGTCTGATAGCACCGGTTTTTTGAGTACTTTTAAGTACAACAAGTGCTCGTCCATGCCAGGCATTACGTGTAGTACCAACATATTGTTCAACATCTTTCAAATTGGCATTATCCACACCGGCAATTACACCTGGGCCAATGACTGTGAATTGTAGTTGATTTTCCGCATTGGGCTGAAGGTTTCCATCCTTGTCGGTTACATCAACTGTAACAAACGATAAATCCTGCCCGTTTGCCTGTATTTTGGTCCGGTCGGCAGTGATCTTTATGTTGGCAGCACTGCCGGACGTTTGTAAAATAGTTGTTTCTATTTCTTTATCATCACTTACACCTACAGCACGTAACACGCCCGGTGTATATGGCAGGGTAAACGTAGCCTTAAACTGCTGTTCTTCGGTAGTAGCTTTTTCGCCTATGAGTTTCTTGTTTAAATAGAGCCTGACGGTTGGATACATGGAATACACTTCCACCTGTATGTCTTTTCCTTCGTGTCCCGGCCAGGTCCAGCTTTCCCATGTTGGCCACACCGACCACATAGTTTCTTTGATATTTCCTGAATCAGGATTAGGTTCCCGAACTGCCATATAGAGCTTTTCGGCATGATTATACAACATACTTCGATAGTGGGATATTGGTTTTCTCCATCCGGTCAAATCTATATCGCCGCAATAGGCACCATGCCAGGGGAAGAAATCGTGTTCCCAATGTTCTCCCGGTGTTTCACCCTGATAGTACCACCTACCAATACCTGATTCGCCTAAATAATCGAGAGCTGTCCAGACAAAATCCCCAATGATATACTTATTGCTTTGTACCATTTTCCAGTTCGAAAATGCATCCCTTGGATACGATTCGGTTTGGACAATAACACGTGAAGGTACTCTTTCGTGATCGGAAGGAGCAAATTTTATGGCATAGTTATATCCGCTAATATCGTGTTCGGCAAACAGCTTATCGTAATTTTTCCAGTCTTCCCCCCAGGTGCATACTGCCGATGTTACCGGCCTTTGGTCAATCTTGTGGATACAGCCTATAAGTTTGTTTGCCGTTATAATGGCTTCAGGTTTTTGCCTTTCCGGAATTTCATTGCCAATGCTCCAGATAATAACCGAAGGGTGGTTGCGGTCGCGCAGTACCATGGCTTCAATGTCACGTTGCCACCAGTCTTTAAAATACGAGGCATAATCGTAACTATTTTTGTGCTCTTCCCAGCAATCGAACGATTCGTCCATTACCATCAGTCCTAATTTATCGCAGGCATTCAAAAAGGACTCAGATGGGGGATTGTGTGATGTACGGATTGCATTAAATCCGGCTGATTTCAGAATCTCCACACGGCGTTCTTCGGCGCGGTCAAAAGCAGCAGCACCCAAACAACCATTATCGTGATGTACGCAACCTCCGTTCATCTTTACCATGTTCCCATTAAGCTGAAAACCATTTTCGGCAGTGTATTTCAGTGAACGTATCCCGAAGGTGGTCTTTGTATCGTCAATGACTTGATTTTTTTCGAGCACCTGTACCCTGGCCTGATAAAGATGAGGCGTTTCCGGTGTCCATAACAAAGGTTTTAATACAGTTATGGTTTGCTCTATTTCCTTTTCGCTTTTTGCTAATAGAGTTACATTGATTTGATTGTTGTTCGTATTGTTAGCATTTTCATCTGTTAGTTGAGTTTTGAGAATGATGTTTTGTGGGATATCAGTTTCGTTCTTTACAAGGGTTTTTATCTGAACGGCTGCTTTTTCTGAAGAGACCTCAGGGGTTATAATTCCAACACCCCAATGGGCCACATGTACAGGACCGGTAACAATCATCCACACATGGCGATAGATACCCGAACCACTATACCAGCGGGAATTCATCTGTTGTGAATTATCAACCCGCACTGAAAGAACATTTTCTTTGCCAAAATTCAAATAAGGAGTCAGGTTGTAGCTAAATGATGAATAACCATAAGGGTACACGCCAAGAGATTTTCCATTTATGAAGACTTCGGAATTCATGTAAACGCCTTCGAAATAAATGGTAACACATTTACCTTTCCATACTGGAGGGACATTAAATGTTTTTCTGTACCACCCGATACCTGCAGGGAAGTAACCGCCACCGCCGCCAGTCGGATTATGGGAATTTATTTTCCCTTCAATGCTCCAGTCATGTGGCAAAGTAAGATTTCGCCAGTCTTTATCGTCAAAGTCGTTGGCGCTGGCTGCCGGTGGATCACCCAAAAAGAATTTCCAATTGTAATCGAAAAGCTGTTTGCGTTGGATGTTTTCGTGTGCTTTTGCGCTTATTACACCTCCTGTTAAAAGGACTATTGCTATCGATAGAAGTTTTAAAAATTTAAACATGAATGTATTTTTAGATCGTAAAGGATAATTCTGCAAATTTATATAAAAATTATCTTTTTTATCCACTTTTACTCCATGTTTATTGGGTTGCACATATGGATAGTTTAACTTTGTAACCCGGACTGATATTAATGAAGTTTTTAGCTGAGTGCAATCCGCAAATCCAACTTATTCATGTTTTCTTCCGTATCCTTTCAATTATTAATTTTTAATTTTTAATCATTAATTATTTACTTACTTGCTTTTAAAACATCTTTTAAATAGTAAAGTACATCTTCACGAAGTATTTTCAGTGCAACTTCCTTTGAAATCTGGCCATCAGTACCATCAGGTTCTATTTGAAACCAGTAACATGTTTCTTTAAGCAGAAAAATACGATCAACAGGTAACTGAACCTGATCCATGAAAAATGACTCTTTATTTTTATTAAAAGAATGGACGTATTCTTTATGCGTATAGTTTTCCTTGTTAATAATGAAATCACGATGATGTTGATTAAGATAATCGTAATGGCCGCCGGTATATATGAATCCATATAATTTACCCTGACTTATAAAACCAACAGTCAACACAACTTCAGCACTATCATTTAACATGATCAGATCACCAATGCTTATCGAGTTGTATGAGATACCGCTTTTAAACAATTGGTCGATAATTACCGGAACGGCTTCACTGGGACGAATCCAGCTGGTTAGTCCTAATCGGATACAATACTGATAATAATTAGTGTGATTTATTATCTGCGATTCGCAACCACAAATGGTCAACAAAAACAGGCTAAATAGTATGTATCTCTTCATATCATTGACCGATAATTTTTTATATCTAAAAATTAAAAACCAATACTTTAACCATGATAGTGTTTGTCTTAACGAAGCAGACAATTTGACTCCTGACACTTAAAAGACAATTCGTTCAATAAATGCCGGTAGCTTTTCTTTCATTCTTATATTCTTTAGTTTCAATCTGACTATTATAAAACAGATCGTTCTTTTTAGTTGAAATACACTGAATACCTAACTTAATTTCTTCAGGTGATAGTTGATTTCCCGGATCAGGACATCTGCAGTCTATTAACACCATGACCTTTGCAGAAGTTTAATAATCATATATTTATTTGAAATCCGGAAAATGCATAATTAAAAAAAACTGATTCATAACATTTCATCAAATCACAGTTACAAAGCAACAGTTGAAGCAAATGTTTTCAATTTCATTCATAACGCCAGAAAGATTGAATGGGGTTAATGCAATCTATTCATTTCGTCAGCTCAATAGGAATAGCAATTTCAATTTCTTCTTCCTGAATTTTATGTGTTTTTTCTCCTTTTAAATTATAGTAATATCCATCAATAAACTTTCCATCGATATATTCCTTTTTTTTCATTATTTCGCCCGTATCGTAAAAATCAACCCAAATCCCTTGTTTATGTCCGTTTGCATTTATCATGTTAATCGTATCATTATCACAAATTTCAAACTGAATTGACTTGACAGGACAATCACATAAAGTAGCATGTTCAAACTGAATAACTTTCGGTAATTCCCTAAATCCTGTGAGGGCAAACACAAATCGTTGATCATCACGCTCGAACAATTGTTTGATTGACATCTGGTAAGTCAAAATAGTCTCCATTTTTCTTTTTGATTTATTGAATACCTTTGTTTTTATAACATTCGTATTTTCAAGATTCAAATTCAACGTATCTTTTAAGTAGCTGAAAGAATAGAGATACGAATCCAGATCTCGTCCGTTATTACTAATGAAAATTGTTAAATGCAATGTATCCTTTATTAAATATTTCGATGAAACGCAATTTCCTGTATAACTACAATCTTTAGATACATCAAGGAAATGAGCAGCCTGAATTAATTTATATTTCCGGGCTGCAATAGAATTAATAAAGACCATAACCAATAATAGGAAAAAGAATCTTTTCATAGTGTTTTCGTACATTTTAATATATTCTGACTAAAAACCTTATTCCAATCACTTTTCTTACTCTTTGTTATTCAGAATAGTGCTGAGATAGATTGCAACCCCGACTTCATGCCGGGTTGTTCCGACCGCACTAAGGCAAATCTATCTAATGTATCTTTTCCCTTTAATCGGTCATCATCATTGCAAACGTAATTGCAAGTTGTCCAATGGTTAAGAACAACAGATTACTAACAATTCCAGCTATGATAGGCCTTGTTTTTCCTCTTTCATTATAGAAGTTTATTAAGAACAGCAAATCTATTATTAAAATAACCATATAACCAGGATATAGATAGAGAATAAAGCCTGCTTTAAAAATTGCAAGTAGAATACCAAACACAATCAAATATGCCATATTCAAGCCTCCGAATTTCAAAGTGAAATTTCTCTTTAATTCCGGACGTATAATTAATAATGCTATCGGTATTTTTGTTATAAATATAATTGCAAATATAATAAGTAGAATAGTACCGTATTTCAAAATTTTAGATTCTTCCTTCTTTTCAAATACGTAATTCTTATCAACTTTTGAAATGAAGATTTGATTTTTAGATTCACCAAGTTTAATGGAATTTGACTTAATTTTTTGTTTGTCTTTTAGTGTTAATCTTATTGTTACATTATGGCCATGTGTGTAAATTTTATATTCTTTAATGGATTCAGAAACTTTGAAATTTTCTTGTTCGTGGTCTGAATAGGTATCATTGAGAATCTCCAGGCTATCAATCGTTGAAATAGATGCTTTATCAAAGTTTATTTTTACTTCCGGAATTTTATCAAACGGGAAACAAGCTGTCAGTAAAACAGGCAATACAAACAAAAGTAATTTCCTCATTTTTTTTAAAAATTATACCAAACCACCGAATAATGGCAGTTGGTTAGTTAGAGAAGAGATCAATTTCACACTGAGACAACGTGAATGAGAAAACAAGGCTGCAAAAGGTTATCAGAGACCAACTGAAAACAATGTGTCTAGCATTAAATTCCATTTTGTTTTAAAATTTATTTTTATTCTGTCTGACGAATTCAATGTTCAATGTATTCAAGTCATCATCATAAACAAGAAACTTTTGGTCGAGGTCCTCAAAAATTTCATTTGCTGTTTCTTCAATCTTTTCCAATATTTCTTGTCTTTCTGTTCTGTTTTTCGGAACAATCTTGTCAGGGAATTGGTCGATTGCTTGTTGTAAAATTGTTGCTGTCTTATCCGCACCAATTATCTTCAATGAATTAATTGTTTCGAGTGCAAAATCGCCTGAAGAGTTGAATAAGTATTGATAGAACCCACCATTATTAATTTCTCTTTCCAGGTTCTGGTTGAAAAAGAAGTTTTTCTGTTCGTTTGTCAGGTTGTCGGGTTTTTCTCCCCAGTCACAAATTTCACAGATATAGTTGTCAAGTTCTACAATACTGTTATTTATGTTTTCAGATAATAACAGCTCTTCAATGTCTATTTTCTTCTCTCTCGGTTTCTCATTGATACTGTCTGACTTTCCAAATAATCTCTTAAATATACTCATAGTGAATTCATTTTGATGATTACTGTTAGTGAATTATTGGCTTTAAAGTTCGAATACCAGGAATGTTCGATATGTGGGAGCAAAACCTGCTAAATATGCGTTCAAACAGCTCATCAGCAAGCAATTGTTTCTTTTCAACATCACTCAATCGCTGAAACAATCCGGAATTAGTGCTCATTAGTTTCCTCATTTCTACATAAGCTGTC
>Ga0302292_1001951_pt1 | contig 12704 bp, 12 predicted proteins | sample III_Fen_N2_1_FD_194553 | JGI IMG/M metagenome (GOLD analysis project Ga0302292, IMG submission 194553) | Peat permafrost microbial communities from Stordalen Mire near Abisko, Sweden - III_Fen_N2_1 | ecosystem: Environmental > Terrestrial > Soil > Wetlands > Permafrost | place: Sweden: Abisko...
AACAGCTTATGAAGTTTCAACACAAAAAGAATATGGTATTATGGTCGAATCATTAGAAATTAATTTACCGACCCTTCGTATTTGGGGGTAAGGAGAGGTATACAAATTTTCTTCCACCTTACCATAAAAACCAAAAATATCAAAAATTATTGCTTAATACTCTGATTCAAGTTTCCTATGTAGTAATCCGTGAGCATACTTCTGGCATTTGAGGAGTGGTTCCTTCCACCACTGGCACTTTTAGCATTTGGATCTTTTGTCAGATAAGCGTCTGTCGCGTTTGTCCCACAAGTTTTAGCCATTACCCTATTCCCCCCAGGATGAGAACCAAAGAAATTTGTAATATCATAAACTTTGCCACTTATAAGCATCCAACAATCTGAAGAATTATTATGCTTAGAAATTTCTGCCATATTTAAAACTAAACTCTTCGTCGTAGAAACTGTTGGGTTACTACTTGGAGTAGAAGTTGTTTGGTTGTTAGTTACAGTAGGGATAGTTGAATTACTTTTTACAGTAGTAATTGTTGCATCACTTTTTACAATAGAAGTAGCTTGTTTTATCTTTTCTTGAGTTGCAATGCTTACTTTAGACCCAGAAACTTGATTACCTACTACTTTGTTATTTTGATAAAAAACTAACCCAGCTGTAAGAATAGCTATGACTACAACTCCAAATATAAATAATGATATGCTTGATAAAGTTTTCATATTATTTAAAAATTAAAATTTTCATAATGAATTTTCTTAATATCGACACCTAATGATACAAATTGTTCTTTTAAACTTTCCATAAATACCGATGGCCCACAAAGAAATATTTCTTTGTCTTTCAAACCACTACTTAAATCAGTAACAACTCTGCCATTTACATACCCTCTCTCTGTAGTATTCCATAATTTAAATCTAAAACTAGGGTTCTTTTTCGTCAATTCTATTAATTCTTTTGCATAAACTGCTTCCAAATTTTCTTTCACACTATAATACAAATCTACCTTATACCCACTCTCTAAACTTTGAGCCATACTATAAAAAGGTGTAATACCTATACCACCAGCAATCCAAATCTGATTTTGTTTTTTTGCTTTTTTATAAGAAAAATTACCATAAGGACCATCTACCATCACAAAATCACCAATTTTTAAATTGAATAAACGGCCTGTATAATCTCCAAGGTTTTTAACTGTTATTTTCAAATTATTATCATTTGGAGATGAAGATATTGAAAATGGATGAGATTCACTCTTAACCAGAAGAGATTTGAAACTGAAAAAAGCAAACTGACCTGAAGTGAAAATCATTTTCTTGTGATATGCTTCCATTTCTATTTCTAAAATATCTTTATTCAACTGTATAATATTTTTAACTTTATATTTAAAATTATTATTTACTAAATAATCAAAATAAGCCTTGCGACAAATTGTAAACAGAGCAACAAAAGCTAACCCTAAAATATAATATCTAAGAAAAGTGTTTCTTGAAACGTCACTTGAAATCATAAATGTATGGATAACACCCAAAAAAAATGCGACTGTCATAAACTTGTGAGATATTTTCCAAATATTATATTTAAACTTTATGTAAAAAGTAAAACTGATCAAAATAATCATTAATAATAATGAGAAAATTCCCCACGTGATAGATATATCATTAAACGGAATAAAAAAGTTTGCTCCCATCTGTGTTGAGATAGCTAAATATCTAACAACCAGCATAAGTGGATGGAAAAGAAGCATTGAGAAAGCTATTGATCCGATCCTGCTATGATTGTAATAAACCTTATCTAACCCCTTAAAATGTTTATCAAGCCATTTAAAACGCCCTGCTAATATAAGATTGATTGAAAATAGACTCATCCCAACCAAGCCTAAAATCTGCCCTAAACTAGTAGTTATAGAGTTCAAATCTGCGAATCTATCTGCCAAAGGCATCATAGATGTCCAAATAATAACCGGTATGATTGATAAAATGACTATAATATTCATTGTCGTATTATAGCATATTAATTTATTCCTTCATTTTAGGAAAACTGTTATAATACACTAATGGAATTTAAACAAAGAATTAATGTCTCTGGATATAGAGGTATCTGGGGCGACACTCTTACAAAAGAAGTTGTCATTTTATATACTCGTGCTTTCGTTTCGTTTTTAAAAGAAAAAAAAGAACACCCAAGTATACTTATAGGAAGAGACGGACGTGAATCAGGACCAGAAATAAGAGAAATAATTCTAAATGAGTTAAAAAATCTTGGAATAGAAGGAATCGATGGTGATATACTTCCGACACCAACTGTTTTATTCTCTGTCAAAAAACATGGATACACTGGGGCAATCATAATTACAGCTAGCCATAACCCAATAGAATACAATGGGCTCAAATTTGTAAATGACAAAGGTCTTTTTACTATCAACGAAGAAGTGATAGAAATAAATAAATATTATGAGGAAGAGATTGAGAAATTTGAGCGAGATGGATTTGACCGAGAGCTCGTTGCTCCAGGAACCCTTTCGCAGCGCGACGGCGCGAGAAGAGAAATTTTCCAGCAGGAAAATATTCGTGGTGACGGGAGTAATGAGCCGAAGGAAAATCCATCTATCACACCAAATTTCCTCAAAGAACACGCCGACAAAATTCTAGAGAACATTAACGTTGAGGCGATAAAAGCCAAAAAATTCAAAATTGCTGTTGATATGATCAATGCTTCAGCTTGTGTGATGGACCCATATCTATTTCTACAACTTGGAGTAGAAGTCTTTCCTTTAAATAATATCCCTAATGGTAAATTTGGTCATAGACCAGAACCTATCCGAGAGAATCTATCTGATATAGAAAATCTAGTTACAGAAAAAGGTGCAGATGTAGGCTTTGTCCATGATCCAGATGCTGATAGGCTAGTAGTAGTAGATGAAAAAGGAGTTGTAGAATCAGAGGAAAATTCTATAGCATTAGCGATAGAAAATATCGTTTCAAAAAATCCAGGTAAATCTGTAGTTCTAAATCTTTCTACTTCACAAAGAGGTGCTGATGTAGCAAAGAAATATGGAAGTGAAGTTTTCAGAACTAAAATAGGTGAAGGTTTTGTAGTTGATGGAATGTTGGCACATAATGCAATTATCGGAGGAGAAGGAAATGGAGGAATAATATACCCTACTATAAATACTGCTCGTGATAGCTTTGTAGGACTTTCTCTTATTCTTGAACTTATGGCAGAAAGAAATAAAAAGATAAGCGAACTCATGAGTGAATTGCCACAATATGTTATTAAAAAAGATAAGTGGAGTGTTGTCGGAGTAAATCTATCTGAAATATATACCAAATTAAAATCTATTTTCAGTGATGCTAAATTTGATGAACAAGATGGAATTCGTTTTGATTTTCCAGATAATTCTTGGCTCCATTTACGCCCATCAAATACTGAACCTATAATTAGACTCTTTGGTGAAGCCAAAACGCAAGAGAGAATTGATGAATTATTTGAAGAGGCTAAAAAAGTTATATAGTATATTCCCCAACTTTTGTGCGCACTATTTTAAGGGTGAGGGCTGGGATACCGAGCTTCTCCCCTATTTCGTGTGCAATACTTCTCATATAAACCCCACTTCCACAAGAAATTCTTAATTTAATTACAGGATATTCTTCTTCTTTTTTATCTTCTAAAACTTTTTGCCAACCTAAAATAATTTCTTCTTGTCTAAAGTCACCTTCTACTTTTGAAATTTTTTCTTTTATATCTTTTAAAAGATTCTCACCGTTTATAAAACTCTCTCCAATAATATCTATACTCTCTACAAATACATCGTGTGTTGGAATTTCTATTTCATCCAGTTTTCCTTCTCGTGCCCATTCAAAAAGAGGTTTGCCATTTACAGGGCGAGAAGAATACGGAGGATACTTTTGTTTAATTTTACCAATAAAATTTTTTACTATATTACCCAAAACTTCAAAATTATTTAATTTTTCAGGTCCTCGGATGAGGGAGGACGAGGAGCCAGACCATAAAAAATCAAACAATTCTTTCGTTTTGATAATCTTCCCCATCACATCATATGTATCTGTAGCAAAACCAAATAAAATTTCTATTTCATAAACTTTTTCTAAATTCAAATATTCATCCTTTTTCTTACATTCTTCTCCAACAAGAATAAGAAGCACTCCTTCGGCGAGTGGATCAAGACGACCGGCATAAGTCATCGGTAAAAACTGAAGACTAGGGTCCTCTTTCTTTAAAATATTAATACAATCAAAAGGTGTAAATCCTGCCTTTTTATATAGTTTTATAACTTTATCTAACATATTGCCATAATAACACAGATATGCTAGTATTTTAGTTAGGTAGGTAATCTAATTTTTCACGACAAACGAAAGTCGAACGGATAAGTAATCTTATACGTAACGTCTGAGTGATGTCGGGATTAAAGGTTATAACCTTTAATTTTCTATCGGCAACCAAATTGAGAGAAAGAATAAACAATCAAATACGAGCATCTGAGGTTCGCGTAATCTCAAACGAAGGTGTAAACCTTGGTATTTTGAGTTTTAAAGATGCATTCGCAATGGCAAACCAACAAGGTTTTGATTTGATTGAAATAACTCCCAATGCAAACCCGCCAATAGTTAAAATAGCAAATTTTGGTAAGTATCAATACGAACAAAATAAGAAGTTGAAAAAGGCTAAAGCAGGAGCCAAAACCACAGAAACCAAATCCGTTCAGATAAAGATAGGGACTGGGGAAAATGATCTTGCATTAAAAGCTCGAAAAGCTTCAGAATGGCTTAAAGAAGGTCATCGTATTAAAATAGAGCTTTTCCTTTCAGGACGTTCTAAATATATGGCAGATGCTTTCTTAAGAGAAAGACTCGACCGAATACTTCACCTTATAACCGAGAATTATAAAGTAGCAGAGGATTATAGAAAAGGTCCTAAAGGTCCAACTATTACAATTGAGAAAGAAAAATAAAATTTTATGTCAATAAAAACAAATAAATCATTAACAAAGCGTTTGAAAGTTACAAAGAATGGCAAGATATTGTCTCGTGCACCAGGGTTTAATCATTTTAATGCAAAACAATCACGCACTAAACAATTGGCTGGAAAGAAAATGAATAATTTTAATATTTCAAATAAAAATAGACGAACATATTTAGCAAATTCATAATTAATTATAAAATAAACATTACGTAAATTATATGACAAGAGTAAAAAGAGGAACAATAAAGAATAAACACCGTAAAAATATCTTAGCTCAAGCTAAAGGATTTCGTTTCGGACGCAGCACAAAGAAAGCTGCAGCTAAAGATGCTCTAAGACACGCTGGAGCATATTCATTCGCTCACAGAAAAGACAAGAAAGCAGATGCAAGAAGTCTTTGGACTACACGTATCAATGCTGCAATCCGACCATTTGAAATGTCATATAGTAGATTTATAGATGGACTTAAAAAGAAGAATATCTTGATAGACCGTAAAATTCTTTCAGATATAGCTCAAAATAATCCTGAAACATTCGCAAGAATAGCAAAAAGTCTCTAAAACCCCTAAGTCCCCTTATCAGTGGACTTCTCAAAAGCACCGCGACGTAGTCGCGGTGCTTTTAGTTTGTGTATATTAACAATCAAGTATTGCTTGTTCTCCTGCTGTCGGAGTAATAGCTTCCACTCCTAGATTATCTCTTAATCTCTGAGCTAAAAACATTGAGGCTTTCGGTTCGCCCATAAGTAAATAAACTTTTTTAACCGTCTTAACCGTATCCTCTACAAATTCTACTAAATGATCTGAATCTTTATGCCCAGAATATCCACTAATCATTTCTACATTTGCTTTTATATGAATATCTTCACCCATAATACGAACTTTGGTCACACCATTCTCTATAGAACGCCCTAAAGTGCCTACAGATTGATACCCGATAAGTAATATCGTATTGTCTTTATATGGAAGATAATTCATCTCATGATGAAGGATTCTGCCACCATTACTCATCCCACTTCCAGCCATAACAATCTTTGGACTCGGAACATTTAATATCGCTTTTGATTCTTCTGTTTCATTTGTCATTTTAAGACCAATGAAATTAAAAATATCATCTCCTCCTTTTATAATTTTAAGTGCAGTAGGATTGAAATATTTCTCATATTTTTCATAAACAGCTGTCAATTTGATAGCTAAAGGTGAATCTAAAAATATTGGCATCTTTGGTATTAAATTACCTTCAATCAAAGTATCTATTTCATAAAGTAATTCTTGAGTTCGTTCTAAAGAAAAAACTGGAATCATAAGCGTGCCTTTTCTATCATAATTGTCTTTTATAACTTCGGCCAATCTTTTCTTTCTATCATCACGATCTTCGTGGTTACGATCTCCGTAGCAAGATTCCATAAATAGATAATCCGCATCTGTTATCTTTTCTGTATCTCGTAAAAGTGGTGAAGGAGAATTCCCTAAATCACCAGTAAAAACTATTTTCTTATTATTATAAATAATTTCTAACATTCCAGAACCAAGTATATGACCTGAATCTTTGTAAGAGAATTGAAAACCATGATCAACATTTAACTTCTGGCCATATTCAAGCGTCTCCCATAAACTCATAGCTTTCTTTATGTTCTCCTCTGAATAAATTGCTGCTAAACCATGCTCTTCATCGCGAGAAAGCAAATGCGCTGTATCTGCGAGCATTATCTCGGTAATCTCTTTTGTAGGAATGGTTGAGATGATCCTACCTTTAAAACCCTCATTTATAAGCTTGGGAATACGTCCAATATGATCTATATGACCATGAGTTATAAAAAGTATATCTATACTAGATGCTTCATAGCTAAATTTCTCCCAGTTTATATCATCAGCAATTTTCTCCCCTTGAATAAGCCCGCAATCTACTAAAAATTTCTTTCCATTTCCCTCTATTAAAAAGTTGGCACCTGTGACAGTCCCAGCTCCGGAACAAAACGTAACTTTTAATTTTATATCATTCTCCATATGTTTATTATACACGATATATTTTAAAAACGGAATTAAAAATTCCCCTCTTGAGGGGTGCCCGAAGGGTGGGGTGGATTTTAATTAATTACTTCTCCACCCCGTCTTTTGATTACAAAAGCCACCCCTCAAGAGGGGAATAAATTCCATAAAATAAAAAATCCTTTCAAATAAATGAAAGAATATCTTATTAGGACTATCCGAAATATATTACCATAGCATAACGCTAAGTGGGATTAAGGATGGGATAGATTTGTTAACATAATAAGTATACAGCACTATCTCAAAACTATGTAATCCCCTAAAAAATTGTTCTAGGTAACACAATTCAAATAACCCTACTTAAACTATACTCGCGTCATAACATATCTGCAAGTAACTTTTCCAATAAAACACATCTTTGACAGTATTTCAACAAAGATTTTTAATCTAAATTGAAAAACTTTTTAATTTTTCTAAATAATCTTTAATAGAATCATCTGTTATGTCTTCTGGTTTGATTTTTGTATGAGAAAAAATTTGTTTTTCAATAGAATTTAAATTTTTATTAAAATGTAATCTATTTTCTTCATTAAAAGCATAAGGATGATTCTTGTATCTCTCTTTTGCTTCCATACTTCTCTCTTCTATGGATACAACTCCATACGGAGTCACCCTTCCGTCTGCATACATACAAACCTTTTGACTAAAATCATCTCCATCAGCTATTTTCCCAACCGAAGCAGAATCTACACAATATACAAGATCTAAAATTCTACTAGATATACCCAATTCTTTCCCTATTTCCATACTGGCTTGATGTTCATTCTTTCCATATTTACTAATATATTCATCTTTGACTGTCTGCCAATATTCTATACCTTCTGGTTTATTCTGTTCAGGAAAATTATTTAAATTAAATTTAATAATATTCCCCATATCATGAAGAAGACAAGCTTTTATTATATTTTCTTTGTCTAACTCTATATCTATATCTAAAGATTCACAAATCTGCATTGCAACAGCCGCCACTCGTATCTGATGCATAACCAGAATTGGCATTATCTTGTATTCTTTATAAATATCTATAATATTTTTCATATAACATAAAATCCCCCTAAGGGGGGATTTTATTAAAAATTATTCATCCACCCCAAAACGTTTATAATCATGTATTATTGCCTCTCCAAACCAATGTTTGATTTCATGTTCTGCTTCTTCTGGTGTTTCAGAACAATGAACGATATTCATAACAGCTCTTTTTTCTTTGTTTGCAAGAGCAGGACTATCAATTGAAAAATCTCCACGAATTGTTCCCACATCTGCTTTATAAGGCATAGTATCTCCAGCTATTTTACGAACAACATCTACAGCATGAACTCCCTGAACTACCATTTTTACTAATGGTGCACTAGTCATATAACTTATGAGCCACTTTCTTATTTCTGGACCTATATTTGCTGGATCAATTGTTCCAAAATCTGCCATCGCATCATAACCATATTTTTCATATGTCGTTAATGTCTTATTGCCAAGTCGTGTAATCCATTCTTCATTCTTTGGATAATGATTATCAATCTTATCGTGAGATGGTTGAAACATTTCTAATGCAACTATCTTTAAATCACGTTGTTCAAAACGACGAATAATTTCTCCTGTTAAACCCTTTCGAATGCCGTCGGGCTTAATCATCACATATGTTCTTTCTTCCTTTGGGTGTTTCATAATATATATAAAATAATAATAAATTACTGGCATTATATACTAAAACCCTATATATAACAAATTCCTTATAATTTACATTATAAGGAATTTGTTCTTTTTATTTCTATTCTTTTCTGTATTTATTCATAATCTCTTCTTCCACTTCTTCACGAGGACGGCCGTATTTGAGATATGATAATTCTTTTATTTTATCTACTATCTCTGTGTTCCCTTTTGGAGTTAAGCTCCAGTGTGAAGTCATACTAAAAGGCTTGGTCGGAACTCCCCCAACGAGCATACTGACATAAGAATTGAAATTATCTAATTTCATAATATCTGATGCTGTGAAAGTTGGCTTGAATTTAGGTTCAACAGCAGCTGCATCTTCTGAACTAATACGATATACAGCCATTGAACCGACGTTACCAAAAACAGCATCTTTTATCTTTTCTTCCAGCTGAGAAATATATTGGTGAGCAATCGTGAGAGACAAACGATACTTACGAGCTTCGGACAAAATAGAAGCTATTGAGTCTGTCGTCACATTTTGGAACTCATCTATATAAAGATAAAAGTCATTCATCTTTTTACCATACATATCTACACGAGAAAGTGCCGCCATTTGAATTTTCCCAACGATAAGAAGACCGATAAGATTCGCGTTGATTTCTCCAAGTCTACCTTTTGAAAGATTTACTAAAAGAATTTTTTTATTATCCATTATTTCTCGGAAATTAAATACGGACTTTTCTTGGAGAACAACTGGGCGCATAATATCGTTGGAAATAAAGTTATCAAACTTTGAAGAAATATAAGGCACAAAGTTTGCGATTGATTGATCGCCAGTCGTCTTCTCTGCATTAATCCAAAACTCTTTAATGATAGGATTTTTACATTTAGCACAAAGTGAATCACGATATTCTTTATTACCTAAAATTCTAGTAATTTCAAGAAGTGTCGCGTGATTCTCTGGATCATCCATCGCAAGAAAAGCACTATTCTTAAAATACTGATCAAACATCGGACCCATAGACTCTTTTGTAAAAAGCTTATTAAAAATACTCATAAGTTCATTCACAACGAAAGTCTTTTGTTCTGGATACTTTGGATCATACTCAAGCATATTTAAGCCCATTGGACGAGCAGTATATGCTGGATCAAAATAAATAACATCATCAATACGTTCTTTCGGAACATAACTCAAAATATCTTGTATATCACTTCCGTGAGGATCTATAAAACAACAACCGTCACCATTTGCAATATCTTGAGCAATCATATTTTTCAAAATCGTTGTCTTACCTGTTCCTGTCTGTCCAATCACATACATATGACGCATACGATCTTCACGAGACATATGGATTTCTGTATCGCGGCCTCTATAACTATTTATACCGAGCAATATTCCTTCGGACCCCATCTCAAGAGGAGCGGGAGCAAACCCAGCTTTAGCTTGCTTGAGTTGAGAAGAAACAATAGTATTTGGAAAATGAAAAATAGTTGCAAGTTCTTTTAGATTAAGTGGCATACTATAATCATCTGAAAATGTTCTATAAGAAAAATCATGAATAAGATTCATTAAAGAAGTTCCACTTGGATGATTGAACTTAAATCCATTACGATCTGCTTCGGTGAATTGATTGAACGAAGATTCTATTTCAGAAAGTATTTGTTTTGATCTTGTTTCTGTTTTAGCTGAAGCGATAATACGAATATTGGTAGCCATAATAGTGCTTTTCAATTTCTCTCCAATGTATTCAACCGCTTTATCATTTACTTTCTTTTCTTCTTTCTTTTTTGAAGCTCCAAAGAATAATTCAGATGCGACACTTTTTAATTCTTTGGTAATCTGACGAGTAAGACTACTTGCAGTTCGGACAGACATACCATTCTTCACATCAGAATGAATAATATGAAACTTTCTAATGATATCTTCATCTTCTGGACAAATAGTAAACTGAATAGAAGCTCCTTCTCCACTTTTCTCTAGTTTGGTAAAAGTATTAAGAATTATATTTAAAGGATCATAATCTATAGAGTCATAAAGCTTAATCGGATAAACTTCATGATTAGTTAAGGTAGCATAAGAAGCTGATATAGATGCATTCTCAGAAAAAACATTGTAATCATCAGGAATTTCTGTCACTTTTGCATTCAAATGAACTCCAAGTAATTGCTTTTCAAATAACTCTGCTTTGTGTGTAGGAACGGCAACATAAAAAATAAAACTATCAGTCCCTTCAGCAAGAGCAATCTCTAAAGTAAAATGATTACGATTGTAGTTTTCTTTTCCTTCCCCGACTGAATGCATACCAGAATAAAATTGCTCCATCGCACCGAGTAATTCTTTCAAACCTTTTTTATCATTTTCATTATCTGAAGCATCAGGCAACGTAATCTCAAAAAGTTTCATATCAAGAGATTTGAAAAGTGGTGTGCCTTCTCTGAGTCCTGGAATTTTGTGCGTGCTATATAAATATTGAACTAAGAAACGATGAAAATCATCATCTAAATGAGGATTATTCATTTTCGCTACAATAGAAAGAGTATTTGCAATACCTTTATCTAAAAGAATACCGAGAAGCTCTTCCATTTTATTATCGTGCGTCTCTGGTTGTAAATGAAGAACTAATCCTTCTGCTTCATTTTTATTAATTAATGCACTTTTGTGCATTACATCCTTTGGCTCAAGTTTTCTATATTGAGATATTAAATTATGAGCAATTTCTTCTTTATTAATCTCTTTCCCTTGTTCACTTAAAGCTTTTTCATGTTCTGCCAAATGAGCACGCAAAAATACCAACTCTTCCTCAGGAGTTTTAAATTTGGGTGCATTGTTTAGATTTAATCCTTCCATGGATTTTATTATATCATAGTTAGTATTTCTGCGTCACCTTCTGTAATAAGAATTGTATGCTCAAAGTGTGCGCTACGAGAGCCATCGGCTGTTTTAATAGTCCAATCATCATTTGCTACTGTTATATCATCTTTACCAATGTTCAACATTGGTTCTATCGCTACTATCATTCCTGGGATTAATTTCTGCCCCTTACCTTTCTTTCCATAATTTGGAATATATGGATCTTCGTGTATTTTCACTCCTACACCATGCCCAGCAAGCTCGCGAACTATCCCATATTTTCTATTTACAAAAGATTCTATTGCGTTACCAATATCACCCACTGTAGCACCTCCACAAGCAGCCCAAATACCTATTTCAAGGGCTTTTTTCGTATCATTGAGAAGTTGCTCATCCTTTTTTGAAATCTTCCCCACAGGCACTGTGATAGCATGGTCTGTGAAAAGACCTTTATATTTGATACCTAAATCAAGAGAAACAATATCTCCTTCTTTCAAAATTTTAGTCTTTAATGGAATCCCGTGAACTATCTCATTATTTACAGATATACAGATAGAAGCTGGAAAAGCCGTAGATGCACCTTCTGGTTTGTAATTCAAAAAGGCAGGTGTTGCCCCCTCTTCCTTAATATAATCATAAGCATATTTATCAAGATCATAGGTAGAAATACCAGGTGCCACTTTTTTCGCAACTTTCGCTAAAACCTTTGCCAATATTTTCCCTCCCTCTCTTATAACCTCTACTTGTTCTTTAGTTTTTATTATAACTGCCATATATATATTCATACTAAACCAAAAACCTAATATAATCAAACGCAATTCCCCTAGATAGCTGCCAGGCAGCTATCTAGGGGAATTTACCTCTTAAACGCGATAGCGTTCTAAAGGTAATTAATATATTTTATTCAAATTCTTTTTTGTATTCGTCAATTGAATATACAATTAACCCTTCATTTGGGTTATGAGAAGTAACAATATCCTTTCCTGATTTACTACTCTTACTTTTATACAACTTAAAAGAAGTCATTAATTTTGATCTTCTAACAAATCTATCATAGAATGATTCTCTTGGTATAGGTATTTGATACTTTTTATAAAAACTTAATTCATTTTTAGTAATTTTATATTGTCTTCCATTTGAAGTATAAACATTATTTAAAATATCATCCCTTACTTCATTTATAT
>Ga0302292_1001955_pt1 | contig 12686 bp, 6 predicted proteins | sample III_Fen_N2_1_FD_194553 | JGI IMG/M metagenome (GOLD analysis project Ga0302292, IMG submission 194553) | Peat permafrost microbial communities from Stordalen Mire near Abisko, Sweden - III_Fen_N2_1 | ecosystem: Environmental > Terrestrial > Soil > Wetlands > Permafrost | place: Sweden: Abisko...
AAAATAAAAACTTATAAATGTGAAAGAAATTTTGTAGCTTTGTAGTCTTAAATTTCTTAACTATAAATCAATCTGATTTTAGTTGTAATCTGCTAGTGAATTATAAACTATAAACTACTGACTATAAACTACTATAAGCATGTCTTTATTCCAAACACAGGTTGAACGTCAGTTTTTAGCTGGTATAACCACCGACCTCACTCCGATTTACAAAAGATACCTCGACTATTTTGGCAATCCGGCCATTCAGGCAAACATACTCGAAGTAATTGAAGAACAATACCAGGGCGAATTTATCAGGGCTTTATTTGTTGATATTTTAGGATACACCGCTCAACCACACCCCAATTTCAACCTTCTCCGGGAAAAGAAAAACGAGACAGATGCCAAAAGTGCCGATGCTGCTATTACCATCAATAACCAAATAGTTGCGGTTATTGAACTGAAAGACCATAAGACGCAGGATTTAAAGAAAGTAGAAGTACAAGCATTCGGCTATAAAAACAATCATAAAAACTGCCACTACGTTATTACATCCAATTTTGAACGGTTCCGTTTTTATATTGACAATGCGGTAGATTACATAGAGTTCGACTTATTCAACCTCACTTTCGACGAATTTCGTCGCCTATGGTTGTGCTTGTCTTACGAAAGTATGGCAAAGAATCTTCCTCAGGAAATTAAAAATCAATCCATTAGTAGTGAAGATAAAGTCACAAAGGATTTATATAAAGATTATTCTGCTTTTAAAAGGCTCCTTTTCGATAATATCGTTTTACTAAATCCGGAACAGGATAAACTGTTGTTATTTAAGAAAACACAAAAATTATTGGATCGGTTTCTCTTCCTGTTTTTTGCTGAGGATAAAGAGTTACTTCCAGCCAATTCAGTAAAAAGAACAGTTGAAAAATGGGCTAAAGATAATGCCGACCCAATGAACGATTATCGTTCACTTTACAGTCGTTTTGTACGATACTTCAAATTACTGGATGAAGGATATAAAGATGCTAACCTGGAGATATATGCTTATAATGGTGGTTTATTTGCTAATGATGATTTGTTGAATCAAATCAAAGTGGAAGATGCTTTATTATCCGAAAATGTATTAAAAATTGCAGAATACAACTTCAGTACTGAAGTTGATGTAAACATATTGGGTCATATTTTTGAAAACAGTCTTAATGAAATAGAACAGGTAGCCAATGAAATCAGTACAGGGGTAAAAGCTACTTCTAAGCGGAAGCAGGACGGTGTTTTTTATACTCCACGCTACATTACTCAATACATTGTTGAAAATACAGTTGGCCGTTTGTGTGAAGATAAAAAAACGGAACTGGGTATTGGCGAAGAACTGTTTGAATACAAAACTCCGGCAAAAAGGAAAAAAGCCGTGAAAGCTTTCGACGATTATCGTGAATGGCTGTTGCATATAACCATTGTTGACCCGGCATGTGGAAGTGGCGCTTTTCTCAATATGGCGTTAGATTTTTTAATGGACGAACACAACTGGATAGACCGCCAGCAAGAAAAGATTGCCGGTCTGAAAGGCCATTACTCCATGGAGCTATCCAATATTGAAAACACAATTTTGGAAAACAACCTTTTTGGTGTGGATATCAACGAGGAAAGCGTGGAAATAGCCAAACTTTCGCTTTGGTTACGTACTGCTAAACCTCACCGTAAACTCAATTCACTAAATGAAAATATCAAGTGCGGTAACTCCCTGATTGACAACCCCGCTTTGGCAGGCGAAAAGGCCTTCGACTGGTACAAAGAATTTCCTCAAATATTTGCCAAGGGTGGTTTTGATGTGGTGATTGGAAATCCGCCGTATGTGCAGTTGCAATCAATGGGCGAAATGAGTGATAATCTCAAAAGCTGTGGTTACGAAACATTCGATAAAGGTGCCGACCTATATTGCCTTTTTACCGAAAGAGGGTATAAACTACTTAGAAAAGGAGGTTTGCAATCGTTTATTATGCCTAATAAATGGATGCTGGTGGCTTATGGTAAACCATTGCGTAAATTCTTATCAAACACAGGTTTGCAACAGATATTAAACTTTGGCGATATACAGTTTTTTCAGGAAGCTACTACTTATGTATGTATTTTCGTAACACAATATAGTGGTAAAACTGAAAAAGTAAAAGTACTTTCGCTTAATCAAAAAACCTATCATGGCGATTTCCTTAGCGAGGTACAAAGCAATATATATGAATATCCTTCAGATAATTTTAATGATAACGAATGGAGTATTCAACCCTATGAAGTTGCTGTGAAACTTGATAAAATGAAAATGAAAGGCATTGAATTGAAAGATTTGCCTATTTCAATTTATAGAGGAATTCTAACCGGTTATAATGATGCATTTTACATTAATGAAGAAACCAGACAAAAACTGATAGCAGCCGATCCTAAAAGTGAAGAGATTATTAAGCCAATGGTGAGGGGAAGAGATATAGCAGCTTACGAAATTACAGATTATGAATTTCTGATTGGTACATTCCCTACTTTGAAATTAAACATAGAGGATTATCCTGCCATAAAAGAGCACTTATTATCTTTTGGTTACGACCGTTTAAAGCAAACCGGCGATAGTGGTGCGCGTAAAAAGACGAGTGGACAATGGTTTGAAACACAAGATAGTATTGGGTATTTTAAGGAATTTGCCAAACCCAAAATCATTTATCCAAATATGACTTCTGTTTTCCCATTTATGTATGATGAAAGTGGAATACTGGGAAATCAGAAAAGTTTTATACTTACTACACAGAATGATTCAGTATCATTACTATATCTTACTGCTTTGTTCAACTCATCATTAGCAAAATTGTGGATTTGGTATAATTGTCCGGAATTACAAGGAGGAACCCGTGAAATCAGCAAAGTATATTTCGAGCACTTCCCTATACCAAAGGCAAATGCTGAGCAAGTAAGCATGATGGAACAGTTTGTCCGAGTCAGAATTGCATACAACAATGATCTGCAGCTGATTGTTGGGAAATTCCAGCGCATGGTGCAGCGTAATTTCGGGCTGGAAGAGTTGCCGGGTAAACTGCAAAACTGGTACACGCAATCGTATAAAGAGTTTTTAACCGAACTTGGCAAAAAGAAAATAAAACTCACCCTCGCCCAGGAAGCAGAATGGGAAGATTACTTCAACACGGAAAAAGCCAAAGCCCTCGAAATCAAAAAACAAATTGGCGATACTGACAAGGAAATAGACCGCATGGTGTATGTACTATATGAATTGACGGAAGAGGAAGTGAAGATTGTGGAGGGGTGAAAATATAAGAAACAAAAACCTAATAATTTAAATTTGATTTATGAAATCGAAAAGTCACAAATTTTCTAATTGGATATTTAGTGTTTCTAAAAATTCACTTGTATTTTTTACTCAACATATTCATAAATTGATTTTTTATTTTGAGAAGAAATTAAGAACAGAAGCTGATGATACTTACAGTTCACTGACTCCTACAACTAGATGTGATGAAAATAATGTTTATGAAAACTCACTTTTATGGGCAATTAAAAATGATGAAATAAACAATATTGCTATTACAGGAGCTTATGGTTCAGGGAAAAGTAGTGTTATTTTGAAATTCCAAAAGAACCATCCTGAATATCGTTTCTTAAATATTTCTTTAGCATGTTTTAATACTGATAATACACCAGTAAAAGAAGATGTTGAATTATTAGAAATGAGCATTTTACAACAAATTTCTCATTTTGTCAAACACAAATCAATCCCTGATTCTAAATTATCAAGAATTCATAAATATAGTAATATTAAACTTTTCGTATGGTCAATTCTGATAATTCTTTGGCTATTATCAACCCTATTTATTTCATTCAGACACACTCCAATTTATTCTGAAATAAGAAATGTATTTCTAAATTTTGAAATCATAAACGATAATAAATATGTATTGAAGTGGATTCCATATCTATATCAATTTATATTTATATTTCTCATAATTAGAAAAAGCATGAGAAATCTATTAAATATTAATTTCACAAAATTTAAATTTCAGGGAAATGAAATAGAACTTTCGAAAGAAAATACACCGTCAATTCTAAATAAATACCTTGACGAAATCATGTATTTTTTTGAAGTTAATCCTTTTGATATAGTTATTATTGAAGACTTAGATAGATTTGAATTAGTTGATATATTCTCTAAACTAAGAGAGATAAATCAGATTATCAATAGATCCAAAAGAATAAAGAATAAAGTCAAATTTCTATATGCAATAAAAGATGATCTTTTCAAAAAACAATTAGATCGAACTAAATTTTTTGATTTCATATTACCTATTGTTCCTGTAATTAATGTAACGAATTCTGGGGATATACTTTTACAAAAAAGAACCGACCATAATATTTTGGACTTATCTGATTCATTTATTCTGAATGCTGCACTGTATATTGATGATATGCGACTATTAAATAATATATTTAATGAATTCTTAATATATAAAGTGAACTTATATAATAGTTTAGATTCTGAGAAACTTTTGGCAATAGTAATTTATAAAAATTTAATGCCAAGCGATTTTATAAATTTGCACAATAGCAAAAAAGAAGGAATAGTATATTCAATTTTTAATGATAACGATTCAATACAAAAAGTAAAATTATCTATAAGTAAGGAGATTAATGATAAAATTGAGAAACTTAAAAATGATTTAGAAAGCATCAATTATACTGAAATAAATAATTTATTTGAACTCAGAAGAATATATTTATATCAACTGATTGAAACAAACCCATTCATTATATCATTACATCTTAATGGCGTAGATATATCATTTGAAGAAGCAAAACTAGACGATAATTTTGATAAAATATACAATGATCCGAAGTTGACTTTTAATACTTATTCTCCAACTTACAGTCGTATCCAAAAATCAAATGTATTTATCAATTTAAAGACTATCAAAATAAATAGTCAAGACTATGAAGAAAGAGAAAAAATTGTTAAATTGAAAATTGAAAATAAAAGAAATAGTTTAAGACATGAGATAAGCTATCTGAACAGACAGAAAGATGAAATATACAATAGACCAATAAAAGAATTGAATTTAGAGAAAACGAATACAATTTTTGAAAGAATAAAAGAATATCCATTAATAACTGAATTCATAATTGAAGGCTATATAGCTGAAGACTATAATTTTTATATTTCAATAATTAGAGAAGGCAAACTAACATATTCAGATTATGAATTTATAATTGGGATTAAAAACGGAGTCGTTTTTGATAGAAAATATAAGTTGATTAAAATAGAATATATTGTAAAACCATTGTTCCCATCGGATTTTGAAAAGGCTTCTATTTTAAATGTAGACCTGATAGATTTTATTTTATCGAAAGAGAATGACTTTAAGCTTCAAATAAGTAAAGTTTATAACCTTTTAAAAGTTGATTATTATACAACATTTGATTTTGTACAACATTATTCTAAAATTGGAAAAGAAAAAGCACAATTCTTTGAAGGTTTATGTAGTAATTGGGAAGACATCTGGATTGTAATTGAACAAGAATTAAGTCTCTCTGAATTAGAAATTGATGAAATATTATTTTCACTTATTGATAATCTATCGTTAAATACTTTAGGCCTAATTAATAAGGATAAATTATTATCTTCTTTCATTTCTGAAAAAGAGAGTTTTACGAGTGAATATTATAATTTTAAAGTAAATTCTAAAGTTCGAGATTTAATAAAGCTTCTTAATATAAAATTCAAATGCATAGAACCATCTGAAAACGAAGAATTAGAAAAATTCATTTATGAGAATAATTATTATGAAATAAATGAGGGTATGATTTCATTTTTTATAAGAAAGTATTCTAAAAATATAAACGAAAACATTCCACTAGCCAGTTATACCAATATTCTTAATATGGAGAATGATTCAATGTTTTATTATGTAAATGATTACATTGATGATTATATTTCGAATGTGTTTTTGCAAAATAAAGTAATGCAGGAAGACGAAAACAATCTTATATGTTTTTTAAATAACGTTGATATTTCAATTGAAAATAAAAATAACATAGTACTAACAAAAGAAATTTCAATTAAAAATTTGGGGGAAATTGAAGATATTTACTTCAAAGAATTATTGATTAAAGAAAACAAATGTAAACCAAATTGGAAGAATATCTGCCACTATGTTATTTTAAAAGAATATAATATTGATGATAACTTATTAAAATATTTACAAATTGAAAGTAATTTTAAAGCCCTTTCAGAAGATCTAATAAGTAGAAATGAGCTAAACGATTTAGATTCAACGAATAATATATCTCTTTTATTTATTAAAGAGAATCGACTAGAATTCAAATCGTATTCTTATTTAATGAAAAGCGTATTAAGAGATTATGATGCAATAAAATTGGATAATTTGGGTGATGAAAAGATATTTGTTCTTATTGATTATAAAATAATATCTCTGACAAATGAAAATCTTGTAAATTTATATCCAAAGAAAAAAGCTTTTATTGAATTAATAAGAAATAATAAAAAAGAATTTTTATTTAAATATAATGATTTAGAGTTAAATGACTCAATGCTTCAAATAATATTTGAAAGTGAAATATTTACTCAAACGCAATATCAAAAGATTATTAATGCAACTGATTTTAAAATAATTGAAAGTGCTAAGCTTGCAGACTCTTTTTGCAATACAATAATCGAAAAGGAAATTCCTTTATCTAAAGAGGAACTTATTAAATTATTGACTTTATCAACAAGATCAAGTAATAAAATTATAATCCTAAATCGATATTTCGAATTAAACTCTGATTCAATCAGTAAATCTCAAATTCTAGATAATCTCAATCTTTTAGGTGGTGATTATGCTAAAATAGCAATCAAAAAACGTCCAACTTTTGTAAAAAATGATGAACATGTTAAGCTCTTAAATTTTCTTGAAGAAAAAGAAATAATATCAAGTTATAAACATCAATCTAGGGGGTTGAGAATTTATCATTTTGGATAAATGTATTTGGCACTGGCTTTGCACTTTTGCAAAGTGTGCCAATACAAAGTTATCCCCCTCCTCCCTCGTTTGCAAAAAGTGATATATGGTAAAATTTTTGAACGCGAGTGCTTAAAATAGTTATATCAAAATATGGGTCAAAAACTAGAAATAGACAAAGAAAATCAGACCGTTCTGCTTTTTAGTACTAAAAAGCAAGAATGGGAAGATAAAACAATATCTCTTTCTGATATTAACATAGCTTCATATCACGGAAAAGTTTCTGGTTATGAAATCCAATTCAACGGCGCAGATAAAAAATTCTTTTATAAAGAAGAAAATGTGCGTATCCTCCATAAAGTCAAAAATATTAATATCAATAAGCATGATGTTTATGCTGATGGTGTAAAAGTAAATGCGACTAAGCTTGAGCAATATGAAAAAGGGTATTACCGATATACAGAGAAAAAAACTTTTTTTACCCGAAACATTGAACTGAAAAGCAATAAGTACAAAGACATTTTCACCTACATTAAAAAGCTTGCCGAATATGCCGGAACGATAGCAGAAAAGGACAGTCCGCTTTCATTTTTGTCACAAAACTATAGCCGGATAGGCAATGAACCATCTAATTCAGTGCTGATTGATTATCTGCAGGGAGAATGTAAGCCCAACAACTATAAGAGTCAAATAATGCTGCCCTTTGACTTTAATCAAAGTCAGGTGAAAGCCATTAATGCGGCTCTGAAAAACAATATTTCTGTCATTGAAGGTCCTCCGGGTACAGGAAAGACACAAACTATTTTAAATCTGATTGCCAGTATTATCTATGCCGGTAAGAATTGCGCCATCATTTCGAATAACAATTCAGCCGTTGAGAATATCTACGAAAAACTGGAGGAAGAGCATTTGGCATTTATTGCAGCTAGTCTGGGAAGAAAATCCAATGTGTTGGAGTTTTTCGAAAACGACCGGAGTGAAGAACTAAACGGTTTTCTGGAACAGAAAGAACAACCCATAACATCAAATGATCCTAAAAGAATTGATGAACTGAGTGTCCGGATGAAAAAGATTCAGGATATGGAAGTGGAAACCTCTGTACTTGAATCACTGCTCATTGAAATACAAAACGAACAAAGACATTACGACAACTTTTCTGATGAAACTATCATTATAAATCAGAAACTATCTTCCGGCAAATATATGTCATTAATTACCCGTCTGCAAGACAGTCGTAAATTAGGATTCTTTGAACGTTGGATATTGAAATTCAAATTCAGAATGAAAACTTTATCTGTAGATATAAATATTCTTCTTCTGAATGCAGAAAAACTGTATTATAGGACCCGAATAAGTGAGCTTTCAAAAGAAATAGCATCCAATAAGGAATTCCTTAAAAACCAAAATAAAGAACAAACGGGTAAAGAGCTCAAATCGCTCTACCGCAAATTATTGGAAAATCACATCAGGATTCACTATCAGAAACTGCCTTCTCAGGCATTCAGTGCCGAGTCATATAAACATGACTTTGAAAAATTCCTGCACAGATATCCTGTTCTTTTAAGCACATCACAATCCTTACTGAATAATGCACCAAAGGGTTTTACCTTCGATTACCTGATTATCGATGAAGCATCACAGGGCGACCTATTAAGCAGCACGCTGGCTATAAGTTGTGCTAAAAATCTGGTTGTGGTGGGCGATTCGCGACAGCTGCAGCAAATAGATGAAGTAAGTTTGTTTGCTCAATCGGAGCTTTTAGCCGAAAAATATGAAGTTCCGGAAACGTACCAATACGCATCAAATTCAATATTGAAATCAGTAAAAGATTCCATGCCGGGTGTCCCTACTACTTTATTGAAAGAACACTATCGGTGTGCACCGGATATCATAAACTTCTGCAACAAGATGTTTTATGATGGTGAGTTGGTGGCTATGACTAAGAATTCAGGAAAGCATATTGAAATCATAAAAACAGTTCCCGGTAATCATGCCAGGCGTAACCCCAATGGTAGTGGGATGTATAATCAACGGGAGATCGATGAGTTAGAGAATATCCTAATAGACCATGACTCTAAAAGTATCGGAATCATTTCACCATTCCGATATCAGGCAAATCTTATCACTGACAAATATGGTAAAGGCTTGTTAGAAGCCGATACCATACATAAATTTCAGGGCAGACAGAAAGATGAAGTCATTCTTTCTTTTGTTGTGAATTCATTGGATAAAGACCCAAATAATGTTGAGAACAGACTTTACGATTTTGTTACCAATGATAAACTACTGAATGTCGCTATCTCAAGAGGCAAAAACAAAGTAACTGCTGTTGTCGCAGATAAAGTCTATCATTCATCCAACAATGCCATTAATGATTTTATTAAGTATGCAGAATATCTCTATGGTTCAGAAATAACCCGGGAATCAACAGTAACCTCAGTATTTGATGTATTGTATTCAGAATATTCAAATATATTATTGACCAAATATAAGGAGTGTCCAAATGATCATAAAACGGAATTGTTGATGTGTGATCTTATCAACGAAGTTCTGAAGGATTATGGTTATATCGGATACTCCATGCATACCAGACTTGGGAATCTTGTCAACGTGCCGGATACTTTCAGTTCTGAAGAAAAAAGATATATCCTTCATCCCTCGGCGCATGTGGATTTTCTTTTCTTCAATAAAGTATCAAAAGAAAAGCTGTTTGTTCTTGAAGTGGATGGCATCAAATATCACGAACAAGATAAAAAACAAGCTGAACATGATAGAATTAAGGATCTGGTTTTGCAATCAAACAATATCCCGATGTATAGATTTAAAACCAATGAGTCAAACGAGAAGCAAAGACTAATCGATATTATCAAAGAATTTTCGCACTAAAAAAAAGTAGTGTTTCATCCTGTATTGTTTTTTTTATATAAACCTATTTGAGGTCTATTCAACGGGTATCCATATTAAATTAGCATTGCATTTTGCTTTCAATATACCCCGATAAAAGGGGTTTATTGCTTTTGCTATTTCAATTAGATTGTATATGAGTAGTCAATAACATACAACTAATTTTCTTCTCCATCTTACGCCCATACAAAATCATTCCGCTATTATGGCTGCACTATAACCCTATATTTTTAAAACTCGATTTGTCCCCCACGTCCCCATTGTCAACCCTCGTTGCTCGTAGTGTGTTCGGCCAAGCGTAATTCGCTTGGTCATAACTAATAGGTAAGCTATGCTTTCCATATTTAGAAAATAAAATAAAAATTACAAATAAAAAGGCAAGCTTACAGACTTGCTTTTTTGATTTGACAAAGTCTATAAAACTTTTTGTAATGCCGGATAATATCAGCTCGAATACTCTATACTTCCATAAATAAATCGCGATGACAAAAAAACCGCAATCCCTTCAGACTCTTACCTTTTATGCTGTGGAGGGTGAATCTACCTTAGCTAAAAAGTTTATCGGAGATGTAAAAGCAGGCTTTCCATCACCTGCCGGTGATTTCATGAACGAGATTATCGACCTGAATAAACAAGTTACGCTACATCCGGCTGCCACGTATTATGCCAGGGCAAATGGTGTGTCAATGGAAGGTGATATCAATGATTGCGATTTATTGGTAATAGATAAAAGCATTACCCCCACCGATGGCAAAATAGCCATTTGTTATATTGATGGAGAGTTTACCGTAAAGCGAATTAAGATAGAAAAAGAAGGCATTTGGTTGATGCCAACCAACGAACGGTTTAAACCGATACTCATTAATGAGACGAACGATTTGCGTATTTGGGGTGTAATAACGTACTAACTTCTGTATCAATTCCTACGAAACATTTATGCTGTTATCGGTCTTTGGTGGTAGTCCTGATAATGATTGGATTGGTGAATGTAGCATTTTGGTTCAAAAAAAAGTATTTCGCAAAAGCATTATAAGCAGATAATTGATTTGAGATTCCAATTCCAACAAAAAACCTCAATAGTGGAGAACTATTGAGGTTTTTAAATGAATGATGAGCTTCATAAAGGTTGTCAAGTTAGCATCTCTATTAGTTGTAATTTCTCAAAATGGTTGTTTTAAAGAAAATTTAATTACCCATTCTGACTTACCAAAATCAACGATTTCTTATTCAGAATATCAATTTGTCTTCCATTCATTTTTATTATTCCGTCCTTGTCAAATTCAGCGAGTACTCGGCTTACGCTCTCCCGGCTGGTATCAACAAGATTAGCAAACTCAACTTGCGACAAAGGTAAAATAAAGCTATCGCTTTTGAAAATTTTATCTGCAAAATCAAGTAACGCATCAGCCATATTTCCACGAATTAATTTCTGGGTACGGTTGGCACAACGGTGAAATGATTCAAGCTCATTTTTACAAAATTCCTGAATAATTTCACGGTTAAACTCCTTGTTTTCATCCAAGATGGTTTGAAATACATCCATATCAATAAAGCAAACCTCCGCATCAGAAACTGCCGTAACAGAATATTGATTGATTTTACTACCAAAAGTTGTTGGTAATCCCAGGTAACTTGGTGCATTGACCATCTTTACAATTTGTTCAGTGTAAGGACCTGCCAAATGAATCTTTGCTAAACCGGTTCGCAAAAACACCACATTAGTCGAGTAAGTTCCCTGCTTAATAATCGAATCTCCTTTTTTTAATTTAAGCTCTAAATGATTCGCTGAAAGCTGATCCAGACTGCAGTCACTCAACATGGATGTGGCTTTGGTTTTAAATGGACAATTTCTACAATCGTTTTGCATATCGTTCTAATTTGGAAGAATAAGTTGCAAATATATAGAATGTGATACACATCACAAAATAATGTATGAACATACACGCGTTAATTCCGAATAAATAATTATTTCCTCAATACATTTGCAGAAATAATTCTCTAAACAAATTAGCAAAAAGTTTAATCGATATGGAAAGCACAAATGAAGTTACCCTTGAAATGCTTCAAAAACAAGTAGATGTATTAACTAAGAAAGTTGGAAAACTGGAAAAGAATCGCAAAGATCAATTATCAATTGCCGTTGTTTCGGGCGATTTAGACAAGGTATTAGCTGCTATGGTTATCTCGTTGGCAGCTGCCGCAATGGATACTCAGGTAAAACTTTTTTTCTCCTTTTGGTCACTTTCAGCACTTCGTGATCCGAAAAAACATCCAAAAGGGAAAGATTTTATCTCAAAAATGTTTGGAATAATGCTTCCAACAGGTAAAGGAAAATTGGCATTGTCGAATATGAACATGTGTGGAATGGGTCCGATGATGATTAAAATGCTGATGAAGAAACAAAATGTTATGTCACTGGACGAAATGTTTAAACAAGCAGGAGAACTTGGCATCGAAATTACCATTTGTGAAATGTCGATGGGGCTTATGGGCTTCAAGGCTGAAGAAATGATTGATTACCCACATTTGCGCTACGCAGGTGCTGCAACTTTTGTGGCCGATGCAGGGGAAAGTGCAATGCAATTATTTATTTGACCCCCTGCCCCCAAATGGGGGTTCAAAGATTTGACTCTTTAATACAAAACATACAACTTCTTAAACAATAATTAAAAACTTGGTCTTTAGTCTGTCAACTGACGGTTTGGGGCCTAAATAACTTACAATTATGACAACCGAAGAATTAAAAAACGTAACATCGAATTTGACAGTAGACGCCCGTGGAACAGCTTGTCC
>Ga0302292_1001961_pt1 | contig 12673 bp, 6 predicted proteins | sample III_Fen_N2_1_FD_194553 | JGI IMG/M metagenome (GOLD analysis project Ga0302292, IMG submission 194553) | Peat permafrost microbial communities from Stordalen Mire near Abisko, Sweden - III_Fen_N2_1 | ecosystem: Environmental > Terrestrial > Soil > Wetlands > Permafrost | place: Sweden: Abisko...
AGCTTACCGGAGATGAAATTCCTGATAATATCGCAATCGAAACAGGGGGATCTGAGTATGCCATGGTTCGGGACAACCCGGTAAAATTTCATTATGTGCTTAAAAATGTACAGCATGATTCAAAATTTCGCTTTACCACTCCAGATTTTGCCTCCAAAGACTACTTCCTCCGTGTGATGCCAAAACCAATCATTCTTGACTTCGAAATTGGCCTTACTTATCCTGTTTATCTAAACAAAAAACCGGAAGTTCTTACCAATAGCGGTGATTTAAACATCCCGGCTGGAACAATAGTAGATTGGAAATTCTTTACACGGGATACGAAGCTCATATTAATGCGTATGGGGCACGATATTATTCCTTTAAGTCAGAAAGGATCCAATGCCTTCGCTTACCGAAAACGAATGCTTGATAGCTCTCCTTACTCTGTAAGCGTTTCAAACCAATATATCAGGAACCGAGACTCCCTGTCCTACCAGCTTGAAGTAATCCCTGATTTGTATCCTTCCATAACAGCAGATGAGTACAGAGATTCTGTTTATAGTAATCGATTCTATTTCAAAGGCCAGATAAAAGACGATCATGGTTTTACTGCACTTACATTTAATTACCAGGTTGACAGCACCTTAAACGAACTTCCGGATAATTTTCCTAAATACAAGTCTATTGCCATTCCTATAGATAGAGCGCTGAACCAACAGGCATACTATTACTTTATGGATATGATGTCGTTATCGGCGAATCCTGGAAGTGCAATAACTTATTTTTTTGAAGTTTGGGATAATGATGGTGTTACTGGGAGTAAGTCGACCAAAACACAAAAGATGGTTTATCGAGTACCAACTTCGAAAGAACTTGAGGAGAAAGCAGAGACGGGCAATAAAGAAATCAAAGATGACCTTGCAGACGCACTCAAGGAGGCGAAAAAACTACAGAACCAGATTGATGCACTCAATCGCCAGTTATTCGATAAAAAAACACTTGGCTGGCAGGAAAAGGAACAGATTAAGAATTTGATGGACAGGCAGAAAGCGCTTGAACAATCCATTGAAAACATCAAAAAAGAAAATGCCGTAAAAAATCAGGCAGAACAACAGTTTAATTCTCCCTCTCCCGAATTGCTAAAAAAACAAAAGCAATTAGAAAAGTTATTCAACGAAGTTCTTCCTGATGATCTGAAGAAAATGTATGAAGAACTTCAAACCCTTCTTGATAAGGCTGACAAAGACAAGGTTGCCGATATGCTGAAGCAGATGAAGAGTGATAATGAAGACATCGAAAAACAACTTGACCGGAACCTGGAACTCTTTAAACAAATGGAGTTCGAGAAAAAGTTAAGTCAGATAATAGACAAGTTGGATAATCTGGCAAAAAAACAGGACGATCTGGCTAAGGAAACGGAAAAGGCTGATAAGAAGAATACCGATGTGTTGGAACAAAAACAGCAGGATTTGAACAAGGATTTTAAAGATGTTCGTGATGCATTAAATGACATGGAAAAGAAAAATGCGGAGTTAGAAGAACCTAATAAGCTTAAAAATACAGATAAAGAAGAAAGTGCCATTGAGAAAGAGATGGAAAAAAGCGCAGATGAACTAAATAAAAAAAATTCCAAAAGTGCTTCACAATCGCAGAAAAAATCTTCCGAACAGATGGAGCAATTAGGAGAGATGCTTGCCCAGATGAAAGATGATATGGAGCAAGAGGCAAGTGCAGAAGACGCCGCTGCCATCCGTGAAATTCTTGAAAACCTTATTCGTATCTCTTTTGAGCAGGAAAACCAGATGAACGAGTTAAATGTAGTGAACAGGAATGATCCAAAATACCTCCAAATTATTGAGCGCCAGAAAAATCTTCAGGACGATCTTACGACAATTGAAGATTCACTTGTAGCAATAAGTAAACGCCAGGTGATGATTGAACCTTATGTTACACGAGAGATTGCCTCAATCAACAGGAATATCGATGATGCAGTTGTTGCTCTCAACGACAGGGTTACGGCTGTTGCCAAAACGAAACAACAGTATGTAATGACTTCAGTGAATAACCTTGCACTTCTGTTATCCGAGTCATTAAAACAGATGCAACAGAATATTTCGATGAAGGGAAGCGGCAAATCTAAAGGTTCTTGTTCCAAACCAGGGCAGGGGAGTCCTTCAATGAAATCGATGAGACAATTGCAGCAGCAGTTGAACCAGCAGATTGAAAATATGAAGGGCGAAATGGGTAAACCAAATAAAACAGGCAAAGATGGCAAGATCGGCAATAATGGCATGAGTGAGAAGCTTGCAAGAATGGCTGCTCAGCAGGAAAACATCCGTAAGCAGTTGCAGGGGTTAGGTGATGAAATGCAGGAAAATGGGTCGGGTGTGAGCAAATCAGTAAAGGAAATGATGCAGAATATGGAGCAAACTGAAACCGACCTGGTGAATAAGATAATTTCCCAGGAGACTGTCCGCCGCCAGCAGGAAATCCTTACACGGTTGCTTGAATCGGAAAAAGCCGAACAACAGCGTGAAATGGAGCAAAAACACGAATCTACAGAAGCCAGGAATCAAACTTATTCAAATCCTGCCAATTTTTTTAATTTTACAAAATTGAATTCGAAAGAATCGGAACTCTTGCATACCGTTCCCCCGGGACTTAAGCCTTTCTATAAAACCAAGGCCAATGCCTATTTCATTTCATTCGAATAACTCCACTAAATTATTGCAGATGCGAATGAAAGGAACTATTAGCTTTTTTAATGAGGGAATTACTTTTAATCTCCCAAAGAAAACACAGACCAAATTCTGGATTAAAGAGGTCATCAATGACGACAACAAAACCTGTGGGCTTATCAATTATATTTTCTGTAGCGATTCCTTTTTACTTGAGTTGAACAAGACATACCTGAACCACACAACGCTTACAGATATTATTACGTTTGATAACTCCGGGGCGAATATTATTTCCGGAGAAATATACATTAGTATTGAGCGTGTTAAAGAAAATGCCCTTCTATACAGTCAATCTTTCACTGATGAATTGAACAGGGTAATGATACATGGCATCCTTCATTTATTGGGCAATATGGATAAATCTCCCCATGATAAGTCAAAAATGCATAAGAAGGAAGACGATTGCCTTGCCCTGCTGGATTCGATTAAGGCTTAAATCAGCCAGCAAGGGCTGCATCCCTGATTTTTTGTAGCTTTGCATTTCTTTTTATTCATCATTAGGACACTTTGTTGGATTTCCTTATATCGTTGGATTTCCAGGGTAAGCGTTATCATAATCCAAATGATGTTTCACGTGGAACATTGAACTATGTTTAAAGAATACGATGTCATCGTAGTAGGGGCAGGACATGCAGGGAGCGAAGCAGCGGCAGCGGCAGCCAATATGGGCTCGTCGGTCTTGCTGGTTACTACGAACATGAATACAATCGCACAGATGTCCTGCAATCCTGCAATGGGTGGAATAGCAAAAGGACAAATTGTTCGTGAAATCGATGCATTGGGAGGCTATTCTGCAATTATTACTGATAAAACAATGATCCAGTTCAGGATGCTGAACCGTTCAAAAGGACCGGCCATGTGGAGCCCCAGGGCACAAAGCGACAGGCTTAGGTTTAGCGAAGAATGGCGGTTACAGCTTGAACGAATCCCTAATCTTGATTTTTGGCAGGATACGGCAGTAGGATTATTAACAAAAAATAATCGTGCAATTGGAATTAAAACATCCATGGGCCATGAGATCCTGTCTAAATCAGTTGTCTTTACGAATGGAACATTTCTCAATGGAATAATTCATATCGGAAAGAAAAGCTTTAGGGGAGGAAGAATGGGTGATAAAGCCGTAACAGGTCTTACCGAGAATTTAAAGGAGCTTGGGTTTGAATCACGTCGTATGAAAACCGGGACGCCAGTGCGCATTGATGGACGCTCAATCGATTTTTCCAGGATGGTTGAGCAACCTGGGGATGAAGAGCCGGCTAAATTCTCATTTACTAATACTCCGCCGCTTGTTCGTCAGAAAAGTTGCTATCTCACGCATACAAACCTGGAAGTGCACGCAATACTTGAAACCGGTTTTGATGAATCCCCAATGTTTGCGGGGCGGATTAAAGGGGTAGGACCAAGGTATTGTCCATCTATTGAAGATAAAATAAATCGCTTTGCCAATAAAAACAGTCATCAGCTTTTCGTAGAACCAGAAGGATGGAATACAGTGGAGTATTATCTCAATGGATTCTCTTCTTCATTATCAGAACATGTGCAATTTGCAGCTTTAAAAAAGATACCGGGACTTGAAAACGTTAAAATATTCCGTCCGGGATATGCAATAGAATATGACTATTTCCCACCCGTTCAGCTTAAAAATTCACTGGAAACGAAATTGATTGAAAATTTATTTTTTGCTGGACAGATTAACGGGACCACCGGCTATGAGGAAGCGGCTGCCCAGGGAATAATGGCAGGTATTAACGCCCACTTAAAAGTAAATGAAAATGAACCTTTCATCCTTAAACGTCACGAAGCATATATCGGTGTTTTGATTGATGATTTGATTACCAAAGGAGTGGATGAGCCTTACCGAATGTTCACATCAAGGGCGGAATACAGGATTCTTTTACGCCAGGATAATGCTGATCTGCGACTTTCCCCCTTGGGCTATTCATTAGGCATGATTTCGAAAGAGCGTAACGAAAGCGTGATTCAAAAGAAAAAAGCAATCGGAGATCTCAAATATTTCCTCCAGCAAACAAGTGTTTCACCGGATCAGGTTGAATCTTACCTCACAAAAACAGGAACACCTTCGATACAACAAAAAACTAAACTTGCCTCGATTCTTCTTCGTCCTCAGGTTTCTTTGCACGAGTTGGTCGATCATATTCCATTTCTTGAAACATTTATCAGGGAACATGGTGTGCATATGTCAGAAATTCTTGAAGAAACAGAGATTTTAATGAAATACGAAGGTTACATTTCCAAAGAAGAAGAGATGGCTTTAAAGATTTCAAAATTCGAGAATATCCTTATCAAACCGGATTTTGATTATCATCAATTAACTTCTCTTTCCTTCGAAGCCAGGGAAAAACTGTCCAAAATTAAACCTTCGTCCATAGGGCAAGCTGCCCGGATAAGCGGGGTTTCTCCTTCCGACATAGCTGTCTTATTGATTTATATCGGAAAATAATTCAATTTGTTCCACGTGAAACAATGACCTTATGGAATTACTTACAGCATGCCCGGTCTGTGATTATGAGTCTTTTACAACCTTTATTGAGTGCCCGGATTATTTCCTGTCCAAAGAAATCTTCAATATCTCCAAATGTGAAAAGTGCGGATTTCTGTTCACTAATCCTCGCCCAGAAACAGCTAATTTATTATCCTATTATCAATCCGAAGAATATATTTCTCATAGTAACTCGCGTAAAGGATTTCAGAATATAGTTTACCAACAGGTTAGAAATTACACAATCTCACGAAAGTTGAAATTGATTCAAAATTATAAAAAGCAAGGATCATTACTCGATATCGGATGCGCTACCGGAGAGTTTCTCAACCATTGCAAAATCAATAAGTGGAATGTGCTTGGTATTGAACCGGATCCGTCAGCAAGGCAAAATGGGATCAGAAATTATTCACTCGTAATAGAAGATGAAGCTCATCTTAACAATATTGCTCTGGCCTCATTTGATGTAATTACAATGTGGCATGTGCTTGAACATGTTCCTGAATTAAATGAAAGAATTAATCAGCTTCAAAAATTATTACGCCCCTATGGGTATCTTTTTATTGCCGTCCCAAATGCTAATTCGTATGATGCGAAATTTTATGGTTCCTATTGGGCAGCATATGATGTTCCCCGACATCTATATCATTTTACCCGGGATACAATGACCCGGTTATTTTTGAAGCACTCTTTCAGCCTGGTCAAAACAGTCCCAATGAAATTTGATTCTTTTTATGTGAGTATGTTAAGCGAAAAACATATGCATCTTAAAAATACATTTTTTAACGGATTCCTGAGCGGTTTTGTTTCAAATCGCGCAGCCCGAAAGAACGGAGACTTTTCCAGCTTAATTTATGTATTTCAAAAGGCCACCGCTTAATTATAGCGCGTCTGCTGCGATTTCATGCTTTTGTAATACCTTTACTCAAATAAAAGGCGATCGTTGATTATAAAGCATCATTTTATGTCCTTATTAAACTACTGTTTTATAATTAGTTAGGACTTATTTTTACAAATATGGCAACAGGGGTTAGGTTTCACAAATATTTATACGCCTGGATTTTTGCTTCGGTGCTTTTCATAGCGTTTGCCTTATCTCTGCAATTTTTCTATCAAAACTATAATTCGCCCGGACGAATTTGCAACCGGATGAAATCCCAGGTAGAAAATTCTGAAAATTCTTTAAACAATAATCTTCAGGTATTTTCCAAAACCTATCCTAAAAGGTATTCCGGAAATAGTTCGGGCTGGTTAAATTTGTTAAAAAAAGATGGTTTTGCATTTCTTGTTTTTGAGAATAACATCTTGAGGGATTGGTCAACCAATACTATCCCCATCAGTACATTTTACGATAGCACTTTATATTCAAATAAAATATTATTCCTGAATAACGGGTGGTACATTATATCTAGATCTGTCAACGACAAATCAATAATTGTAGTACTTCAATTAATTAAAAATCAATACAAATTTGAGAATGATTATTTAATAAATAAATTTTCATCGTCCTTCAATTTCCCCAATGAAATAAGCCTTTCCCTGATTCCCGGAAAATACAACATTACTAATTCGAAAAATGAATTTCTATTTTCAATTTCTTTCCCGGCATCATATTTATGTAGCGAAAATGTAATGCCTCTTATTTTTATTCTTTATCTGTTAGCTTTGTTTTGCATTCTCAATTTAATATTTACTATATATTTTAATTATAAATATTTAATTAGAAAAAGATGTCTCTTCCTTACACTATTCACTATAGATGTTGTAATCGTCAGGGCGATACTCTTTTATTTCAATATTCCTCATATAATCAATCATTCTCAATTATTTAGTCCGTTATTCTATGCTTCATCGCGGCTCCTGCCTTCATTAGGTGAATTTCTTATTGACGCATTATTCGCACTATTCCTTGCAGGTATATATTTTAAATATTCCCGGCCTAAAATATCAATCGGATTTCTTAAGAATTGGCAGACATTTTTAATACTGACAGGGGCCTACAGTTTTATTGCATTGCTTTATTATTGGTTAGTAACCTTATTAATCAGTCTGGTCATTAATTCTAATATCGTCCTAAACTTCCATAATATTTTAGGGTTCTCGCAGCAAGGGATTATCAGCCTTATTGTGGCCTCATTATTAATAATTACTTTTTTTCTGCTTCTAGTAAGAATTACTGATTATATCAAATATATTAGCATATTACAAATTCCTAATCTTATTATAATTTCAATTATCGCCTTTTCATTTTATTTAGTTACCCGCTTTTCTGTGCAGGACAGAATACTATTTTCTTCTTTTCTATTCATGATCCTGGCAGGTAATTTTATACTGATGCGGAAATTTTATTCTTTCTGGCCATCACGAAAAGCCAGTATTTACTTCCTTGTGATAATTTCAGTTTTATGCACTTATTCTCTCGATCACAGTAAAAATGACAAAGAACGGGAAGAGCGTAAATTTATCGCGATGAGGCTTTCAGAAGATCGCGATCAATTAGCTGAATATTTTTTTTCAAAAATTGAACAAAATATTCATTCTGATGATAGTCTGAAACGACTGATTATAAAGGCAAATGCCGATCCGAATTCAGAAACCAGGGTGATTGATTATATACGCAATATTTACTTTTCTAATTACTGGTCAAAATATACTCTTCAGTTTACACTCTGCTATCCCGGTAAAAAATTAAGTGTTAAACCTGAAAATTATATAATTGATTGTTCCACATATTTTTCGCAACTGATAGATAGAATAGGTCAGTCCACCAGTTCTCCGGAGCTATTCCATTTAAAAGAAGGTTTTGATGTTACCAGTTACCTCGCAAAGTTAAACTTTACACCTTCCCTGGACCACCTGCCATCCTTATTAAATATTTATATAGAAATTAGTTCTACCAATGCGCCTCAGGATTCAGGCTATCCGGAATTATTACTTGATAATTCACAGAAACAGTCAATACCAAACATTGACAATTATTCCTATGCAATTTATTCAAATGGTGAACTTGTAAAAAATGTTGGTGCATATTTTTATAGTTTTAACCAGCCTGATTTCAGGAAGACACAGGAGTTTCATTTCTATACGCAAAACGGCTATAATCATCTTGTACATCCGATAAATTCTTCCTCGGTATTAATTCTGAGCCGCAGAAATCAAAGCTTTGTTGATGTCATTGCTCCATTCTCATACTTTTTTATTATTCTGAGCGTCGTTTTTTTCCTGACACTCTCATTGCAACACAGGAGTTTCAAAATTAATTTATCAAACCTGAGCTTTAAATTTAAATTGCAACTTGCGCTTGTAGCGATTATCCTGGTGGCTACTGTTGGGATAGGTAGCATTACCGTTTATTATTTGATCAATATAAATTTAACTAAGAATAAAGATACACTAATCGAAAAGTTACATACTGTACTCATCGAACTGGAAGATAAATTTGGTAATTCCGAACAATTAACGCCATCACTCAGTGATTCTTTACAGGGACAACTGACCAAGTATTCGGATGCATATTTTACAGATATTAATATTTATGATACGACGGGCATATTAATTACATCGTCGCGTGAGGCCATTTTCGATGAAGGATTGATCGGTCCCATGATGAATGCTAATGCGTATTCGCAACTTTCGCAAGGACGCAGAACTTTATTTATACAAAACGAATCCATCGGGGAATATCAATATTTATCAGCCTATACACCTTTCCGTAATAACAATAATAAATTAATAGGCTATCTTAACCTGCCGTATTTTTCCAAACAAACATCGCTAAGGCAGGAGATTTCTACATTTATTCTGGCATTCACCAACATATATGCAATCTTAACTGCACTAGCTATTGTACTTGCATTAATAATTTCAAATTATATCACACGTCCGCTTAGATTAATCCGCGACAAATTAGGCAAGGTAAAACTTGGCCAGTTAAATGAAAAAATTGAATGGCATCGCCGGGACGAAATTGGAGGCCTTATTGCTGAATACAACCGTATGATTGATGCACTGGCCAAAAGTGCAGATCTGCTGGCCCGTTCCGAACGCGAAAGCGCCTGGCGCGAAATGGCCAAGCAGGTAGCTCATGAAATTAAAAATCCATTAACACCAATAAAATTAAGTGTTCAGCACTTACAAAAATCGTGGGATGAACATTCACCTGACTGGGAAGACAGGCTTAATAAATTCACAAAAACACTTATCCAGCAAATCGACACGCTTGCTGCAATAGCTTCGGAGTTTTCCGATTTTGCCAAAATGCCTCAAACAAATAATACTGATGTTGAATTAAATTCGATAATACAGGCAGCAATTACACTATTTAAAAACACGCCTGGTATTACCCTGAATTTTTATCCAACAGATTCACCTTGTTACATCTGGGCCGATGAGAAACAATTACTAAGAGTTTTCAATAATCTTGTTAAAAATGCCGTTCAGTCCATTCCTCATAGCAGAACGGGATCTATTGATGTGAGAATTAAAGTTGTCAATTCGGAATTCATAATTAGCATCGCTGATAACGGCATGGGAATTGCCAAAGAAGAACAAACCAGAATTTTTGCCCCAAACTTTACTACCAAATCAGGTGGATCCGGTTTAGGCTTATCCATAGTTCAAAACATTATTAAACAAGCCGGAGGGAGGATATGGTTAGATTCTAAGGAGGACAAAGGCACAATATTTTATGTAATGCTGCCTGCTTACACCGCATCAAATAATAATTATCCATTTTAACTCAATAATATCGGGCTATTTCACAAATAATCTGTGTGTGACCCTCGCCAGTTTCATTTTAGCTATATTTGTCCTCCCCAATAATCAGTTCTGCACTTGAATCCGCTAAAACAATTTGCCGGCCAAACAGCTATCTACGGATTACCAACTATTGCAGGACGGCTGTTAAACGTCCTGTTAGTTCCTTTGTACACAAGGTTGTTCCCCACGTCTGAATATGGTGTTGTTAGTGAACTATATGCCTATGTTTCCTTCCTTTTCGTGTTATTGACATATGGAATGGAAACTGCTTTTTTCAGGTTTGCCCAGAATAAAGACAATAAAGGCCCTGTTTACAGTACGGCGCTTATCTCCTTAATCACAACTTCAACAATATTTGTTCTTTTGGTGACACTATTCTCAGATAGCATATCCGGAACACTCGGTTATTCAAACCATCGCGAATATATCATCTGGTTTGCCCTTATTCTTGGATTTGATGTGATTTCGACCATTCCATACGCTAACCTGCGCCAGGAAAACAAAGCGATGAAATTCGCCTGGATCAAGTCGGCCTGGATTATTATCAATATCGGGTTAAACCTTTTCTTTATTCTTTTGTGTCCTTATATATTATGCCATTCGTGCAACCCGGGGCTGAATGGGATTATAAATTTGGTTTATGATCCAAATATCGGAGTCGGGTATATATTTATTTCCAACCTTATAGCGAGTGCTGTTACGCTTCTTATGCTTGGGGCCGATATGCTTAAAATCCGGGTTGCTTTTAATGGCCCTCTTCTAAGGAAAATGCTGAAATATGCGTGGCCTTTGTTGTTATTCTCGTTTGCCGGAATCATTAATGAAACATTTGATCGGATTATACTTAAGCATCTGCTTCCAGCTTCGTCCAATCCGATGGCACAGCTTGGAATTTACGGAGCCTGTTATAAAATATCGATTGTAATGACACTGTTTATCCAGACATACCGTTATGCTGCCGAACCATTCTTTTTCAACAAAGCCGGTGCCGCAGATGCCAGGCAACTTTATTCCAAAATGATGACCTATTTTGTCATAATATGTGTGATGATTTTCGTTGGGGTGATGATGTATATCGACATTGTTATGTATTTTGTAGGAAAGGAATATAGGGTTGGAGAACCTGTCGTCCCAATCCTGTTGATGGCCAACTTATGCCTTGGCGTTTTTTACAATCTCTCAGTTTGGTTTAAGCTTACAGATCGCACCATTTATGGAGCTTTCATTTCAATTTTTGGCGCAACTGTTACCCTGATACTAAACTTTTTGCTTATTCCGGTAATGGGAATTATGGGAGCTGCCTGGGCAACGCTTATCTGTTATGCATCCATGATGATAGTTTCTTATCTGATCGGACAGCATTTTTACAAAGTGAAATATGATCTTCTGCGCATCCTGGGTTATATTAGCCTTGCTATCCTGACATTCAAGATAAGTGAGTGGATTAGACCTGATGGTATTTTTAAATATGGTGTTAACACTTTGCTGTTTCTTACCTTTGCTGCCATAATCGTGGTTACAATGTGGAAAAGAACAACTGCTAAAGTCTGATGGACTGCATCACCACCCATCAAATCAATCGTCTATTTTTACTACTTTTGTCCGGGTCCGAATCTGACCACCCTTGATCCTGTTTGTTCGTTTATTCAGTCAATTATGACCATCAAAATTGTTAATACTTCCCCATTCCCGCTACCAGCTTATGAAACCAGTTTCTCTGCAGGGATGGATCTGAGGGCATCAATTAATGATGCTGTTTTGCTTAAACCCTTGCAACGTGCGCTCATACCAACCGGGCTATTTATTGAATTGCCGGCTGGCTTTGAAGCCCAGATAAGGCCAAGGAGCGGATTGGCATTCAAACATGGCATAACTCTCTTAAATTCCCCCGGAACAATTGATTCCGATTATCGCGGGGAAATCAAGATAATCCTTGTTAATCTTTCCGATGAAGCCTTCAGCATCCAACATGGCGACAGAATTGCCCAAATGATAATTTCGAAACATGAAACTATAGATTGGGAATTGGTTGACGAATTAGCTATTTCTGTGCGTGGCGCAGGAGGTTTTGGGCATACCGGAAAACAATGAGCTAATTCCGGCGTTAAATAGATGTTATTAGCCTCTGCAAACAACCAGTTTTCCCTTAATCACACAGAATAATTTGTTTTAATGAAACAGCTGATTTTAATACTTGCACTATTGGTTACACTTATGCAACCTTTTCAGGTTTCCGCCCAAAAGAAGCATGATAAAGATAAGGTTACCCCGAAGGAAGAGCCTGTTCACAGAAGCATGGCAGCCACAACCACTTTCATAGAAGCAGGAAAAGCAAAGATGTTAGGAGATTTGAAGACTGCTTCTACGCTCTATAATACATGCATTTTGGCCGATCCCGAAAACGATGCTGCCTACTATGAACTTGCCTCTATTTATATTGGGCAGAACGATCCTTCAACAGCTTTGCATTTTTCCGAGAAAGCTTATGAACTTGATGAACACAATCCATGGTATGGTCTGCAACTACTTGAAATTTACCGACAATTAAGTAAACATGCAGAGGCTGTTAAACTGGCTCAACATCTTGTGAAAGAACATCCTGAAAATCCGGATTTTTTGTTTGAACTGGCCGATGCATACCTCGTTCAGAACAAATACAGCGAAGCCATAAAGATTTATGATGAAATAGAGAGCC
>Ga0302292_1001962_pt1 | contig 12661 bp, 10 predicted proteins | sample III_Fen_N2_1_FD_194553 | JGI IMG/M metagenome (GOLD analysis project Ga0302292, IMG submission 194553) | Peat permafrost microbial communities from Stordalen Mire near Abisko, Sweden - III_Fen_N2_1 | ecosystem: Environmental > Terrestrial > Soil > Wetlands > Permafrost | place: Sweden: Abisko...
TTTAATCTTTTCAAAATGGGTATTTACAAAATGAATATCATCTGACATAATTAATTCCGGCATAAAAAACCCCGATCCTTCATAGGGCGGTTGGGCATAATTATGTGATACAATTGAGTACCCAAGCTTTTCATAAAACAGGATGCGACGGCTGGCAATAATATTATTAGGCATTTCGACTTCCAGTATAATTGGCAATTTAGTCTGTTGCATAAAGATTGTCATTGCATCACTTCCAATACCCTGATTTCTGTATTTTGAACTGATCGCCATATGTTCAATATAATAAAAGCGGTCGAATGTCCAGTAATTGAATAAACCCACAAACTCTCCGTTCTGAATCAACGCATGAGCACAGAATCTTTTCTCATAATTAAGTTCATACTCTAACCCTGACCATGTTCTTCGCTCCAAAGGAGGAAATACAAGCGTATAAAGAGTAAACATATCAGGAAAAAACTGACTATTGACACTATTAATTCTATGAAAATTAAGCATATTTCCCTTTTTAGATGAAACACCGAAAATATCTTTACAAAGCCTTATGAACTTAACATTATTCATTGAAAAAAGTTCAACAATAAGATGACTTTAATGAATCACTTGCATTGTTAAACCACAAAAAAACCGTACTTTTGCGCTCAAATTCAATCTAACAAATATCGAACCAATTATTATATTAATTAATTAAGAAAAGTATGATTTATTCGCACGAAGTAGAACACATGTGTGTTGTAAAAAAAGGTCCTGATCATGGACCAGCACCCATACCGGAAGAAGGCAGATGGGTTAAATCGAAAGAAATCAAAGATATTTCAGGGTTGACTCACGGTGTGGGTTGGTGTGCTCCTCAACAGGGTGCCTGTAAACTGACTTTGAATGTAAAAGATGGTGTTATCGAAGAAGCTTTGATTGAAACGATCGGTTGTTCGGGAATGACTCATTCAGCTGCTATGGCTGCTGAAATCCTTACCGGAAAAACCATCCTGGAAGCATTGAATACCGACCTGGTATGTGATGCTATCAACGTTGCCATGCGTGAATTGTTCTTACAAATCGTTTATGGACGTACCCAGTCGGCTTTCTCCGAAGGTGGACTTCCAATCGGTGCAGGTCTTGAAGATCTTGGTAAAGGTCTACGTTCCCAGGTAGGAACAACATTCAGTACTAACAAAAAAGGCGTTCGTTATCTGGAGTTGGCCGAAGGCTATATCAGCCGCATGGCACTTGATGAAGATGGTGAAGCCTGCGGATACGAATTCGTACGTGTTGGACCTATGTTGGACCTTGTCAAAAAAGGAGTTGATGCAAACGAAGCATTGAAGAAATCGACAAGTACATACGGTCGTTTTGCTGATGCAGTAAAATATATCGATCCAAGACAGGAATAATTAATAATTATAAATTAATAATTAATAATTCATTGTTATGAAAACCGACAATGTGATTGTTGATAAAAGTAAAGCCTTTGGAATAAGAATTATACGGTTATACCAACATTTGGAAACTAAATTCAAAGGATTCCCATTATCAAAACAACTTCTTCGAAGTGGAACCAGCATTGGTGCCAATGTCAAAGAATCGGTTTATGCTCAAAGCACTAAAGATTTTATTTCTAAACTTCAGATTTCACTTAAGGAAACAGGCGAAACTGAATACTGGCTTGAGCTGATGGTTGCTACAGAATATATTAATGAAAAAGAATTTGAAAGTATCAATACTGATTGTACTGAAATAAAAAAAATTCTTATTTCAATTATAAATTCTTCAAACAACAATAATAAATGACTCACTATTAATTATTAAACCTGCTTGTAAACCACTAATTATTAATCATTAATCATTAATTTTTAATTTTAAAATTAAACAATATGCCATTATTTGAAAGTTATGACCGTCGTATCGACAAAGTCACTGCGGCACTCAATTTATATGATATAAAAGACATCGATGAGGCAAAAGCCATTTGCGATGCAAAAAACATTGATCCTTATAAAATATGCGAAGGAATTCAGAACATCGCGTTCGAAAATGCTAAATGGGCCTATGTGGTCGGTGCAGCTATCGCTATCAAAAAAGGAGCTAAAAATGCTGCCGAAGCTGCCGAAGCTATCGGTATCGGACTGCAGTCATTCTGTATCCCCGGTTCTGTAGCCGAAGACCGCAAGGTAGGTCTTGGTCACGGTAACCTCGCTGCTATGTTACTTCGCAACGAAACCAAATGTTTTGCATTCCTTGCAGGACACGAATCATTTGCTGCTGCCGAAGGTGCAATCGGTATTGCACAATCAGCCAATAAAGTTCGTAACGAACCATTACGTGTAATCCTGAACGGTCTTGGTAAAGATGCTGCCATGATTATTTCACGTATCAATGGATTTACTTATGTTCAGACTGAATTCGATTACTTTACAGGCGAATTGAAAGTCGTTCGTACAAAAGCATATTCCGCTGGCCCTCGTGCTGCCGTAAAATGTTATGGTGCTGATGATGTTCGCGAAGGTGTGGCTATTATGCGTTCGGAAGGTGTTGACGTATCGATCACAGGAAATTCTACTAACCCTGTCCGTTTCCAACACCCTGTTGCAGGTACTTACAAAAAGGAATGTACCGAACTGGGCAAGAAATACTTCTCAGTGGCTTCAGGTGGTGGTACCGGTCGTACACTTCATCCTGACAACGTTGCTGCCGGTCCTGCTTCTTACGGTTTGACCGACACCATGGGCCGTATGCACGGAGATGCCCAGTTTGCAGGTTCTTCTTCTGTTCCTGCTCACGTGGAAATGATGGGATTCATCGGAATGGGTAACAATCCTATGGTGGGTGCCACTGTTCAGGTAGCTGTTGCTATTGAAATGGCGAAATAAGATTATAGATTTTAGAACCAAGATCAAAGACAAAAGAAACTCCCCTGTACCAATGTGTACAGGGGAGTTTTTTTGTATTAATTTCATGTTAATTTAATGCCTTCAATTCAAATGCATACTGATATGAAATGAGTTTCTTTTTCATTTCATTCTCTATCCATGCCGGTTCATCATGACTTATCAATTCAATATCTTTAGTTGGAGTATTTTTAAACCGATGAATCACTTTTTCTAATGTTTTAAGCTCCTCGTCATTAAAATCAGTTGGATCAAACTCTATAGTTCCAATAAATCGTTCGCCGGAAACATCGTTTGGAAAATACTCATCTCTACGCTCAACAATATCCGAAACATTCCCGTAAAGGCCATCATATCTTTGTGGCACGGGGCCTCTTGGTATTGCCTGATACGTCATTCCACTGATAGAATAACCGGTTCGTTTATAATTCAGGAAATCCGCATAGAATAGAAGCTTATTCATTTTGGTTGTAAATGGCTGACATAAGCGGGCAAAATAAACCAGCATGGCTCTTGCCTTATTCAAATCCGGAGCTGCAAAACCTGTATAAATGCCTCTTGGGGTATTGCCCAGTGCTGCATATCTTTCAAATTCCGACTGTACCCCTTCCCTTTTATGTTCTACTGCTTTTTCTATCTTTTTTAAAATGGATTCCTTTTCTTTTTCAGTGAATTGATGCGAAATACTTTGCAAATAATAGTTTTTAAAGATATCCGGATTTTTGCATATTGTGATCATTCTACCGTTAGAAACATTGGGCATTTCACCCGATTCATACCGTGCATACATGTTTACTCCAAAACCTAATATCTGCGACATTTTAGTTGCCGACAAGTCATATTGCTTCCGGTATGTTGTAATTTCATCCGGGAATGGGATACCTTCCTTTTCACGGTACTGATTATATACCTGATTCAAATTCAATTCGTCCAACCTTGTATCGGTAAAGGTTTCACCCGTATCAACACATTTATAATAATGATGGACTATATGAAATTTTGAACCCCTGAAATCATGTTCCCTGGGTTCCTTGACGAGAATAACTTCTCCTCCTGTAAATGGACTATTCATTAATTTGTTTTTTTGAAAGGAAAGTTCATATTTCTTTCTGCCACATGAAAAGAGATACAAATAGTATTGGAATTGGGGATTTCATTGAAATCTTAATATAGATCTCTTTCTTTTTTTCTATTTTTCCAAACACCCACAACTTCGACGAATGATGCAAAGTATCCGGTAAAGGTCCTTCGGAGAAATCCTCAATCTGTAATGCGTCAATAACTTGTTTACGTCTGATTGAACTGATTTCCAGCTTTAATAACGATTGAAAGTTTTTGTCTCTCGAATCCCAAAATACAATGTCAAAGATTCTGGTTTTTAAATGAAAATCATCTAAAAACTTCTGTACATCTTCTTTTGTAGTCTGACCGGTTTCCAATCCTTTCTTTTTTACTCATCTAAATATATCTGTTTTTATTTAAACAACAATATATTCAACGTTATAGTTTAATTTTACTCATTATATTCCTATTTTACGTGCTTAATGTTTATGTAAGATCATTTTAAAAACACTTTCTATCCGGTAATAGGATAAAATCAGAATGAAAACATAATTTATTAACCGGACAGATTATTCTACAAATCGAATGACTATTTTATCTTGGCTTTACTTTAAAAATTATAAATAACAACACTTCAATAACATTAAAAGAAGCACCCCGGTAAGAATGTGTATCGAGGAGCTTCTTTTATTTCCTGAACTTGGATATAAAAAATATAAATGATTATCCGTAAAGCGTCCTAATTTAAATCCTCAATACTAAATCCGAAGGATTTAAATGTGAATAGCCATATATGAAATGTATGGAAAAAATGATAACAACATGAACCTAACCCCGATAGGGGTTGAATAACAAGATATAAATACATAAATTGAAATAATTAATAAGAAATAGTTGGATTGAATAGCTTGAAGATATTTGATTTAGCTATTCAACCACTCTGTGTTTGGTGATTTGCATCATTTAACGTCCATGCATTTCATACATATTAATCACATTCAATTCCTTCGGAATTATAAAAGTGAAATAACAAAATAATTATTTGAAGTTTTAGGAGCTTTTACGGATAATCATAAAAATATATATAAGTAGTTGGAAATATAGAATGTCTTATTTTATATTTCCTGAAATCCAGCCTCCTCCCTGCCCTCTGAAATGTGTAAAAATAAAATTTAAAAAGCCAAATAGGTTGAAATTGGAACTAAAAGTTGAGACAAGGATTAAGGTTTAGTCCGAGTTGTATTTTTTTCAAAGCTGGTTGAGCTAGGAAAATACGATTTTATCCTTTAAAACCCTTATTTTCATGAATTAAACCTTAATAGAAAATCTGGACCCCAACAATCCAAACCTTATTACCTTATTTAAAAAAGGGAGATTAACTTTCAAATCGTAAGAATTCATTTCAATTGTATTCCTTTTTACACAATTCTACCCCAATTCCGATAGCTATCGGGAAAGGGTGATAGATCTGAAGGTTGATAAAGTTTTAGTTGAAATAATAGGACAATATTTATTTCCTATTACTTATTTAATCTTTAACTATTTCTACTTTAACTGATTAATAAATTAACCAGAATATAGTCAATAGTTCAGAATATACTGATTGCATTCAATTATCTTGTTGGGTTTATTTTCTTAAAATACCGTCAGGTATTTTTGTGTTCTTTTCATTGTTTTTGTGTCCTATTGTGTCTATTGTGGTTATGTATTTGAATTTTCTTTCTTTTTTTGTCATTTTGGGGATCTTATTTTTGTTGTTGTTTTATATTAGTAAAGTAGAACTATTAAAATAGATATATAAATGAGGTGAAATTCCCAAAGATATTCCTCAATTTGAATTAAAACAGGATAAATAAACTTTTCATTTTTTCAATTGTTTTAAATAAAGCCTTAAATATTTCTCTGACATTTTATAATTATTAAACGAAGTTTGTTCAGCACATAGTCCTATAAATTTCAACAAATTTTAATTAAGAAACAGGAGGAAACACAAATGAAAAAATCAGTACTTATTGTTTTATCTTTTTTTTCTCTTATAAACTTTCTCCCTGCCCAGACCGTTACCGGCAGGTTAGTGAATAATAATGGCAGTGGAGAGCCTGGCATGAAACTTAAGTTATATATCTCTCCGAATGTATATACCACAACTTCCGGAACTGACGGATCATTTTCTTTTAAAATTACCACAGGCATTGAAAACGTACAACTACCCCCCGGATATGCCCTGTCTGATAACTATCCCAATCCTTTTGACCAAAACACGAGAATATCAGTCACTTTACCCGTAAGTGGAAAAGCAGGATATGAAATTTATAATCTGCTGGGACAGAAAGTACCGGCTGGTAAAGTTTATTCACTTAATGCCGGAAAAAGCTATATTGACATGAATTTTAATGGATTAAATGATGGTCAATATATTGCCAAAATCACTCTGGATAATATTTATTCTGTTTCAAAAAAAATGTGCCTTAAAAAAGGAAGTCCATCCGCAGCAGCAACAGCCGATAATCAGGGAATACAAAAATCAAAGAATCTTATCGCTGAAACTTTAAATCAGGGAACAAAAATAGACAGTATAGTAGTTACAGGTACTGCCATTGGGAAAAGAGTTTATATTGATACTGAAAGTATCATGACCAACAACCTGGATTTGGGCAATATCAACATTTCCAAACAAATTTCAATGGAAGATTTTGATGGAAACTTTGATCCGTTTGAATTTACAGGTATAGAAGGTTCAGGATTTGATACATTGAATATGTCTGCCCGTTTTTATGACAATAAAGGGTATTCTGTCATTGTACCTGGGGTTATGTCAGGCTCCGGATATATCTATGTTTCAATTCCAGCCTATGTTAACACATCAAAAGGATCAATTGAACCGGGGACTGTCAATGTACAAGTGGCTATGAACTTAGGGAAAGTCTATCTTGTTTCAAACGCCAAATCAGGGATTGGAATAAATGCTTTACCTGATCTGAAACTTCCTGCCGGTACGATAGCTTCCAATTTCTACGGATTTATGGAACTTCTTCTGACTGATGAAATCGCTAAACTAACAAAGTTGGATGCTAAATCTGGTAATCAGTTAAACACAACAGAACTGCGTTCCAATCTTGACAAGACAAGGATTTTATTCGGACAGATGAAAACAAAAATCCGTCAGGTCATGGCCGGTCAAAGCCAAACAGAAATCATCGGCGACGTAAACGGCACTTCTGTTGTGCTGAACAAAGAGAATTTACAGGTTCTCGACCAGTGGCTTCTTGCAGTAATAAATGGAATTACTGATACAACAGATACTTCTTCCGGTATTATCCTTTCTAAAAAGTTAAAAGGCATTATTTCCCTGATGACGAAAAAAACTATCGCTTATTCAGGACCAAACACTGACTACTTAGATTGTATAACAGACGCAAGTTACAATGAACAGTGCGCAAACAATAATTACAGATCGAATGTACTTCCCGCCGCTCGCGACCAGTTGGCTACTCTGGGCAAAATGGTTGGTTACGGAACTTTTGCCATTGGTGCAGGATTAGCTCTCACTATTGGCAGTGTACCGTTGAGCGTTGTAGCGCTCCTGGCGATTCCGAATTTAATGATACTAGGAACCATGATGCAAATGGATGCAACGGTGCTTTCGATGAATTACAACGATAAGGGAACTGCGAATAAATTGCTTGATGATTTCAATGATGGCTTAAAAATGGTAAGTGATAAAGTGGTATCTCCATTAATCAGTGCTGTTAATGAAAAAGCAGGAATAGCATATGATTTTTTCACAACGGTTGCCCCGGCATATACTGATAATTTTCATTCATTTATAAATCAGGCATTGACCTATGTCAAAAACAAGGTTGGTCCTGCAACCTATTCGGGAACTTTCAATGGCGTCCAAACAGAAGAATCTGTATATGCTACTGTTCTATATACTATCTCTTCAACTATAAAAATATCCATTTCTGGAGATGGGACAGTTGATGAACCTTATGGAGGCACAATGACTGTAACGGGCACTGTAACCCCTTCCGTTACATCTCATCCACCATACACTGTATCTATTTCAGGTGGAGGTCCTTTCAATATAAACGGATCGGTATATGGAACTCAATCGAACATTGAGGGAACAATTAGCAACTATGTAACATTTACCGGAGGAACTATCAATGGGAACACGCTGACCGGAACATTATCATTTGATGTGGGATGCAGCAATTTTGGATGCGCCGATCCGGTTACTAAACCAATTACATTAACCAAATAGGGAAATGTTTTCGGGAATATGGTCGTATAACAGATTTATGGTAATTCTGCTGTTCAGGTAGTGGTTGCTATCGAAATGACAAAATAAGATCAAAGAATCCGGAACAAAGATAAAAGAACCTCCATGGTACGAATGTGTTCAGTGGAGGTTCTTTTATTTATATGAAGGCAATTGTATGGATTAATAAAAATCACCGGCTTATTAAAATAAAGAATGGAATTTTTATTCGAAAAGGAATCCGTTCTACAAAATTAATCGTATTTTTACTCCGACAAACAAATTAAAACGAATAATAAAAAAAGACTCAATGAAAAAGTTAGTATTAATGATACTGGTAAATATCCTGATAATTGATTTTGCTTCAGCACAAATCATTAGTGGAACCTATGCTATTCAAAACATAGTTACAAACAAGAACTTGCGGCCATATGATGCCGGAAATCAGAATGGAAACCGTATCGTGTCCTATAACCATGAAGTGTGGAAATGTATGACCTGGGAATTCAAACATATTAGCGATAGTACGTATCAACTTAAAAACCTGTTTACTTCAAAGTCATTTCAGGGAATAGACAATCCTGCAAAACAAGGGACAAAACTCGAACAGCAGCCACTTTCAGGTGCAGCAACTCAAAGCTGGACATTTGTCAGGATTGCCAAAAACACGTACAACATATGCTTAAAAGGAACCGGTCTGTACATTACAGCCACTTCTTCCGATACCAACAGCGATATCATCCTTCAGGGAAAACAAAAAAACGCATTACAATCATGGCGTTTGGTTGCTCAGAATCCTGACATGTAATCCAATTACCCCTGAATCCGGCTTGTGTAAGAAGTGGTCTCTCCAATACACATGTCTATTTTCCGCTACTTTCAGGAGTCTGTGTAACAGAGAATCAAAAATTAACTAAACGAACATGATGAAACCGGAAAACATAGAACGTTAGTAATCAAAGATCGTAAAATGGTCTGGTTGTTAAACGGCCTTACAGATAATAAATAAAAACGATTTTGTTGAAAAGGGCATCAACTATTTCTATGAAAAATTTGTTCTAATTACAGAGTAAAGAGAGTTTTTATTCATTATGTCAAACCCTTTAATTTAAAATTATGTCGATATTAAAGCTAATAGCCCGAATAGAAAAAGAATTTATAAATGGTCGTGAAATTATTTACAATACAAATAGCTGGATAAGGACCAAAACTGACTACAAAAGAAAAAAATCGTATAAAACAGGTACTCAAACACTAAACATAATTGGTGTCCGTCAAAGAAATGGAAGCAGAGGAGAAGGAATAGGTATGGGACATCGGAATAAACCAAGACAAGACTAAAGAATATCCTCGAAACAAGCATCAAAATAATACAAAAACTCCCCGGTAGTATATCTATCAGGGAGTTTTTATATTGTCTAAACCCATCATCATTTATCACACTGACAGTATTGGTCTTTAGGTGGAATGTTACTGAAAGGCGAAATTTGAATCCGCAACAGGTTTATACCCGAACCTGTCTTTCAGTAAAGAAACGATTAGTATACAGGCAAATCAAATAATTACCAGTTTTCTCTCGGAGTACGTTATTTGTTTGGATTTCATAAGCAATAGAAAGTCTTTATCACCAGTTGAAATCTTCACTAAGTTTTCAGATAAAGGCAATTTAAATAGGGCCTGCTGAATAACTCCAGAGGAGTTACCAGTGCATATGGTACATTCCGACTTATCGGAACCCCCGAATTTATTCGGGGGATGAAGTCACTTATAGAAACAGAACTCCAGAGGAGTTTCCCATTGATTATAAGGGTTTTTAATATCATTGGGTAACTCCTCTGGAGTTCTGTCCTTTCTTATTTTGCTTTGCCCCCAGATAAATCTGGGGTTATTCATAGGAAATCCTTACAGGATTTTAATTTTCAAAACAAATTGAGTGCATATGTTTTAAACTAAAAATAAAAATAAACTTGTACAAAACAATGAAAAATGCTTTGTAATTATATATTAATCTGAAATATAACTCTTTTTCAGCAGACCCTAAATAATAAACGAGGACATAGCATCAGTAGTGTGAGCTTCAATCCTCAAAAACAAGGGTTTCAATTCCAAAGGGTTCAATTAGAAGAATCTGAAACTTTAATCGAACCGTCAAAATTAGTCAGGTTTCAATTCCAAAGGGTTCAATTAGAAGTTTAGGATCACGTCCATCGCCCTGAATCCAATATGTGTTTCAATTCCAAAGGGTTCAATTAGAAGCAAGTAGCTTTGTTCTTAGAATACGATTCTAATAGTCGTTTCAATTCCAAAGGGTTCAATTAGAAGACACAGTACTTTCAATTCTTGCATCAAATAGCGTGTTTCAATTCCAAAGGGTTCAATTAGAAGTCATCGGCTCCTGTTATCTGCGTGAGGGTATCCGTTGTTTCAATTCCAAAGGGTTCAATTAGAAGCGATAAAAATGGTACAGTTGCAATGATTGATGATATGTTTCAATTCCAAAGGGTTCAATTAGAAGGGAACTACGAATCAAAATTTTACAGGCATAATCGAGTTTCAATTCCAAAGGGTTCAATTAGAAGTTTCCCAATTATGATTCTAGTCCATCCGATTTTCAGTTTCAATTCCAAAGGGTTCAATTAGAAGCGATCCTATTGCACCAACCGACATCAAACTTCCATTGTTTCAATTCCAAAGGGTTCAATTAGAAGAGCACAAGAAAAACATCTCACTCGATTAAAAGCCCGGTTTCAATTCCAAAGGGTTCAATTAGAAGAAGAAAAATCAGAACTTTTTCTCAATCCCGAAAAACTGTTTCAATTCCAAAGGGTTCAATTAGAAGTTTAGTATAATCTTTACCAGATATATAAATATTTGTTTCAATTCCAAAGGGTTCAATTAGAAGCAGGAATTCGAGATAATTCCAGTCTCCTTTAATTTGTTTCAATTCCAAAGGGTTCAATTAGAAGTACGGAGATGGAAGCCATGGAGAGCCAAATCCAATGTTTCAATTCCAAAGGGTTCAATTAGAAGAAGGCTTATGAGCTATCCGACTTTGATATAATCGAGTTTCAATTCCAAAGGGTTCAATTAGAAGAAATTAGGGCTTCAATGATGTTTGAAGAAATGATGTTTCAATTCCAAAGGGTTCAATTAGAAGTAACGAATTTGTCTTTGATGATGGTGTCGGAGATCAGTTTCAATTCCAAAGGGTTCAATTAGAAGCGGAAGTCCATGTAAAAGTTGTATCGTAATAAAAAAGTTTCAATTCCAAAGGGTTCAATTAGAAGATTATACTTTTTCGGATAAATTACATTCGATCGGGTTTCAATTCCAAAGGGTTCAATTAGAAGTTATCGAGGGTTGTTGCCATAATAGCATCACGTTGGTTTCAATTCCAAAGGGTTCAATTAGAAGAATCAAAAGGATACGAAGATTCAGGAGAGTTTGACGTTTCAATTCCAAAGGGTTCAATTAGAAGCATTTGATGGTACTAAATTGGAACATAATGGACCTGAGTTTCAATTCCAAAGGGTTCAATTAGAAGGATCATTGTCATTCAGATAATTATAACACATTAAAGTTTCAATTCCAAAGGGTTCAATTAGAAGTAAAACTCTCTACGAACAGGAACCTACCGAAACATGTTTCAATTCCAAAGGGTTCAATTAGAAGTTGCTTTCTCATTTCATTGGTAACATCCTTACAAGTTTCAATTCCAAAGGGTTCAATTAGAAGACATATCGATTATTTACTACTAAAATTTTACTCAGTTTCAATTCCAAAGGGTTCAATTAGAAGTACTTTTAGTTGCGATTCCTGTTCTTGTTTTCCATGTTTCAATTCCAAAGGGTTCAATTAGAAGTGCGATTAGTTACTTATACAAAAGAGGTAGGATAGTTTCAATTCCAAAGGGTTCAATTAGAAGAATATAATTCATAGCCACGTAAGGAGACATATTGTTAGTTTCAATTCCAAAGGGTTCAATTAGAAGGCCGCAATCCCATACTGAATAACATTCTGAGCAGGGTTTCAATTCCAAAGGGTTCAATTAGAAGCTTTCAGGGGTTAAAATTGGGCAACCTGTACTTTTTAGGTTTCAATTCCAAAGGGTTCAATTAGAAGAAGTACGTGGGGTACTTTCAGACAGTTACAAGCGTTGTTTCAATTCCAAAGGGTTCAATTAGAAGATTAATCGCATGGATAAGATTATACGGGTTCCCGGTGTTTCAATTCCAAAGGGTTCAATTAGAAGTATCGAATTTTCATAAAATAGCTTTTGTTCCGGGGGTTTCAATTCCAAAGGGTTCAATTAGAAGTACCGCTGCCACTGCTGCTAAGTTGGCATGGTCGGCAGTTTCAATTCCAAAGGGTTCAATTAGAAGAAAGTATCGCTGCTGGATCTGTTTCTACAAATGTGTTTCAATTCCAAAGGGTTCAATTAGAAGAAGTC
>Ga0302292_1001964_pt1 | contig 12646 bp, 9 predicted proteins | sample III_Fen_N2_1_FD_194553 | JGI IMG/M metagenome (GOLD analysis project Ga0302292, IMG submission 194553) | Peat permafrost microbial communities from Stordalen Mire near Abisko, Sweden - III_Fen_N2_1 | ecosystem: Environmental > Terrestrial > Soil > Wetlands > Permafrost | place: Sweden: Abisko...
ATTCATCCAACTGCTGTTCAAGTGCTTCAATGGGTAATTTACCACGTTCATGCTCTACGATCTGACGATCGTTCTGTATGGTGGCAGGATTAATCTTACTCAACAGCACCATTCCTTCCAGCGAGCGGCAACGGCTTAAAGCAACATATACCTGTCCCGGAGCAAAAGCAGCACCTGCATCAATAACTGCCTTGTCAAAGGTCAGTCCCTGGCTCTTATGAATGGTAATGGCCCATGCCAGACGTAACGGAAATTGGATAAATTTACCCAGTTCCTCTTCTTCAATCTGTTTGGTGGTTGGATTGGTAGAATAGCGGATATTTTCCCATACCGCTTTACTCAGCTCAATGGTATTGTAGTCATCCGGACATTTAATGGTGATGGTTTCCTCTTCAACACTTTTTACCACACCAATCTTGCCATTAAAGAACCTGCGTGGAGTTTCGGTATCATTTTTCAGGAACATAACCTTTGCACCTATTTTCAACTCTAATGTTTTTTCAGTAGGATAACTCTTTTCAGGGTATTCACCTTGTATCTCAGCATCAAAAGAATAAATCTTTCCTTTTACCTTTGCCAGCTCTTCCGCATTTATCTGGTCGGCTTTATAATTATGGGTCGTGAGCGTAATATACGTATCATCGGCTGGTGGTACAAACAACGGGTTATAACGGCTTTGCAACAACTTCAATCCTGAATCGGACAGACAATTGTTCCGTACCTCGTTTAATACCCGGATAAACTCACCATTTGTCTGGCGAAAAATCTTATCCAGTTCAATATAAACAGGCTGCTGTTGCTGAATTGCATGGCTATGGAAGAAATACGGACTGGAATAATACTGCGAGAGCATCCGCCATTCTTCATCGGAAGCAACCGGTGAAAGCTGGAACATATCCCCGATAAATATCAGTTGAACGCCACCAAAGGGTTCATTATTCCGGTACCGAACATGCCGCAGGATGGTATCCACTGCATCGAGCACATCGGCCCGTACCATGCTAATTTCATCAATGACCAGCAATTCAAGTTCCTGAATTACTTTACGACGATTACCCTGCATTTTCATTTTATCAATCAGGTTCTTCCTTCCTTCGACGGTAGGAAAGAACGGATTAAAAGGCAACTGAAAAAACGAATGCATGGTAGTTCCACCGGCATTAATGGCTGCAACACCCGTAGGAGCCACTACAGCTATTTGCTTTTTAGTTTCTTTTTTTAGTTTATGCAGGAAGGTGGTTTTTCCTGTTCCCGCTTTCCCTGTAAGGAATATGCTCCGATTGGTAAACAAGGCAAAATCGTGAGCTAACTGGTAGTAAGGAGAGGTATTTTCCATGATAAATTCTGTTTAAGTTAGGTTTTGCAAAAATAGCTAAAACAAATTAGAATTAATTGCTTTTTCCGGCACAATATTTACGGTGGAATAACATCAAGTCATAAGATTCCATTACAGAATAAAATGGCTTAATCTGCAAAGTAATTTATGTATGGTTTTTAAATGAGAATAGAAATTTATTATTTTGAACAAGACAGGTATAAGAAAGTTCTATAAAATAAAACCTATAAACTTGAGTAACGGAATTAGTCTATAATGACAAATCTTTAAAATATATCAAACGTTGCTTTTCGTTCCTCTGCTTTTTTGTAGAATATCTCCGTGAATTCAGGTTTTGCACCGGACAGTAAAATTATCTTTGTTCCTTTTTCCCTTGCAAATGCATTCCCAACCGAATCAATGATTTTGTATGAGAAAAAAAGATGGATTATTTCTTTGTCGGGTTCTTTTCCAACCAACAATATATTTTTAATCAAAGTCAAACGTGGTAACCAGTAGATATAATCGGTATTGAAGGAATAAGCTTCGGGCATTTTACTCCTGTTATAGTAGTTCAATGCACCGACCTGCCCGTAATTATCACAAAAAACAAGTGTGTATTTCAATTCATCCACAGGTATCATCTTATATGCTTTTAATGATTTTAAAGCCATCTCTTTCCAACCTATCATATCGGCAAAATCCTGGGGTAAAGCATGATTTTGTCCATCTTCCCAACGTAGCATACCTAATTTTTCAAATTCCTTTGTATGTTGTATTATCTCCGAAGGGGAATAAATGGGATAAACAATTTTTACCGTCAGGATAAAAACCATCAGGTTAATCATGATTAGCGATGAAACAACGACAGGCTTCCAGTAGCGTTTGAAAATACGCTCAATATAGACACTTCCAAAAGCCAGAATTACAGGATATAACCCAATGGCATAATACCCTTTAGCTTTTAGAAATGCAAAAAGTACAATAACAAGCACGAAGGTTAAACCAACAAACCGGTAAGGTCGGAAAGGTCTGAAATAAATGAAAGCAACCATTGCAGACACAATGAGTAGGAGGGAGCCTGAGAAAAACAATACCTGATCTTTCAGAAATCCTGCGGATGTATTGTTATCAAGTTGACTTGACTTTAGGGCTTTCATGTGTTCCATAACCGGAAAATGGTGAATTACCTGCCAGATGATATTGGGAAGCAGTAAGATTACCAGTAGAAGTACGGCTTTCCAAAGAGAACTTTTGAGGAGAATATGCCGCTGTGAATTCAACAGGAGTCCTGCAGTCAATCCGATAAGCAAAAACGCCGGGTTGTATTTGTTATACATTCCAATGGCAATGACAATGGCCAGCAAATAAAGCCACTTTGGCTTTTCAGACTGGACATATTTCAACAGCAGGTAGAAAATCATTGTCCATGCCAGTATATCAAATGAATTGGGTTGGAAAAGCATATTGATACGCGCCATCGCAGAAAAAAGCAAAGCTGTTGATACCAATATCTTTGACAAAAGCTTACCTCCCAATGTTTCAACTATTAACCAGGCAAAGGCAATCGTCAATGCCCCGAAGAGAGCAGGAAAGAACTTTATCCAGAACATGCTGCCACCGAGCATGTAAATAAGTTTTGAGACCAATGACGTAAAAGGTGGAACTGATATAAAGCCAAATGACAGATGATTTGCCTGGTCAAGATGCAGGAATTCATCGCGATGAAGTTCGTAAACCGGGTTCACAACGACATATTGCAATATCATTTTCAGGACTATGATCAAAAGTAACATCCAATATTGACTGATAAAATCTTTACATGTTGTTTTCATAATCCTTATAATCTAATATTATTTATTATCCCGTGTTATTTGTATAGATGAGTGGATATTTTGAGGTTTAATTGACAGATCTTTAAAGGGAAACATTTTTGTTCCCGTTTTGTTTGTCCATACCTGTTCCCATTATGTAATGTAGTCGGGTATTCATTCTTTCAATCCCTGGAATATACTGCAATTTCATTACCCAAAATTACGTATTTAATTCTTAATATCCTATCAATTCATTAATTGTAAATGGCTTAAATTTGAACTATCATTACGAATGCCGTAAATCTAAAGTTGAATAACGTAAATCTGCAGTTGAGTCCTATCAACCAAAATATTATATTAAATCTCTATTAAAATAATAGATAACAATGATAACTATAATAAATTTACTTAATTTTGCAGTTGTGATTAAACCATCGCATAAGTAATGTATCTAAAGAAAATATGAAAGAGCCCGTAGAACGAATCATGGGAAAGATTAGCAAGATATCGCAGGATATTGTTCAGGGTAACTTGTCACATCTTGATATTGACCGTTCTTTTTACCCCTTATTACTAATTGAAGCCGGAAATGGAATTACACAACAGGAACTTGCCCGCGAATTATCGTGCGATAAAGTTCAGGTGGTGCGTATTATCGATTACCTGTCGTCAAACGGATATGTAGAACGTACTCCAAATAAAACAGACAAACGGAAATACGAATTATCGGTGACCGATAAAGCCAGAAAAGTTATACCTAATATTAAAAAAGCGTTTGACGAATTGTCTGCCGTAACGTTGAAGGGATTAACATTGAAACAAAAAAACGAATTATATGCCATGCTCACAATTATAGTATCAAATCTAATTACATTATAAAAAGCCATTTACCAAATGAAAAAAAAGTCAACTATCTGGATTGCCATTATCATCCTATTAATATTCGCCTTCTTTTTGAGAATGGCATTTACAAAACAAAAAGATAAGGCAAAAACCTCCGATTCAAAAGCAAATGCACAAATAAAAGTGGATGCATATATTGTAAAGCCATCATTGCTTATCAACGAAATATCAGTAACAGGTTCTTTACTTGCTTTTGAAGAAGTCACCCTTCAAAATGAAGTGGCAGGACGTGTGGTAAAACTAAATTTACCGGAAGGAAAATTTGTACGAAAAGGAACTTTGTTAGTGAAACTTTTTGACGATGATCTTCAGGCAACCCTGAAGAAACAGAAATCGCAATTAGCCATCCAGGAGCAAATCTTCAAAAGGCAATCCGAATTATTGAAAGCAAACGGGATTAGTCAGAATGACTACGACCAGACCATTTTGCTTGTTAATTCAATTAAAGCGGATATCGAAGTTCAGAAAACACTGATTCGAAAAACGGAAGTGCTGGCACCTTTCGATGGAGTTATAGGATTACGAAAAATAAGTGTGGGAGCAATTGTTACCCCGGCTACTCTTCTATCAACGATTCGCAGTGAAAATAAAATAAAACTCGACTTCAGTGTTCCTGAAAAATATGGTTCGGTTATCAAAAACGGTATGAAAGTGAAATTTACCATGTATAATGATGATTCACCATTTGAAGCGAACGTAATTGCAACCGAAGAAGGAATTGATGCCACTACCCGTAACCTCAAAGTAAGAGCCATTGTGAACGGTAAATCAAAACTTTTAATTCCAGGAGCATTTGCAAATGTTCAACTAAGACTGAGTGAAAATTCAAAAGCACTTTTAATCCCTACACAGGCTGTCATTCCTCAGGAACAGGACAAAAGCATTATTATCGCTAAAAACGGAAAAGCCCATTTTATTACCGTGATAACCGGCATTCGAAATGCTTCAAATATTGAAATTACCAAAGGCATACAACCCGGAGACACCATTATTACTTCCGGACTACTATTTCTGAAAGAAGGCGCAAAATTAAATTATTCTTCCCTAACAAATAAACTACAATGATTTCAGATACAGCACTTAAACGTCCGATAGGTTCCATTGTAGTGAGTCTGATTATTATTTTGATGGGAGCGGTAGGTTTCAGTTTCCTTGGTATTCGACTTTACCCGGCTATAGATCCACCGGTAATTTCGGTTCAAACCAGTTATACCGGAGCCAATGCTGAAATCATTGAATCTCAGATTACTGAACCGTTGGAAAAGAATATTAACGGGATAGAAGGAGTAAAATCTATTTCTTCTCAATCTTCAACAGGACAAAGTTCCATCACTGTAGAATTCAATCTGGGTGCCGATTTGGAAAAAGCGGCCAATGATGTTCGGGATAAGACTTCGCAGGCCATGAGAAGCCTGCCATTGGATATCGATTCTCCACCAACAGTTACGAAAGCAGATGCAAATGGTGATCCGATTATCATGTTGACAGCTCAAAGTTCATCCATGAGTGCTATTGAACTAAGTGATTATGCTGAAAATGTTTTATTAGAAAAACTGCAAACCATTCCTGGAGTCAGCTCTGTTTCAATTTACGGTCAACAAAAACCTGCTATGCGTCTTTGGCTTGATCCGGCTAAAATGACAGCTTATAATCTTACAGCAACTGATATTAATACCGCACTCGCCAAAGAAAATGTGGAAATGCCCGGTGGCAAGATCAGGGGTGGTGCAACAGAACTTACCGTGAAAACATCGGGTAGGCTGGAAACCGAAGAAGATTTCAATAACCTGATTATTAAACAAACCGAAAGCCAGGTTGTAAAGCTGAATGATATTGGTGAAGCTGTACTGGGACCAGAAAGTGAGGAATCAGGCTCTACCATTAATGGCAACAGCGGTGTGATGTTGGCTTTAATACCACTCCCCGGAGCCAACGATATACAAATTGCCGATGAATTTTATAAACGTCTGGATCAGATAAAACAAAATTTACCAAAAGGAATGGAATTAAATATCGGGCGTGATAAATCGATATTTGTACGTCAATCGGTAACAGATGTGTTGGAAACCTTACTGATTGCTATTTTCCTGGTTGTAGTCATTATCTTTTTATTTTTCAGAAACTGGATTATTGCTTTACGACCCCTTATTGATATTCCGGTATCACTTATAGGTACCTTTTTTGTCATGTATCTCTTTGGCTTCTCAGTCAATGTGCTTTCTCTCCTTGGTATTGTACTGGCGACAGGACTGGTGGTGGATGATGGGATTGTAGTGACCGAGAATATATTCAAACGTATTGAGAAAGGGATGGATAAATATCAGGCTGCCAAAGAAGGAACACGCGAAATATTCTTTGCGGTTGTTTCTACTTCACTCACGCTGGCCATCGTATTTATACCGGTTATCTTTTTACAAGGATTTACCGGACGTTTATTCCGCGAATTTGGAATTGTTGTAGCATCAGCCGTATTAATTTCGGCCTTTGTTTCACTTACACTAACACCCGTATTAAATGTGTTTCTTGGTGGTTCAGCAACGCATCATTCCAAATTTTACATTGCAACAGAACCATTCTTTTTGGCGGTAGAAAAAAAATACAGACGCTTTTTATCCTTTTTTATTATTAATAAATGGATTTCTTTCGCCATACTGGCTATATGTATATTGCTTATTGTCAGTATTTATTCTACAATAAAATCAGAGCTGGCTCCTGATGAGGACCATAGTTATATCCGAACAAGTATCACGGCACCTGAAGGAACTGAATACACCACAACTAAAGACATCATTGATAAAGTAGCTAAAATCAACAGTGACCTGGGAGCAGATGCAAAATTTACCCTTGCACGTTACGGTGGAGGTCACAGTTCAAGTGTTAATACCGGAAATGTCATGACTTTTCTTTCCGATCCGTCAGAACGTAAGACAACCCAAAAAGAGTTAGCTAAAAAGTTATCTAAAATTTATCAAAGTATCCCTGATGCCCGAATTACTGCTAGTCAGGAACCAACTATCACTACTTCTAACTCAAGGGGATTGCCTGTACAGTTTGTATTGCAGAATCTTGATTTTGATAAAATACAGAAAATATTACCTAAATTTATCGAGGAGGCACAAAATAATCCTGTATTTACGAATGTGGACGTTGATTTAAAATTCAACAAACCGGAGTTAAACATAAAAGTGAACAGATTAAAAGCCAATAGTCTTGGTGTAAACGAGAAAGACGTATCAGATGCCCTCGATTTAGCTTATAGTGGAAGCAGGTATGGTTATTTCTTACGGAATAACAGGCAATATTATGTAATAGGTCAGGTAGCACGCGAAGATAGAAATACTCCTGCAAATATTTCATCCTTATATGTTCGTGCGAGCACAGGGAATATGATTCAGCTGGATAATCTGGTTACGATGCAGGAAAACAGTAAACCTCCGATTTTATATCATTTCAACCGCTATAAATCAGCTACTGTATCAGCCAATCTTGCAGAAGGAAGAACATTAGGGGAAGGAATAGCAGAAATGCAAAAAATATCGGATAAATTACTGGATCCAACTTTTACGACTGCACTAGCTGGTCAATCAAGGGATTTTGCCGAAAGTAATTCAAATATATCGTTTGCGTTGATACTGGCATTGTTACTTATATATCTTATTCTGGCAGCACAGTTCGAAAGTTTCCGCGATCCGTTTATTATCATGCTTACTGTGCCAATGGCCATAGCAGGAGCCATGCTTTCACTCTGGATTTTCGGACAAACATTGAATATTTTTTCCGAAATTGGAATGATCTTATTGATAGGTATCGTTACAAAGAATGGTATTCTGATTGTAGAATTTGCAAATCAAAAACGAAAGATGGGTATGACTAAAAGAGTTGCTGCTTTTGAGTCGGCGGCAGCACGTTTCAGGCCGATCTTAATGACTTCACTGGCAACTATATTTGGGGCATTGCCTATTGCTTTAGCACTTGGTGCGGGTTCTACAAGCCGAATTCCATTGGGTATCGTCGTTGTGGGTGGATTGTTCTTTTCGTTAATACTTACTTTATTCGTTATTCCGGTAACATATATTGTATTGTCAAGTAAAACAAAAAAAATAGTATAAAGATGAATTATAAAAAGAGACAAAGAATCAGGAAGTTCTTATATATGCTGTTTTTACTGCCATTTTTCCCGGCTTTGCATGCACAGGAAAATTTATCGTTGGAAAAAGCTGTGAGTATTGCATTAAAAAACAACTTCGACATATTGGTTGCGAATAATAGTTCATCCATTTCCAAAGTAAATAATACTCCCGGAAATGCAGGAATGTTACCAACCGTAGCACTTGTCGGGACAGGGAACTACAGTTTAAATAACAGGTATCAAAAAAATACGGATGGTACTTCTGTGAACACAACATCGTTAAATACCACTTCTCTTTCTGGCGGTGCAGAACTTTCATGGACTTTGTTTGATGGTGGTAAAATGTTCGTAACCAAAAACAAATTGAATGAAATACAGTCTCTTGGTGAAATACAATACAAAGAGAAGGTCTTACAAACTATGTTTAACGTTATTGCTGCCTATTATGATGTCGTAAGACAAAATCAGCAATTGAAATCAATCAATGAGGCATTAAGCTATAATAAAGAACGGGTCAAAATTTCACAGGCAGGTTATAATGCCGGTTCGCTCATTAAAACTGATTTACTGCAAGCAAAAATTGATCTGAATGTTGCGATGGAAAGTTTGATTAATCAACAATTTATAATCGTTCAGGCGAATAAGACGCTGAACCAGTTATTAAGCATCTCTAAAGATGCTGACTTTTTAATAACTGATTCAATACAATTGAATTATTCACCAAACAAAAAGGAACTTATTCAAAAACTGAATGCATCAAATACCTCAATTTTATCTTTTCAGAAACAAATTGATATTGCTAATCTAACTGTAAATGAATTTAAAAGTGGTTATCTGCCTACTGTTGATTTTAATGCCGGATATTATTTTTCGCAATCAACAAATACCAATGCCTCTATTGCACAAAGTCGCTTAGTCGGACCACAGGTAGGAGGAACACTAGTCATCCCATTATTCAGTGCCGGTGAAAACAAACGAAAAATAACAGTAGCTAAGCTTGAATCGGAAAGTGCCTCGTATGATCTTCAAAACATCAAATTGCAGGTTAATACATTATTGGAAAACACCCTGACTGATTTCGAAAACCAGCAACGATTATTTGAAATTGAAACTGAAAATAATGAACTTGCACTTGAAAATATAAAAATAAGTCTTGAACGTCTTCGTCTTGGACAAACAACTTCACTGGAAGTCCATATTGCACAGGAAGATTTTGTTCAGTCAAATACCCGGCTTATCAATTTCCGTTATAATCTGAAACTTGCTGAGACTAAACTCAAACAACTGGTTTCAGGGTTATAAGCCTATTCGTTCTTAATTTTTATAGTGTAAAGGTGTCACTTAATTTGTGGTGCCTTTCTTTTTGTGTTCAAGACATATGATACGACATATGTGTGAAAGTTGTAAGATTTTTCAGAAATTATGTAACGAATTGTGGTTCAAAATCAGCGAACTTTGCAACGTGAAAATAAATTCACAAATAAAACTTATTAAAATGAGAAAGCTAAAGTTCTTTATAATGACCGCATTTTTAATGGTGTCATTTATTCCTTTTCAATTAAAAGCTGCAACTGCAATAAATGCAGCATCTACAGTTACTACCAGTAGCAATTCAACTGAAGCAAACAAATCAGCAATATCAACTGATGTAAATGCAGCTAATGTTGCAGAGGCTGCTGAAGTGACTGAATCGAACGCAAACATCGCCAGGCTGGAGGAAATCAGGGCTATGGATATGTCAGAATTAACTCCTGCAGAAAAAAAAGAATTGCGCGAAGAAGTTCACATGATTCAAAATGAGCAGGAAGTTATTGTCAGAGATCATAACCGTTATGATAATGACGGTCCAAGGCATCATCGCCATGGAGGAGGTGTTGTATTTCTAGGTGGAGGTGGTTTATTGCTGATTATCCTTATTCTATTATTGTTATAAAGAATCAGGCTGAAATAAAACGATATAAAAAAACCAACGAAAATTTCGTTGGTTTTTTTTTGTGTTTACTAAAAAGTATCATTTTTTTTATTCCAGTTCCAACAGGATGTCATCTTGCATAACGGCTTCTCCGGCATCAACCTTGAAAGCTTTGATAACACCATTTTTTTCAGACAGGATATTGTTTTCCATTTTCATCGATTCCATTACCAATAATAAATCGCCTTCTTTAACAGTATCGCCTACTTTCGCAACTATGCGAATAATGCTTCCCGGAAGTGGAGCTTTTATAGTATTTGCACTTGGCTTATTCGAAGGAGGTGTTGGTGCAGCTTTCCTTGCGATAACATTTTCTCCAGGTTTGGTCTGTACTTCTTTACGAACCAGAATCGGAGTTTTTAAGGTATTGACCTCTTGTTCCAATCCTACAGCGTATGATTTGCCATTTACGTCAATTTCAGCCTTGTTGCCTTCCACCGATTTGACATTCACACTGTATGAAACCCCATCTATTGTAAATTTGAATTTCTTCATATTATTTTATCTGATAATATTATTTATACCATAAATTTTTGAACTCCACGGCGAATAGCGTCTTTCGATACGTTTGATCGTAATAACATTACTTTCATCATCGTGAACCTCGTCGTAAAACAAATGCAAAGCCATTGCAATTGCTACAATATCGGCAGTTGGTATTTCTCCTTTATCCTTACCAATTGAAGCCGACCCGGTTTTTTTACCAAAAAGTTTTTCAAATATCATAGGACTGATTATAAAGGGATGTTACAATGTTTCTTAGGTGGATTTACCACTTTCTTTGTTTCAAGCGCCTGGAAGGCACGAATAACGCGGAAACGGGTATTTCGTGGTTCAATGATATCGTCAATATAACCAAAAGCTGCAGCCTGATATGGATTTGCAAACTTATCTTTATATTCATTTACTTTTTCACTGATAAATGCGGCCTTCCCTTCAGGATCAGTTATGGCTGAAATAGCACGTCCTTCCAATACTTCGATTGCTCCTGCAGCACCCATTACGGCAATTTCAGCAGTAGGCCATGCGTAGTTGAAGTCACCTCTCAATTGTTTACAACTCATTACGTCGTGGGCACCTCCATATGATTTACGGATGGTTACCGTTACTTTCGGAACAGTCGCTTCACCATACGCAAACATCAATTTAGCACCATGTGTAATAATACCAGCATATTCCTGACCTGAACCTGGTAAGAATCCCGGAACGTCAACCAATGTCAATACAGGTATATTGAATGCGTCGCAGAAGCGTACAAAGCGCGCTGCTTTACGCGAAGCATCACAATCAAGTACTCCGGCAAGGAAGTTAGGCTGATTGGCTACAATACCGGTAGGAGCTCCGTTAAAACGTGCAAAGCCTACAATGATGTTACGAGCATAATGACGGTGAACTTCCAGGAATTCATCATTGTCAACAATAGCGTGAATAACATCTTTCATATCATAAGGCATGTTGGGATTATCCGGAACAATGGAGTTCAGTTTATCGTCCAAACGAATGATAGGGTCGGTATTTTCAAACAATGGCGGTTCTTCAAGGTTGTTCTGTGGTAAATAGGAAAGTAATTTGCGGATAAGCATCATACCTTCTTCTTCATCTTCAGCCTTGAAGTGTGACACACCTGATTTACGCGAATGAACATCTGCACCACCAAGATCTTCGGTGGAGATATCTTCACCTGTAACCGATTTTACAACCTTTGGTCCTGTTACGAACATATAGCTGTTTTCCTTGGTCATTACCACGAAATCTGTGAGGGCAGGAGAGTATACAGCTCCACCGGCACAAGGACCAAATATCGCTGAAATCTGAGGAATAACCCCTGAAGCCAGGATATTACGTTCAAATATCTCTGCATACCCTGCAAGTGAAGTTACACCTTCCTGAATACGGGCACCACCCGAATCGTTGATACCAATGATAGGACAACCCATTTTCATGGCCATATCCATTACCTTACAAATCTTGAGAGCCATAGTTTCTGACAACGATCCCCCAAATACTGTAAAATCCTGTGCAAATACGTACACGGTACGACCATCAATAGTACCATGTCCGGTTATTACACCATCACCCAGGTACTTTTCGTTTTCCAATCCGAAATTGGTACAACGATGCGTCACAAACATGTCTAATTCTTCAAAACTTCCTTCATCCAACAGCATTTCCAGACGCTCACGTGCAGTGAACTTTCCTTTGGCATGTTGAGAGGCAATTCTTTTTGCTCCACCACCCAATTTAGCTTGTACGCGTAAATCGATGAGGTTTTTTACCTTTTCTTGATTTTCCATTTTTATTTATGTCTAACGTTATCGGCTGTTATTTATCAGTACAAAATCACGTGTAAGTACCAATCAGCCAATTAACCGATTAAATGATTATTTGTTTGGATCTTCGCAAAGTTCGGTTAACACACCAAAAGTTGATTTAGGATGCAGGAAAGCTATGTTTAACCCTTCAGCGCCTTTACGTGGTTGCTTGTCTATTAAAAGCACACCACGTTCAGCTGC
>Ga0302292_1001965_pt1 | contig 12640 bp, 10 predicted proteins | sample III_Fen_N2_1_FD_194553 | JGI IMG/M metagenome (GOLD analysis project Ga0302292, IMG submission 194553) | Peat permafrost microbial communities from Stordalen Mire near Abisko, Sweden - III_Fen_N2_1 | ecosystem: Environmental > Terrestrial > Soil > Wetlands > Permafrost | place: Sweden: Abisko...
CCTTATCGATGTTGATCAGAATGGTACATCAAATGGTGTTGCTTTGTATGCTAATGGTTCTGCATCTGCAGCATCAGGAAGTGCTTTGTTTGAAGGAACACATCTGAACGTTGATCAGACAGGGAGCAGCAATTTATTGAACCTTAATTCTACCGGAGCAAACGCTTCTGTTGATGTAATGCAGAATGGTTCCAGTAACTGGGCTTCTGTTGTTCAGAGCAACTAGTTAAATTTCATAATATTTGCACCATCTACAAACGAAATGGGATTATTTTTTATAGTCCTATCGTTTTTATTGTGATGATTACCCCCCAGCCTTCGGGCTGGGGTATTTGTTGAACGAGAAAAACTGAATGAAGAATATACTTGTTTTTCATATCTTTTTCTTTATGTGTTTTTTGGCTGTTTTTGGCCAAAAAAATATGAATAAAAACGATAAGAATGCGATTAACCAAATACGACAAACAGGGGTTGCTGATATTCTGAGCTTTCAGGCATTAAACAGGGGAGCAGCTGATCTGGTGCAAACACAACAGATCGGCAATCTGGATAAAATTAATGTAATCCAACAATCGGGTCAGGGGGCTGGATTGTATAACCAATTGTACGGCATTCAGGAAGGTAATTCTAACGAAATTACTTTGAACCAGATTGGTGGTGGAAACATGCTTATCGGTTTTCAGTTGGGATTTGTGACTTCGGAACTCAGTCGTCAATTGGGAAGTAATTATGGTTTCGGTTTAGGTGCCAATGATTCTTATACCTACGGAAATGGTTACTCGAACAATGGATCGTTAAATGTTGGCGAAAGGAACAAACTTACAATTAATCAGGAGGGAACAAACAATATTGTTATGGCTTTTCAGCAAGGAAGTGACAATACTATTTCAGCGAAACAAGACGGAAATAATAATTACCTGATTTTATATCAGAAAGGAAAGAGTAATACAATAACCGGTTATAATCAGGCCAATACTTCAGGGAATATCCTGTTTGATGTGGTTGTTCAGGAAGGCGAGAAGTTGACACTTAATGCATCTGAAGCCTCGAAGCGACCTAATGGAAACACGTTTATCCAATCGGGTACTAATTTGACACTACAAGTAAACAATCAATTTGCGAACACATTAGGAGCTATAGGAATTATCCAAACAGGCAAGGATATGAAAGTCGCAGTTGATCAGTCATTTTTTCCATTTCCAATAAAATAAACAGAGATGCACTGTTTGGCAACCATAATACTTTCTGCAATGTTTTTTATGCCCGTCGTTAACAAGAAGGATAGCATAAATACAAAACCGCTACCCGAGTCTTTCAAAAAGATTTTTGAGCAGATTATTAAACAACCGAAAAAATCGAAAGATTATGAAATTGAAGTTGACGGGTTACTGGTTGATGACACAAAAACAAAAATTGGTAAAGATTTTTATGATATGTTTTATGGTAGTTGGGAAGCCCCATCGGGTGCAAAAAACTACACCATTACAATTAGTGAGAAGCCTTTTCGTCTTAGTTCTACTTTGATCGAGGTTTCGATTAACGATATTCCGGTATATCAGTCGGTTCTGCAACCTCGCCAGGATATTGTTCAGGATATGTCATTAGAAGCAGTTGTAAATACCCAAAGCTATCTTGTTAATTACCAGGAGATAATAAAACAACTAAATGGCGATGATTTGACAGGCTCTGGAATCTTTTAGTATTAGGAAAGAATTATTGATAAGAGAAAAATTATAAAATCGGATAATATAATAACACAACTATTAGTAAATATAAACTTGAGAATTGAAAAACAGAAAATTAAATCGATAGCCAATGAAAACTTTATTTAAAATTCTACTGATTGCATTTATTTTCGTGACAGGAAAAACACATGCACAAGATTTTGTTTACCAACCTAAAAATCCAGCCTTTGGTGGTAATCCATACAATTATAGTTGGCTATTGAGTTCGGCGCAGGCTCAAAACGACATTAAGGAATCTACGCCCAGTTCGTCCAGTTCATACACCACAGATCCGTTAAAGGATTTTACTGAAAGTCTGAACCGGCAGATATTAAGCCAGCTTTCACGTCAAATTGTTGCAAAGCAATTTGGAGAGGATGCTTTGAGTGCCGGAACTTATGTGCTGGGCGATTACCAAATTGAGGTAGGCGATCAGGCCGATGGATTGAGTATTACTATTCTTGATAATAAAACAGGAAGCCAAACCTCTGTATCTGTTCCATATTTTTAATTGCACATTATATATATTCTCAATGCTAAAAACGATCATTTTTAGAATTTTTATTGCGTTGATTTTTATAGGCCTATTGACAGCTTGCGGTTCATATATGCATCAGCCAATGCAGGTTCAAAGGGCAAGGATTGGTCCAGAGACTCCGGCAAAAAAAAATCTTTTGGATTTGCCCAAAGCACAGGAAAAGATTGTTGTTGCAGTTTATAAATTCAGAGACCAGACGGGTCAGTATAAAGCCTCAGAGACAGGGGGTAGCTGGTCAACAGCGGTAACGCAAGGTGCTACTACCATTTTAATTCGAGCGCTGGAAGAGTCGGGGTGGTTTATCCCGATAGAGCGCGAAAACATGGCGAACCTATTGAATGAACGAAAAATTATTCGGACAAGCCGGGCTCAATACGAAGGAGGCGATGAGAATAACAGTTCTTTACTTCCACCGCTTTTGTTTGCAGGGGTATTGCTTGAAGGAGGAATTATTTCCTATGAAACGAACATATTGACAGGTGGAGCCGGTATCCGCTATTTTGGGGCTGATGCTTCAGGACAGTATAGAGAAGACCGGGTCAGTATATATATTCGTGCGGTTTCGTCGGCTAATGGCAAGGTTTTAAAAACAGTTTATACCACTAAATCTATTTTGTCACAAGAAGTGTCAATTGGCCTATTCAGATATGTTAAGGCCCAAAGGCTCTTGGAAGCAGAAACTGGATTCACTTACAACGAGCCTTCAGAGATTTGCGTTACGGAGGCTATCGAAAAAGCTGTTGAAGGATTGATTATTGAAGGTATTCAAGATAAATTATGGAACCTTAAAAACCCGGCAGATACAGCGAATGTGGCCATTAAAAACTATGTTGATGAAAAGCGAATAAACTATAGTTTAGATCCTTTGGGGCGAGTTTTAGAAAAGAATAACCGGGGAAAATTGGCATTGGGTGTTTTGGCAGGATCGAATTCATTTATCGGCGATTATACTTCCGGAGTAGTCAAGCCTAAAGTTTCCATTGCAATTGGTACTAAACTAAGTGGCCATTGCTATGTTGATTCCGAATTTGGGTATCGGGGGCTGGCTGTTAAGAATAAGCTAACGGATAAATCATTTTTTAGTGGATTGTCTTTTAGGTATATACTTCTTCCATATGACAAGTTTACTCCTTTTTTCAGTGTGGGAGGAGGCTTTGATTTCAACTCTGGCGGAGTGGGAATGTCTAATTCTAAGTTTATTTCAGGAATCAATAGCTCGTTTGGATTGGAGTATTTAGTTCGGAAAAACTTCGGTATTTCTATCTCCTCCGACTATAACTATTATTTTGATGATCGGTTTGATGGGACAAAAAATGGTCGTTATAACGATGCCAGTTGGGGCATTTCTTTGGGGATGAAATACTATTTGTTTAAATAGAGATAAGAATCAATACATAAAAAGCTGACGATGAGAAAATACATATATGTGATGCTTGGACTTTTTCTGGTTTTGTTAAACTCTTGCGAAGAGCAGAAACTGGATGTCGTTAATTATGGAACAATAAAGGGAACGGTACTGGATGGAGATACTTATCAACCACTTCAAGGTGTTTTAGTCACGACAACACCTCCCAGTATTTCACTTTTAACTGATGAACATGGAGTTTTTACAATTCCAAAAATAAAAGAAGGAGACGTAGCTCTAAATGTGAAGAAGAAGGATTACTTGAGTAATTCACTATCAGTAACCGTTTATGAAAACGAAGAAACCGTATTGGATTTTCTGCTTTTCAAGGATGACAATAATATTGGAAGCATCAATATTTACGATCCGGTTCCGGGAAACGGCGCTTTGGACCAGTCAACATCGTTTACATTAAAATGGAATGTGGAAGGTAAAAAGGTTAGCGATTTAATCTACAGTATTTACCTTTTCGAATCAAACACAACCGCACAGAAATTGGTGGGCGAGGACATTCAAGCAAAAGAAGTGACGGTAAGCGATCTGAAACCGTCAACTACTTATTTCTGGTATGTGGTAGCTAAATACCAAGGTAACAAAATTGCCTATAGTCCAACATGGTCATTTAGAGTCAAAAATTAATTGACTGATTGGATCCATCGGATAGTGTTCCTTTCATTGGCAACTGCTATTTAGGTTGAAAATATGTTGCCTTTTTACAAGCTTTTTAATGCAATACTTGTTTTTTGACAACGTTTCCGAACAAATAGGGTTTGTATGGATGTATATCTAATTAGCTGATAGTTTCAGGTAATTAGATATACTTTTTTGTTGCCGTCTCAATGCTATAGAAATAAACGGCAAAGAGAATTTGGTGGATCTGTAAGAAAGTAGATGAATAGCAGATAATGGCAAAAGGGGAATGATCATAGAATTAGGAGATTACGACCATCTTTATATGGGGCTTTCATTAATTTATGTGTATTTTAAATTTTAAAATGTTGATAATGAGGAAATTATTTTTGTTTTTTTGTTTTTTGTTATTGCTTTTTTTTGTTAACAGCTGCAAACTGGACGATCTTGATTTTAGTAAGCTGTCAGATAAAATGGGCCTAAACTCTGAATTTGTTGCTCCGGTTGCCAAGGCTAATATTACCGTTTGGGATTTGGTGCAATCGGCAAATAAAAAGAATTATGATTTGGTCACGAAAGATGCAAATGGCCTGCTTAAGATTGTATATAAGAAGGACGGCTTGTTTAAGTACAATGTACGCGAGTTTCTTAAATTCCCGGTTAAACAGAGTTTTTCTTCCGGCGATAAGGTGTTGGGCGAAATCTCTCCCGGCGATATCTCTATTAGCCGTAACATTACGCTTAACGATTTGGCAAATTCGCTGGGTGGCGCTATTGCCGGGTTAGTTGCATTTGACGGAAAGAAAGCTCCTTTTCCTGCTATTACGCACAATGGGTCGAATGTGGGGTACAGCCTTTCCGGGATCGATGACTTTACCAGTATCACGGTAAGTAAAGGGAGCCTTGAAACCGTAATTGAGAATAAATTAAAGGTTAAGGTTACTATTTCAGGAAGCTTATATGATCTTCAATACAACAGAAAAATTACAGATTTTACTTTTGCAGACATCGCGCCGAACGGAACTGCGATAAAATCGGTTAATATGGGAGGAGTTCAGCTTTCGAACAAAATTGAATTCAGGATGCTGACTTTTGAGACCTCCGGCTCGGCGTTTAGTCCGATCGACGTAAATATGAAAGACTATTTTAAAATGTCGTTCAATATGAAGGACATGGGGATGTCACAAGGCAACGTAATGGTCAAATCTCAATCCTTGACAAATGTTGGAGGGGCATTCGGGTTTGTTTTCCCCGAGGCCGATCTTAAGGCTTTCAATGCCGCGCTAAAAAAAGGTTCTTTGACCATCAAAACAAAAAATACATCGAAGTTGACAGGAACGATTGATCTTACGCTTACTGAGATCAAAAAGAACGGGACTCCGGTTAAAGCCAGCATTCCGCTCAATGGCAATTCAACAACGATTGACCTGACGGGGGCCGATATCAATTTTGCAGCAGATCCGAATGTCCCATATAACCGTATCCCTTATGCTTATTCGGTGCAGGTCAACAACACTTCGGGATATATTGATTATTCGGCTGCCGATCTCATTTGTTTGGATGTTACCTTGGATAATCTTGAATTTAAATCAATCCTGGGTGATTTTGGGAAAAGGGTCATTCAGATTGATCCGGGAGTGTTTGACATGAATGTTGACATGTTTAATAAGATTGATGGCGGTTTTATACTATCTAATCCCGAGCTTAAGCTTATCATTCAAAATTCCATAGGAGTACCGGCTTCTGTGAGCCTTGATTTTATGGCAACGAATAAAGCGGGACAAGCCGTTTCGTTAAACCCTCCAATATTTGATATTCCGGTTCCTTCCAGTGTTAATGCGGGAGCAGCAATTGGAAATATCATATTTAACAAGGAAAATTCCCGAATTGTTGATTTGGTGGCTTTGCCGCCAACCGGAAAAATATCGTACAAAGGACAGGTGGATTTTAACCAGACCAAGCACACAATATCTCCGCAAAACCCTAATTTTCTTGATTTGGATGCAACGTTTGATATTGGAATGGCCTTGGAGCTTCCACTTGAATTACAAGTTAAAAACCTGACGTTTAAAGATACCACCGGTATTTCCGGAAATGATTTCGATAAATTGGAATCTGCAGAGTTAATTGTAAATGCCCTGAATGGTATTCCTTTAGATGTTGATATGCAGCTTTCTTTTGTTGATACCATCTCGAAAAAACAATATGGCGCTTCAAAAATATCAAAGGTTTTTAAGGCTGCCCAGGTAAATAATTCGGGTGTAATAACCCCTTCTCAATCGGTTCAAACATTTGGTCTTGATAAAAACGACATTGAAAATTTGGGAAAAGCCAATGGCTTGGTTTTTAATGGAACAGTGAGTTCGTCGGCTTCAGGGGAGACTGTTGCAAAGATCTTGTCGGACAGTAGACTAGAAATGAAAGTGGTAATCAAGTCAAAAGTTAATTTGTAAAACGTATTCAAAAATGAAAAATATATTTTTAAAACTATTACTATTTAGCTTGATATTTATCGCCGGATTAGCGACCGTATCGGCTCAGGAAAGTTCCACACTTCAATTTATGAAAGGAGTTCCGCAATCCGACCTTCAAAATCCAGCGCTGCACAATGATTCAAGTTTGGTTGTCGTTGGCTTGCCGGGACTGTCGGGACTGTATTATGATTTTAATAGTGGTTTTGCAATTAACGATTTGATTCATAAGGGGACAGGAGCCTTGTCTGATTCTTTGGTTTTGGATATTAATGGCTTTCATAATTCGTTGAAGACAACCAATACGCTGGAGCAACATTTAACCATCCCGTTGTTTTACTTAGGAATCCGGAATAAAAAGTCGTTTTATAGCTTCGGCGTTTCTGATAAAGCGGTTGCACAGTTTTCTTTTTCAAAAAGTTTTGTCACTTTTTTGAAAGATGGAAATGCCCCGTACATGGGTGAGAATTTTGATCTTGGGAATATTGGAGTAAATGCTTTTCATTACCGTGAATTTGCATTGGGCTATTCCAATGAGCTGATAAAGGATAAATTAACAGTCGGGCTGAAAGCAAAAATTTTATATGGGAAATTTGCCATGCAAACCGAACGATTAAATCTAAATGTTGAGACGGCGGCTGATGGCTCTTATCTTAATTTAAAATCGGATATGAAAATTAATTTTTCAGCGCCGATTACGGTTGAGTATGATTCGGATGGCTATTTTTCAGGTATGAACGGCGATAATGTGAATAAAAACGACTATTATTTTGAGAGAGGAAATATGGGCATTGCTATTGATTTGGGGGCGGTTTACAAGCTCACCCCTAAAATAACCCTTACCGGAAGTATTGTTGATCTTGGAAAGATTTCCTTCAAAAACAATGTTCATAATTTGAGCCATGTATCGACCTACAAATGGGACGGCATTGATTTCTCAAAGTCGGTTGGAGATACTGCTGCCGCGGATTATGTTAGTCCCTCTGATCTGGTGGATGATGAAATGGAGAAATTTAAAAATTCATTTAAGCCCCAAAAGAACGAGTTTAATTCAGATGCATTTGGTATGAGCATTCCCATGAAGATTTACCTTGGGGGTACCTATAAAATAAATGATAAATTGGATATTGGCTTACTCGACAGGTTATATAAAAACGGAGATTTTAGTCAAAATACGGTAGCCTTGTCAGCCAATGCCATGTTCGGCAATTTTTTCAGCCTGACGGGCTCGTATTCAATGATTGGAGGTTCATACGATAACCTGGGGCTTGGGATTGCAATTCGCATGGGGTTTGCGCAATTGTACCTGGTGAACGACAATGTACTCGCATTGGCTGATCTGGCTAAAGCTGAGTTTGTCAATTTCCGGTTTGGTGTGAATTTTCTCTTTGGAAGAAAACAAAAAGTGAAAAAGGTTGAAGAACTGTAAAAAAGGAAATAATTTCTTTCCCGATATAAAAAAATAAGTGGTCATTTTCAAAAGGAATTAATAGGTCTTGGGACAACTAAGATAAACCCTGGACGGTAAAAATTATTGGAGAAATTGACGACATTTATTATAGTTACAAAACATCCATGATTGAGGACAAGCAAATGGTTATTGTTCTGCCAGTACTGAGTAATAAAATTGAGTTTTAATACGATTAATATTTCATTTTAATACGGATTTATGAGAATCAAATCGTTTGTTTTTTTGTTCGTATCGTTATTGTCATTACAACATGTTCGCTCCCAAAATTATTATCAAACTATAAGCGGGCGGGTTACTGATAAAGACAGCAAAGAACCTTTGCTTGGAGCGACGATTATCCTGGAGGGTTCAAACCCAAGAAAAGGGACAACGAGCGATTCTCAAGGTTATTTTCGGCTTGACAATGTTCCGGTGGGCCGCCAAACCATCCGAATTTCGTTCATTGGCTATAACGAGGTACTTCTTCCTGAAGTAATTGTAACAACCGGAAAAGAAGTTATCTTAAACGTTGAACTGAGCGAAAGCCTGTCGCAACTCAACGAGGTAAAGATTGTAGCCAATCAGCAAGGTAAAGACAAGTCTCTAAACTCAATGGCCTCGATCAGCGCCCGGAAACTGAACATGGAAGATGCCGGGCGCTATGCCGGAGGATTTTACGATCCGTCGCGCATGGTGAGCGCCTTTGCTGGTGTATCAGCCGTCGAAGGTGATGGGGTAAATGACATCGTGATCCGGGGAAATTCATCAAGGGGCTTGCTATGGAAACTGGAAGGGATCGAAATTCCCAATCCCAATCACTTTACAGATGGGCAGGGGGCAACCGGAGGAGCTGTAAGCATTATCAGTTCGAATATGCTCTCCACCTCCGATTTCTACACGGGAGCTTTCCCCGCCGAATACGGCAATGCCACCGCCGGAATTATGGACCTGAACCTGAGGACAGGAAACCCTGCCAAACGGGAGTATGCATTTCAAATCGGCGTAGTCGGGACTGCATTTACCCTCGAAGGTGGCTTCTCCCCCAAAAGTAAAGCGTCTTACTTGGTCAACTACCGCTATTCTACTTTTGGTTACGTTTCTAAAATGGGCTTAATTGACTTGGGAGACAACAATCTGGCCCCCGTATTTCAGGACTTAACAGCCAGTTTTAATTTTCCAACAACAAAAGCCGGAACATTTACCTTATTTACAGTCGGCGGGGAAAGCAATACGGGTACTGTACCCGTAAAAAAGCCTGCCGATCGAATCAGCTACGACGATCAGCGTTTTGAGAAGGAAGAACACAACATGGCGGTTGCCGGATTAAAACACTTTTACCTCTTTGGCGACCGAAAGACTTCGATAAAGACTATTCTAGCCTACACCACCCAAGGCGATGAATGGAACGAAGGAAATATCGATCAGCAGGACGAAACACATTTCCGTTATTACAGTGATATCAGCTTTCCCTCACTGAAGGCTTCAGTAACCCTGAACAGCAAGTTGAACGCCAATCACACTTTGCGTACTGGTGTGGTCGCTTCAAAACTGTATTACAACATGTTCGACCGTAAATACGATTGGGGAGAACAAGTATTCGATACCCTTCTTAACAGGAACGGGAACAGTATAATGCTTCAGTCCTTCATTCAATGGAAATACCGTTTATCCGAAAAACTGGAATTCAATAGCGGGCTCCATCTTCTTTATTTAAGATTAAACAGCCAGGCTTCATTAGAACCGCGTGTTGGCTTAAAATATTCGCCGGATCAAAGACAATCGTTAAGTTTAGGCTTCGGAATTCATAGCCGGGCTGAAGCCATCTCTGCCTACATGGCTCTCCTCCCCAATTCTTCTGGAACTGAGAGCCCCTTGAATAAAAATATGGGGTTTACCAAGTCAATGCACTTTGTATTGGGTTATGATTATGCTTTTGCCAAAGACTGGCGTGCCAAGGTCGAAACTTATTATCAGCATTTGTACAACATCCCTGTTCCTACCGATCCTAACAGCGTTTTCTCGGCGGTTAATTTTGGCTACGGTATACCCGATCAGGTGGTGATTAACCAAGGGATTGCTTATAATTACGGGGCGGAATTAACCATTGAGAAGTTTTTTACCCGGAATTACTACATGCTTGGTACCGTTTCAGTGTTCGATTCAAAATACCGGGCAAACAATCAGAAATGGTATAATACAATCTATAATTCTCGGTATGTTGGAAATTTATTAGCCGGAAAAGACTTCAAAATAGGGAAAGACAAGCAAAACATCTTTGGAGTGAATTCCAAGGTCGTTTTACGCGGCGGTTTCCGGATTTCTCCAATCGATGAAGCAGCTTCCCTTCGCGACCAGGAAGTCCGGTTTGATGAAACGCGCATGAACGAAGCCCAGATGCCAGACTTTTTCAGGATTGATATGGGTACCTATTTACGGATCAACAAATCCAGATACGCTTACATCCTTTCGCTCGACGTTCAGAATGTAACTAACCGGAAAAACACCATCGGTTATGATTTTTCAGAAGAACAGAATCACGTTGTAAATGAAGAAGGTATGGGTTTACTTCCAATCCTGAACTTAAGGATTGAATTTTAACCGAGTAAGTCTTGCGAACTGTTAAAAGAAAATTTGTGCCTTGCACACATAAACAATCAATAAATGAATCTAATGAAAAACAAATAAGCTATTTTTTTAGGATTCATTTTTCTGATATTAAGCAATATTGCAAATAGTCAGAATAAAATAATCAATTCGTGGCGCATTTGTAATTTTCCAATCTTTTAATTCATTATATCCTGCAAAGGAGACTGAAGCTGTCTATCCTTATACTTAAGATTTGGACATATACAAAATAATTGTACGAACCAGGAATATATTTGACACGGACATAAAAATAGTATTGGAATTAAAAAGATTCGGAATTATCGCGTTTTTGGTTCTTCCTCAATAGATGTAGCCTGAAGGCTATGGTAAAAAGTGTAACCCAATATGTGGCTTTAGCCCAATTGATAATCATTTTGGGATCACGTCAGACATCAATTTCCCAACGGTATTTATGCCGTGGTATTTTTTACGATTATTTTAACTTGATTATCATTGTAAAGAGAAACGAAAATAAAAACGAAATGCATCATCAAATAAGCTATACAGAAATTTACAACAGCTATTCGCCTGAAATAAGGCGTTATCTGAATAGTATTTTCAGCATTGAAGATTCGGAAGACCTTTTGCAGGATATATTTTTAAAGGTTTTTAATGCCTTGCCTTCGTTTAAAGGTAATTCAAACATTAAAACATGGATTTACAGAATTGCAACGAATACAGTTCTTGACAGACTTAAAAGCAATGCATACAGATTTAATAAAGTGCAACATGAGTTAAACCCAGCTACTTTTCACTATAACAATAGCCGTTATTCAAGCACCTTCGACAAGCAAATTGAAAAGGAAGAAATGAACGATTGTATCCGTCAGTTTATTAATGAACTGACCGAAAAAAATAGGACTGTATTTGTGTTAAGTCAGTACGAAAGCCTTACAAACAAAGAAATAGCCGAAATCTTAAACATTACTGTTGATTCTGTAAAAATAAGGCTGCACAGGGCTAAAGAAACTTTAAAAGCCGCCCTAAGCCGCAATTGCAGTGTTTATTTTGATGAATGCAGCGAATTAGCTTGCGAGCCAATAATAACAATTAAAAAATAGAAAATTACTTCTAAATGTATCTGTTTTCAAACTGTGTCGTCTAATCGTTTTTAATTATTAATATCTCACTAAAAAAAGTTTAAAAATGATGAAGAATTTCGATCAAATGATGAAGAATTGTTGTTCTATGGTTTTTGATGAAACAGGATTTGAAATTGTTAGAATTGAAGAAACAAAGAATGTTTGCCCAATGTGTGAAAATTTTGCAAAAGAGCAAATTGAAAAGAAAACACCGATTGCAGTTTTATCGTGTGACGGTGCATGTTTAAGGGGTGAAATAGCACGCCAAGCAGCAAACCTAATAGCTTTTGAACTTGCCCCTGACACAACAGCCCGTATTTGCCTGGGCGGGGCTTTTACAAAAAATACGGGACAGCGGAATTTAGTAAGAAGCTCTCCGAAAGTTTTGGCGTTGGAGGGTTGCCCTATAGAGTGTGGCTCACGAATGATGAAAGGAGTTATTGACAACCTTAAACCCGAAATTGTTATTGTTGACAGGTTGTGTGATTTTGACAAAAATCTGTTCTCAATAAACGATTTACCCGAAGAAAAGATAAAAGAGTTAGCTCAGATAGCAGCGGTCAAAATAAAAGAAAAGTATATTAAAGCTTAACGAGCAAACACAAGACAAATGGGAACAAATCAAACTCAGAAAGGCTACCTGTGTGATAGTGGAGAAACGATCGTTATTGCCTGTTCAGGAGCTAGTGATTTA
>Ga0302292_1001970_pt1 | contig 12620 bp, 8 predicted proteins | sample III_Fen_N2_1_FD_194553 | JGI IMG/M metagenome (GOLD analysis project Ga0302292, IMG submission 194553) | Peat permafrost microbial communities from Stordalen Mire near Abisko, Sweden - III_Fen_N2_1 | ecosystem: Environmental > Terrestrial > Soil > Wetlands > Permafrost | place: Sweden: Abisko...
TTTTAATATAATGCAACGAATTAAATCCAAACGGATCATCGTCGTATTTCATTACTGCCTTAACCTCATCATTCATACATTCCGTATGCATTCTGAAAACTTCAGTGGCATTGACCGAAAGCGGACTATCAACAAATACATCAATTTTTGGCAATAATCCTTTATTGTACAAATCATTAAGCACGAAAACAATTTCCTGTGTACGACCTATCGAGAATGAAGGAATGATCAATTTTCCACCTTTATCCACACAGGTATGAAGAACTATTTTTAGCAAATCTTCTTCGCTTTCCTTTTCCTCGGGGTGCAAGCGGTTGCCATAGGTCGATTCAGTAATCAGGTAATCGCATTGCGGGAAATCGGTGGGTGGATGCAGAATTCGGTTATGAGGTCGTCCAATATCGCCGGTGAATGCCAAATGCACTTTTTCTCCGTTTTCGAGTAGTTCCAGATTTACCACGGCACTTCCAAGCATATGACCTGAGTTTGTAAATTTTACATTTATCTTGTCATTTATTTGAAACCGACGATTGTACGCCACGCCGATAAAGAGTTCCATACATTTTTCGCAATCGATCTGACCATAAATAGGTTCAACGGGTTTGAGTCCTTGTTTTTCTCGTTTTTTATTAAACCACTTGATGTCCAGCTCCTGAATATGACCACTATCGGCCAACATGATGGAACACAAATCGCGGGTAGCGTTGGTGCAAACCACCGAACCTCGAAAACCAAGTTTGTACATATAAGGAATCAGTCCCGAATGATCGATATGCGCGTGACTTAGAATCACATAATCGATGGTTGCCGGATCAAACATTAGGTTACGGTTCAAGGCATCAGTTTCCATACCTTTACCCTGAAACATACCGCAATCTAGCAATATCTTCTTACCTTCAACTGTGGTTATCAAATGTTTACTGCCTGTCACTTCGCGGGCAGCACCAATAAATTTAATTTTCATATTCTATGTGTATTTATGATAAAATAGATGTGTCAAAGCTACAAATTTCCATTTGCAAATCAAATTATTTTTCAAAGAAATTCATTATTTTCATTTCACTTATTTAAGTATCAAATAAATGAAAGTGTATAAATACCATATTTTTAGACATCTAGACATTATGAAAGGTGTAATTTTCTATAAATGAAATGCTTTCGCGTAAATTTTGTAATCAATTTGTCATTGATAAGCTCTCAAATGTCTATATCTCCACAATAAACACACTTCCTTTATTTTTGACCGATTGAACAGAAATTTTTCCGTTCAGTTTTCGTATGATTTGTCGTGATAGGCTCAACCCAATTCCATTTCCACCTTCTTTTGTTGTAAAAAAGGGGATAAAAATCTTATCTACTAAAGATTCGTCAATTCCACAACCATTATCGGACAAGATAAACTGAACAGTATGAGAAGAAGATGAACGAATAACAAGTGTAATCTTACCCGGATTATCAGAACTATTTTGCTTGATTGCATCCATAGCATTGGTCATCAGATTAATCATTACCTGACCGAAAAGCTTTTCATCTGTTAGAACCGTAGGCAAACTCAATTCGATTTGACTTTGATACACCCAATTGTTTTTTAAGAATTCAGAACGAAACAAGAATTCTAAAGATTCAAACCATGTATGAATATTCATAGGCTCAAAAACAGGATTAGGAATTTTGGTCAGCTTTCTATAATTATCTACGAAATGCATCAGTCCTTTGCCCCTATCCTCAATAACGGCGAGTCCGGCCAATGTATTACTGATGTCGTCTGCCGTCAATTCTTCTGGAAGCCTGACTTTTTCACCACTTTTGAAAAATCGAACCAATGTACTGGTTAATGAGGTTATAGGTGCAATGGAGTTCATAATTTCATGAGTCATGACCCGTATCAGTTTCTGCCATGAATCAATTTCATTTTCTTCCAGTTCACGCCGAATATCCTGTAATGAAATTAGCTGATACCGTTTTTCACCAAAACATAGTTCAGAAGATTGGATAGATAAATTAATCAGATTATTTTTAATAATTTGCTTCAAAATTACTTTTTCTCCCGGCTTGATAGTTTCAAAAATTTCATACACAGACGGGTTAATTTGCTGTAACAAACGGATATTGGAGAGACTCACAATACTTAAGTACTTTTTTGCCTGCTTATTCATTACTTCCACGTAGCCATCTGGGTCTATGGACATTAAACCCGTAGTGGAATGTTCTATAAGTTCCTTGAAAAAACGTTCGTTCGTTTCATTTTTAATTTTCACAGCCGAAATTACTTTATTTAGATCGTTTAAACTTTTGTGAAGTCCTTGCAATGATTTGTTTTTTACGTTCTCGGAAAATTTCAGTGTCGTATCTTCGTTTCGGATAGCGTCAAAAAAATAAGAGAGTTTTCGATTTACAGCATTAAAAAACCGAACAAATGAAATAGCTTCTAAAATCAATACTATAATAAAGAAAAGAGCAAGTAAAGGTACAAACAGAACAAGTGCAAAATAAACCAAAGCCGCCGTGGTAATTGCAAAACACAATAACCGAAACAATATGCTTATATTGAATTTATTATAAATCATATCTCTTAATTTTATTGTAAAGTGTCTGTCGGGTTACTCCTAAATATTTAGCAACGGTAGTAAGGTTATCTCCATATTTATCTAAAGCCGTTTCAATCATGCGTTTTTCTACTTGTTCCAACGTTTCCATGTATTCATCTCTTGCGATTAAAGTCTTGAACATGAAATCTTCGGGTTTGAGAATCGTCGTATCCGCCAATATTACAGCTTTTTCGACTGTATGTTGTAATTCCCTTACATTTCCAGGCCAAGGATATTTTATAAGTTTTTTAAGTGCTTGATTACTTATTTGCAAGGCTTGTTTTCTGTATTTTTTTTCGTAAAGCTTCAGAAAATGAGTGAGTAGAAGTTCAATATCACCAATTCGTTCTCTCAATGGAGGAATTTCTATGTGAATAGTATTTAAGCGATACAATAAATCTTCCCTAAACTCCTTACGTTTGACTAATGAACCCAATTCGCAATTAGTAGCACTAATCAGCCGAATATCAACAGGTACGTATTGATTCGACCCAACCGGTACTACCTCACGGTTTTGCAAAACAGAGAGTAACTTTGATTGCAACGAGAATGGTAAATTTCCAATCTCATCCAAAAATATGGTTCCTTTGTTAGCCAGTTGGAATTTGCCCACTCTATCTTCACGGGCATCGGTAAAAGCTCCTTTTTTATGTCCAAAAAGCTCACTTTCAAACAGAGTTTCGGAAATGGCACCCATATCTACCGTGACAAGTAATTCATCTGCACGTTCCGAGTTTCGGTGTATTTCTTTGGCAATCAATTCTTTTCCTGTGCCATTTTCTCCTGTAATCAATACATTTGCATCAGTGCCGGCTACTTTCTGAACCATATTCATTACCTTCATTATGGCGGGTGAAGAGCCGATAATCAAAGAATGATCCCGGTTGATTTCTTGTTTTATGGATGTCTCTCTTGATTTTAATGATTGAACCTCCAGTCTTGATTTTCTGAAACGCAGGGCTGATTTCAGTGTTGCCAAAAGTTTCTCATTTTCCCATGGTTTTAATATAAAATCTGCCGCACCTCTTTTTAAAGCATTGACAGCTAATTCCACATCACCATAAGCTGTAAACATGACGACTTCTACTTCCGAGTCAATTTTTTTTATCTCATTCAACCAGAACAATCCCTCATTCCCGGTATTAACCCCTGCAGAAAAATTCATATCGAGTAAAACTACGTCGAATGTTTGGCTTTGAAGTAATGATGGAATTTGAGCCGGATTTGCTAATGTCTCCACAGTTTGAAACTCAAACTGTAAAAAAATCTTCAAGGCACTTAGTGCACTTTGATTATCATCAACTATTAAAAGTTTTCCTTCCTGCATATTTGAGAGATTAAATGATAAGAATGAAAAAACAAATAAAATGCTATGCGCAGCAAAGATAAAGAATTAATCGATTCAATATTCTGTTGTCTATTTGTTTGACATTGCATGTCAAACAAATAGACAACAGAAACAACATAACAAACAATAACATGCTATATATAAGATAGATATAGTTTTGGCACACGTTTTGGTAAAAACACAAATTAATTATTAAAATAGAAAAACTAAATTGTATTCCTATGAGCATGGATAAAAAAATAGTTGACAAGCGATGGATAAAGCCAAAACATCTGAGAATAATCCTTCCGGCAATTGTATTACTGGGTGTATTTCTGGCATTTATATTTCGAGATTCATCAAGTATTTTCAAAGCGGAGAAAGATAAAATCACCATTGAAAAAGTGTTTAAAGGTCCGTTTATGGATTTTATTCGAATTACCGGTGTGGTTGAACCCATTTCTACTGTTTCACTGGAAGCCCTGGAAGAAGGAAGGGTAGAAAAAATTCTTATTGAAGAAGGAAATATGGTCAAAAAAGGAGATGTTATTTTGACGCTACGAAATGAAAACCTGAACATGAGCTTCACCGATGGAAAATCCAGTTATGCTTTCCTGACCAATGAAATGAACAATCAGCTTATTGAGGTAAAACAACAGGAAATTGCCAATAAACAAGAGCTGCTTGTGTTAGACAACGATATTATAGATAAACAACGAAAATATGAAAAAACATCCAGGCTTTTTGCCAAGGGAGGTGTATCGGAAGAGGAGTATTTGGTACTGAAAAACAGTTATGAAACAGCAGTAAAGTCCAGAACATTGAAACAGCAAAAAATGGTACTCGATGGAGAGCTGAGAAACAACAAGCGTTCTCAAATAGAGCTTAAAATGCTGATGGTAAAACAACAACTCGAGAATCTAAATGTAAAAGCTCCTGTTAGCGGACAACTGGGAACGCTGGATGTTGAAATTGGAAAATCCATTAGTAAGGGACAACAAATAGGAAAGATAAATGTACTTACATCGTATAAAATTTCCGCCTTGATCGACGAGCATTACATTGATCGAATTCGAAAAGGTCTTATGGCTGATTTTGAAAGGGAAAAAGACACATTCCGACTCGAAGTTATCAAAGTGTATCCACAAGTAAATAATAGTCAGTTCAAGGTCGATTTACATTTTACGTCAACTCTTCCTGAAAATATCCGAACAGGACAAAGTTACAATATCAGTTTACAACTTGGCGAAACTCAACAAGCTGTACAAGTGGCACGTGGAGGATTTTTCCAGAGTACCGGTGGACAGTGGGCATTTGTATTATCACCCGATGAAAGTTACGCAATAAAACGAAATATCAAAATTGGGAAACAAAATCCGCAGAACTATGAGATTCTGGAAGGTTTAGCCCCCGGCGAGAAAATAATTACCTCCAACTACGACGTTTTTGGAAATAACGAAAAAATAACTTTTAAATAAAACAAATATGATTAAGACAGAAAATCTAACCAAGGCATTTCGCACAGAAGAAGTGGAAACCACTGCATTAAACAATGTGAACCTGCACATAAAAAAAGGAGAATTTGTGGCTATTATGGGACCATCGGGTTGTGGAAAATCAACCTTATTGAACATCATTGGTCTGCTGGATAACCCGACAGATGGTGCCTATTATTTTGATGGAAATGATGTATCGAAACTGAAAGAAAGTCAACGCACCGGATTACGTAAAGGAAACATTGGTTTTGTTTTCCAAAGTTTTAATCTGATTGATGATTTGACTGTATTTGAAAATGTGGAACTTCCGCTGATATATTTGAAAGTGAAAGCTTCGGAACGAAAAAGAATGGTGGAAGAAGTATTGGAACGTATGAAAATCGGTCACCGGAGCAAACACTTTCCTCAACAACTTTCGGGCGGTCAACAACAACGTGTAGCCATTGGCCGAGCTGTGGTTGCAAAACCCAAGCTTATTTTGGCCGATGAGCCAACCGGTAATTTGGATTCCAAAAATGGATTGGAAGTGATGAAACTCCTTTCGGAACTTAATAAAGAAGGCACAACTATCATCATGGTAACACACTCGGAACATGATGCCGGGTTTGCACACAGAGTAATCAATTTATTTGACGGACAGATTATTAGCGAAAAAGAAAAACAACTAATGGAGCAGATCGAAGCTGTTACCTTATAAAATGATTTGTGTTGAACATCTTTTTTCTTTGATATTAATCGATTCTTTAATAAATCGTTATGAATTGTAAAGGCTTATATGCACTACTGCTTTGTCTTCTTTGTAATGTGTCCATCAAAGCGCAGGAAGCAATTACATTGGAAAAAGCACTTTCTATTGCCGAGACAAACAGTCCTTCATTACAAAAAGCCGGACTCAGCAGGGAGCAATCCAGACAAACACTTATAGCTCAAAAGGCTGCTTTGAAAGCTAAGATTTCACTTAGTCTGGCTCCGTTCTCTTATAGCAAAGGGCAAGATTTCAATGCACAGAACAGTGATTGGTATAAATATAAATCTATTAATTCATCCGGAACTTTTGAGGTAAGTCAGCCAATATTGCCAACAAATACAACCGTATCGTTAGTCAATACATTTGGGTGGCAAGATGTTTCTTCCGATTATTATGGTAATGCAACTTCCGACAAATCCTTTATCAACGATTTGTATCTTAAACTTAAGCAACCGTTGTTTACTTACAACTCGATGAAAATGAAACTGAAGGTGCTGGAGTTAAGTGTTGAGAATGCGGAAATAGAGTACAAACTGAAACACTTATTCATGGAACAACAAGTGACATCCCTGTTTTATAAAGTGTTTATGGCTCAACTTAATCTGGATATTGCGCGCGAAGAACTTAATAATACTCAAGCAAGTAGAACAACTATTGCCGACAAAGTAAAAGAGGGATTAACTGCCAATATCGAATTATATCAGGCTGATCTCAACCTTTCAACAGCTAAATCAACCGTTCGCAATCGTGATGTAGCCCTCGAAAATGCCAAAGCCTATTTCCGTCAATTTGTAGGTATGGATTTGAATACACCTGTTACCGTGCTGGCAACCATTGGTGAGGTAGATTCATTGAAAATAAACATGACTGAAGCCATAAGTTATGGATTAAAATATAGAATGGAATTACGTCAGCGAAAAATAGATATTGAGAATGAAGAACTTAATATGATAAAAACCAAAGCGCTGAACAAGTTTGAGGGGGCTGTTTCTTTGTCATTTGGTTTAATTGGTAACGATATAGCTCCAAACACCATTTATCGAAATCCGACACAAAGTCTCGGTGCGGCTGTGTCTTTCAATGTTCCCATTTTTGACTGGGGAGAACGAAAAGCACGTATCAAAGCACAAGATGCGGTAATTAAATACAAGGAAATTGATTTGGAATCTGACCGAACTCAGATTATAATAGATATTAGTGAAATATGCCGGAACATTGAGAACTACCGTGCTCAAATAGAGATTGAAAAACAGAATCAACGAAACGCCAAGCTGGCTTACGAAATAAGTTTGGAAAAATACAGTAACGGTGATTTGTCCAGTATGGATCTAAATCTGTATCAATCGCAGTTATCAAGCAAAAAAATATCCATGGCTCAAGCACAAATCAACTATAAAATGGAACTGCTGAATCTCAAAATCGCCTCGCTGTATGATTTTGAGAAAGGAATAGCGGTAACTACTATTTCTATTGAAAACAACAAATAAAAAATATCTGGTTCAACAATAATTAAAACACAAAATTCAAATGATACAATACTATTTAAAACAAGCGTTTCGAAGTTTCAAATCTTCCAGATTACTATTTTTTGGAAGTATTATTACTGTTTTTCTAGGAGTACTTAGCATTTCGCTACTTTTTTCTTATGTAAATAACGAACTGTCAATGAACAAATTTCATCGTCATGAAAAGGATATTTATATGGTCGTTATCAGGACTTCACCTGAAAGCCAGTGGGAAGGAATTGAAAGTAGTGGGTTCTTTAATTTTAACTACAAAGATTACCCCGAACTCGAGAACTTGGTCACATTAAAGAAATACAAAGAAGGAGAAACTAAATTTACCTTTAAAAACTTATCTTTTTCGCCGGAAGGAATTGTTGCTGACAGCAGTTTCTTCAAAGTTTTTGATTTTAGGTTGAAAGTTGGTAATGAAAAGACAGTATTATCAGACCCTGATGCGGTGCTGATTTCCGAGCAATTTGCTCACAAGATGTTTGGGAACGAAAATCCTATTGGGAAAACAGTAAAATTTAGCGCTAATGTCGAAAGAAATTATACCGTTAAAGGTATTTTGGAGACCTTGCCTTCAAATAGTTCCATCACTTTTGATTTTATTTTGCCAAGACATTCTGCGGATTTTAGCAGATCGGGTGTTGATTTTTTGCTTACCAGAAAAGGATTTAACAAAGATGCATTTATCAAAGAAATTGAAACAATAGGACAAAAGCACCCTCAATTTACAACTAGCAAATTAAGTTTGATAGCCTTGAATGAAGTATATTTTTCCGAAAATAAATCAGGATTTAATTATATATTTTCACGATTTGGTGATCACAAGAGTTTATATGTTATATACTTTATCATGGGTATTCTATTGGTTATTTCAGTTTTAAATTTTACTAACCTCCAGATTATTCATGTCAACACTTCTATAAAAAAAATAGGAATCAATAAAATTTCTGGAGCCAGTGGTACTCATTTATTCTACCAAAAGATCAGCGAACTTCTTTTAATAATTGGCATTTCGTCAGTATTAATTACGATATCCTATATTGCGATTCTGCCGCATTTTAATAAAATTACAGGAGTGGAACTTTCGCCACACTTTTTCTCTGTATTTTTTATCAATTTAGCTATTTTGGTATTATTAATAGTACTGGCATTGATATATCCAACGTTTCTTTTATCTAGAATTCCAATAACAGTTAGCCTAAAAAATCAGCTATCATCGGGCAATAAGCTTATTGCAAGACAAGCTATAGTTACACTTCAATTTACGTTGGCTATAATTTTATTAATTGCATCCATTGTTGTTGTGAAGCAGCTTAACTTGATGCTTGATAAGGATCTTGGTTTCAGCAGCCGTAATATAATTAAAACTAAACTATTACGCGAAATGCCAAGGGGAAACTATAGCATGGAAGAAAAAATGAAACTCTTTGGCGAAAGGCAGAAAAATTATCAATACTTAAAAAATCAATTAAACACGCAATCACAAATAGAAACTTTTTCGCAAGGGGATTCTCCATTAGAACCATATCCCATGCCTTGGAGATTGAAGGACAGTAATAAGGATTACACCACCCAAAATATACTGGTAGTTAGTCCATTACATCAAAAACTTTTTAAACTGAAACTGACTGAAGGTCGATTTTTTGATGCTGAAAAAGATAAATCGAGGGAAAATAAAGTTGTTATCAATGAAGCAGCAAAGAAATTTTGGGCAATTAAAGATATTTCAACCCAAAGATTACAAAACAGATATTGGGAAAGTGAGAAAGGATATGAGATAATCGGTGTAGTTAAAGATTTTAACTACGAACATCTTTCGGTCAAACCTCAGCCTTTGGCAATGGTTTATTTTGAGGATCCTGAGGCGAATTTTCTAATTAAGTTTAGGGAAGGAAGTATCCACAATGGATTGCAGTTTGTACAAAGCTTATTTAAAAATTTCAACCCAAATGAATCATTTCAATACAGCTTTATTACAGATGAGATTTCAGCACTCTACCAAAAGGAAAAGAGGCTGAGCCACATATACATTCTTTTCACTTTGATTGCATTATTGATTTCTGCTAATGGTTTGTTCACTGTAGCACTTTACGACACCCATAAACGAACCAAAGAAATTGGTATTCGCAAGGTAAATGGTGCGACAATCATCCAAATATTGGTATTGCTCAATAAAGACTTTGTGAAATGGGTAGCCATCGCCTTTGTTATTGCCACGCCCATTGTATATTACGCCATGAATAAATGGTTGGAAAACTTTGCCTACAAAACGGAATTGAGTTGGTGGATATTTGCTTTGGCGGGATTAGTTGCTCTGGTCATTGCCCTACTAACTGTTAGCTGGCAAAGTTGGCGTGCTGCCACAGGTAATCCGGTGGAGTCTTTGAGGAATGAATAAATACCACCGACGAAGGTAGTAAGCCGGAGGATGATAATGTAATATGACTCAAATTCAGCGATGTTTACGAATAAAAAATACCCTAAACTCTGAACCTTTTGTCGAACCGTATTTACGATAACATGCATACGTATGTATGAATTTGTCCGTCCGTATTTATAAAGCCGTAAATACGGATGGACAAAAAGTAACAATTGTTTTCTCTGTTTTCAGTATAAATAAACCAAATTATTAACAATTAAATTTTAAAATTATGGCTTTACAATTTAATGTTGTGGAACGTCCAAACCCACAAACAAAAGAAAAAAAATGGTACGCATCACCAAAACTGACAGGTAAACGAACTTTAAAGGATTTAAGTAAGGATCTATCGGGAGTTTCTTCCTTGTCGGCTGGCGATGTACAAAATGTGATTGTAAATCTTGTTACCGAATTGCCTAAATGGTTGATGGAAGGTGATAGCGTAAAGTTGGATGGCTTCGGTTCGTTCCGCTTGTCGTTTTCGAGCGATGGTGCAGCTACAAAAGAAGAAGTTACAGCTAACAACATTACTGATATTCGCGTCATTTTCGATCCCGACGATGAAATTAAAGAACGGGTTCAGAAAACAAAAGTCAATCCAGCAGTATAACAATTATTGTTTGTCGGCAATTACGATTGTCTTTCTCGTTTTAAAGACAACATCGTAAACAGGAATATTCGCAGTATAAATAGGAGGCCTATTTGTACTGTGAATATTGTTGTTTAATGGATCATTCTACTTCAGTCTAGAAAAATACAATTAAAAAATGGCTATAGGGTTTGCCTATCAAAACACCATTAGTTGGTGAATATTTCCTTGTTACCGACATTGCCGCTTTCCTCATATCAATTGTTTCAGTTATTTTGCAAAGTTACAGAGCTGCAACGAGAAATCCAATTGAAACTCTCAGAAATGAGTAAATTAATCAACATATCAGACATATTTCAAAAATTTAAACCAATGATGCAAGTAATACCTAATTAATAACCATTTTTTTGAATTTTTATTCTGCCGAAAACACCCATTATTAGCTGTTTTGCAAGTATTTAAACGTTATTTATCCTAATTTTGCCATCTCGGCATTGCAAAATAGAATTATTGTACTAAATTTGCAGTCTAATAAATGCATAATGGAGGCGTTTTTTAATACACATAAATACTTGGTCGAACGCGTACAATCGCCTGTAAGACGTTTGTTGATGGACGAAATCGACTGGTCTCACCGCCTGATAGGTATCAAAGGCAGTCGTGGTGTAGGAAAAACTACTTTTTTGCTTCAATATGCAAAAGAACATTTTGGTACCGATCGCAGTTGTTTGTATGTCAATTTCAATAATTTCTATTTCACAGACCATACGCTGATTGAATTCGTAACTGAGTTTTGTGCGCAGGGTGGAAAAACGCTTTTATTGGATCAGACCTTTAAATATGAAAACTGGTCGAAAGAATTGCGGGAATGTTACGAACGCTTCCCCGAGCTTCATATCGTTTTTTCAGGTTCCTCGGTGATGCGACTGATTGAAGATAATGCCGATTTACAAGATATAGTTGTTTCATACAATTTGCGTGGTTTTTCGTTTCGCGAATACCTTAACTTACAGGCCGGAACTACTCTCCACTCCTATTCACTTGAAGAAATCATACATAATCACATACAAATAGCACAGGAAATTTGTAGTCAGGTAAAACCGCTCGACTATTTTCCGGCTTATTTGCATCACGGTTTCTATCCGTTTTTTCTGGAAGATCGGAATTTTTCGGAAAACCTGATTAAAACTATGAACATGATGCTGGAAGTAGATATTTTACTTATTAAACAAATTGAGCTGAAATATCTTTCCAAAATTCGTAAATTGCTGTATTTGATTATGCAAAGCGCTCCATCGGCTCCCAATGTGAGCCAGTTGAGCAACGAAATCGGGGTTTCTCGTGCAACTATTATGAACTACATTAAGTACCTGAAAGATGCACGGTTGCTGAATATGCTTTATGCTGATGGCGATGAATATCCGAAGAAACCGAATATGGTTTATGTGCAAAATACCAACTTGTTATATACAGTAAATTCAGGGAAGGTAGATAAATTAGCCGAGCAAAAAACATTCTTTTACAATGCATTACATGTTCGCCACAAAGTCAATATTTGTAAATATCACTCCGATTTTTGTATTAATCAGCAATATCACTTTAAGTGCGAAAGCAAACCCGAAACCGGGAAGCACTATTCAAAAGTGATTTATGCAGCCGGTGATATTGAAACAGGAAGTAAAAATGTGATTCCGTTGTGGTTGTTCGGATTTCTGTATTAAAGATAGAACCCCAAACCCCTAAAGGGGCTAAAGGACATTATTTAAAAAATAAAAATATTCGAATTTCTTTCTCGTTTAGAAGGTAGAAATTCTTTTAAAAATAAACAACAAGAAAATTAAACATTAATAAATTACTAACAAAAATGGCAAAAACTAAAAAATTTTTGACTTGTGATGGTAATCAGGCTGCTGCTCATATCGCGTATATGTTCAGTGAA
>Ga0302292_1001972_pt1 | contig 12615 bp, 6 predicted proteins | sample III_Fen_N2_1_FD_194553 | JGI IMG/M metagenome (GOLD analysis project Ga0302292, IMG submission 194553) | Peat permafrost microbial communities from Stordalen Mire near Abisko, Sweden - III_Fen_N2_1 | ecosystem: Environmental > Terrestrial > Soil > Wetlands > Permafrost | place: Sweden: Abisko...
TTTTGTACTAACTGTTTTTTTGTGACTGCTTGTTTTTTTATGACTGACTGTTTTAGCCTTAGCAACCGGCTTGTTTATATTGAATGCCTTTTCAATTGCATTTTCCGTAAGTGGTTCCATTACATTATATCCGGCTTCATTTGGATGAACGCCATCTTTTGAATATTCTGCCTTCATCCCTTTTCGCTCATCAACCATCACCGAAAAAAAGTCAAGGTAAATCATTCCGCTTTTATCGGCATAAGTTTTTATAAGCTTATTAAGGGCGATAATTTTCTCTGCCGGCTCAAGACCTGGTTTCCATGGATAATCGTAAACAGGAAGTACGGAACAAAGAATGACCTTAATATCATTTGCCTTTGCCAATTGAGCCATCGAAATGATATTGTCTTCGATCATTTCGAGTGTTGATGGACCTGTATTTCCAGCAATATCATTGGTGCCTGCTAAAATGACGACGACTTTAGGTTTAAGTTTGATCACATCGGCCCTGAACCGAACCAGCATTTGCGGTGTGGTTTGCCCGCTTATCCCCCGATTAATATAAAATTTGCCGGCGAAGAATTCGGGATGAAGGTTAACCCAGCCTTCGGTAATTGAGTTCCCCATAAAAACGACCCGCTTTTCACCCGGAGTAGGAAGTACCTGGTTTGCATTTTCATTTTTGAAACGGTTTAAATTTGCCCAGTCCTGCGCTATCGAAAACTGCGCTGTAAACACTAATAATAAAAGCATTACGAATGTTAATTTCGATTTTCTCATTGTTTTGATTCTAAATTGTTTTGATAATTCATGTGAAAATACTTTTTAACCTGATATCATCCTAAAAAAACTACATAAATTAACCCTTTGGCTTTTCATCCTACCGGTTTCCCGTTTTTATCACATAAAAAAAGAGGAGGTTACAACCGCTTGTAATTCCCCCCTCTTCGTTTGTCCCACAGTTTTAGCAGAGACTATTCCTTAAACGCACTTTTGATGTTCTATTCCGTAAAGGTGTAAACCGTAACTACGGTGTTTGAATTGCCAATGTCGATCCCCACAAAAGCGGTACTGTCTCTTAATTCCAAATTACTGGTTGCCTGTGCCACTGCCATCGAATTCAGGCAATATCCTTCACTTGCACACAGATACGGTTCGGGTAAAACGATAACATCGAGAATGTCCTGAAATTCTTCCTTAAACGAATTTACAAGTTCAGGATACATGGCCCCACCGCCAACAAGATAGATTTTCTGTGTCCTAATGAAGTCTTCGTCAGAGAACTTCTTCCGCATGGCAGGAGAAATTACTTCAGCATAATAACTTAATAAGGCACGCTTCCGCATATCGGTGACATCCACTTTCCGGCGGTTAATTACAAAAGATCCCCGTTGAAAAGCACGCTCTATTTGCTGATCGGTAAGCAGGTTCAAAAAATATTGCTTTTGAATCTCGTTTTCAAGGATATTAACAGCATAATTGACCCCTTTTTCGCTGTGAGCTGTGCGCTGAACAATACCTGCTGGTGTGGAAAGGGCCAACTCGAAGGTACCGAATCCAAGACTTCCAATAAAAAAATTATTCTTTTCGGCATTTTGTCCTTCGCGAATAGCTTTTATACAACCATCAATCTCTGTTATTACATCAATTTTATCAATATTTACACTTAAGTTCTCAATGCCAGGACCGCCAAACGTTCTGGTGTCGAAACTTACCAGGTGTTTACCCAAATAGAAATCGACAGCTCCCTTTTTGTAAATAGGATACGACATAAAAGGAAAACCGATGGTAACAACCAACTTAGTGAATTTTCCCTGGGTTGCGATAATCAGGCTGGTTAAAGCAAGAAGCTGATAGTCGAGGTCGTGGGCTGAACTATTCAGAAACTTGTGCGGCGAGATGCCTTCACTAAGTGCCAGGTTACCGATTAGATAGTCTCGCTGGTTAAATTTGACGATTTTCATCCCTTCAATAAAATTCTCCGCCACCTTAGCGAAATCAACGGAGGTTTCTTCGTAAACACTTGGAAAAACATAAGATCGCTTCATAAATAATGTTTTGATAGTTAATTACTGATAATTCTGAGTTCGATTTGATATTATATAGAATTCGGTTTTATTTGATCATTCTCTTTTTCCTCCGAATCTGCACCGGGAAATTTTATTCGGTGCAAGAGTTTCTCTACTTCTTTAAGTTTGAAAACGTTGTGACTATTACTCCCGCTATCAATTTGAGGTTGAGGCATTGCAGCTTCCTTATTGAGTTTTTCAATTTCACTGTTCAGAAAACTGGTGTATTCTCCAACCGGATGGTTCATTAGTGATTCAAAAAGAACCGATTTAACAATTTTGGTTTTTGCTGTATCTGATACTTGAATCTCTTTATTTTCAGGCGCTACACTTTCTTTTTTCTTTGAATCAAAAGTTTTCTGGTCTGTCTTCACAACCTTTTCGTCAATTATAGATTCTAAATTGGCGTATAACGGAACTGTTATCTGGCTTAAATGCGGCATGTTTATCTTTTCTGCCAGGCTAATCTGTGCCTCATCAATTGGTTCTAACTTATCGTAACTTCTTACATGAGCTGTGATAACGGCTCCCTCTAAAACGTTAATCACTTTGGTATACAAACTACCGAAAACGGAGGAACCAGGATGTAAAATTGTAATGCCAGATACAATAATATTTCCTTCAATTCGGCCATAAGCAACAAGATTATTGGCTCTTACAAATCCTTTAACAAATCCGTCTTTGCCTATAAAAATATTTTTATCCGATTCAACTTTACCAAATATTTTGCCATCAATGCGCAAATCTGTGGTAAGAAAAAGATCTCCGGTAATCTTTGAAAATGCATTGATTAGCGTAGGAATCTTTAAATTGCCTCCCTCAGGTAGAATAATATGTTGAGAATGTTTTAGCATTTTGACAATTCATATCTAATGCCCTTAATGATATAAACAAAGATAACTTTTTTTACTAATATTTGGTTGAAAATTCAGCAATAATTTCGATAATATTGAATTTTAAAATTACAGATTGAAAATGATTACTATAAATTTGTGCAACTCAAAAAGAAGTTGGACATTTGAAGATAAAATTTAAAGCAACAACTATCATTAATATTTGAATATGAATCGTAGAAATTTTGTGAACAAATCAGTACTTGGTGCTGGCGCAGTGGCGATGGCACCCGGCTTTCTTTCAGCCTCAACACCTCAAAAGGAATCACTTCGTCCACCGATTGCTAAAAGGCTGTTCGTGAGTAAAGCTGTCGAAGAAGAAATCTTAAGAATAAAAAAGGATATTACTGATCCTGAGATTTCATGGCTGTTCGAAAACTGCTATCCCAATACACTTGATACGACCGTTCATTTCTCAGAACAGAATGGAGTACCTGATTCATTCATCATTACAGGCGATATCAATGCCATGTGGATGCGAGATTCTACCGCTCAGGTTTGGCCATATCTTCATCTGGTAGCCAAGGATGAGCAGTTGAAAAAACTATTTGTAGGTTTGATCAACCGCCAAACGAAATGCATTTTAATTGATCCGTACGCCAATGCTTTCAATTTCGGACCTACGGGAAGCGAATGGAAAACCGATTTAACAGAGATGAAACCAGAGTTGCACGAGCGTAAATGGGAAATCGATTCATTGTGTTACCCGGTTCGTTTGAGTTACCACTACTGGAAACTGACCGGAGATAAAACGCCTTTTAATGCGCAATGGTTGAAAGCGGCAAAAACGATTGTAAAAACATTCGAAGAGCAGCAGCGGATGACCAGCAAAGGGCCTTATCATTTCATGCGGGTGACCAGTAAACAAACTGATACGGTGATTGGTGATGGCTTTGGAAATCCGGTAAAACCCAATGGTTTGATCTGTTCGACATTCCGTCCTTCTGATGATTCCACCACTTTTTTATACCTGATTCCTTCCAATTTTTTCGCACTGACATCCTTACGCCAAATGGCTGAACTTGTTACCAGCGTTTTTAATGACAATACGTTTGCCGCTCAATGCAATAAACTGGCTGATACAGTAGAGAAAAGTCTGAAACAAAATGCAGTAGCCAATCATCTGAATTACGGAGAAATATTCGCTTTCGAGATCGATGGTTTTGGAAACCGTCTTTACATGGATGATTCCAATATCCCAAGTCTGCTGGCAATTCCCTACCTCGGCGGAGTAAAACCCGATGATAAGGTCTATCTAAATACGCGTAAATTTGTTTTAAGCAAAGACAATCCCTGGTTCTTTGAAGGTAAAGCGGCATCGGGTATTGGAGGTCCGCATTGCGGAGCAGAAATGATCTGGCCAATGAGCATCATCATGAGGGCTATGACTTCCAACGATGACAAGGAGATTACACAGTGTCTTCGCTGGCTAAAAAATACGCACGCTGGCAAAGGATTTATGCATGAATCATTTCACCAGGACAACGCTGACAAATTTACACGTTCCTGGTTTGCATGGGCCAATACCCTCTTTGGTGAATTGATTTATAAAATTCATAAGGAGCGGAAACAACTGTTAAGTCAGACTTTCTAAACGGCAGATATTATGACAAATTAAGGATGCAACTTCTGGAAATAAGGATAATACCCCAGAGATAGTAATATGAATTGCCGCGACTTTAAAGTCGTGGCAATTCATATAAATACGTTGAAGGAGGTTTTAAATCAACCTCTGAACCGGAAGTGGGTTTTTCAAGCGTATACATTCGTAAGTGAAAGATTTCTGATGGTTTTCTTTTCATCAAATAAGACAATAGAAATGTGTTATTCCTCCTCTTCTAAATCACTTAGCTGAAGTTTTAAAGCACCTCTGGTCGTTTTCAGATTCTCATTTTTATAGGCTGACAAATATTCGGTGGGTGTTAAATTCATAACCCGCTTAAACTGGTCATTGAAATGAGACAAGTTATTGAAGCCACTTTCTAAACTGGCAAGTGAGATAGATATGTTACCCTCAACCATTAATTTGCAGGCATGACCAATTCGGATTTCATTCAGAAATGAGAAAAAAGTCTTCCCTGTCCGTTTTTTAAAATACCTACAAAAAGCTGTAGGTGAAATATTTACCGTATTGGCAACGTCTTCAAGTTTAATCGGGTTGGTGAAGTTTAGTAAGATATGTTCATGTATCTTATTAAACCGGTGAAAATCGAAGGTATTGATGGTCTTGGAATAACCAACACTTGCATGGTATTTATAATCCTTAGTGCTGGCCATCATATCCAGCAAAATGATCAATTCTGTTATCCTGCCAATACCTGAAAGCTGAAAAATCTTCATGATTTGTTCTCCCAAAAGTTTTCTGCTCTTGCAAAAATATTGGATACCTCTTTGCGATTTTTCGAGCAACTCTTTGATCGCAGTCATCTCCGGCAGGTTGATAAAATTTTTGTCGAAAATCTCCTTTTTAAACTGAATAATAAGGGCTTTGACCCCGGTTGTGTCTAAGCCTTCGGAATATTTCGGATCACTTTTCCACCAGTGTGGTACGTTTTCGCCAATAATGCTGATTTCACCCTCCTTAAAACGATGAATGCCATCGCCAACATAACTGGTACCCGAGCTTTTAACAACAAAAAGTATTTCGATTTCGGGATGAAAATGCCAGGGAACCGAAAAATGGGGTTTCTCTTCATCAAAGAAAATAACCGATTCAGTTGGCAATGCCACAAGTTTCTGATAGAATGGCTTCATGAAATATGTAAGTTTAGCAAATATTAGGATCTGGTAGTAAAAATAGCTAAAATACCATTAGAAAACCACAAAGCAAATCAGCCAAGAGAACAAAAGTTCAATTGGCTGATTTTTATAGGAATGATGTACTCGGCTCTAAAAGTTTGATCTATCAAATTTGATGAAATATACTTTCAAAGCGATCATTTTTAATCTCCGACATCCATCAATAACCTGGGTTTTGCACCAATTTTGGATTCAGTTTGAGTTGATTTCCGGGAACCGGGAAAAGCTCATGATTCTTGTCGCTAACAGCATCTTTGAATAACCAAAGATTACTGTATTTACCAAAACGAATCAGGTCATTTCTGCGCCAGGCCTCCCAGGCAAACTCCCTGACACGTTCGTCAAGTAATTCATCAAGTGTTGGATTTGCGCTGATGACAGGTGCTTTCGCCCTCGTTCGGATTTGGTTAACAAGTGTGACAGGAGTATCACCATTAGTCGCACCGGCACCTCTAAGAATTGCTTCTGCCTTCATCATCAGAATATCCGCATAACGGTAAACAGGGAAATCGTTGTTATCACTACGAGTATTAGGATCCCAGTTTGGATCAGGATAAAATTTTATAGAACGGGCACCCATGTATTGTGAAAGAAAGTCGTTACCGGTATCCATTTTGCTTGGGTCATATCTTAGCCAGATTGCCTTGGTCAATTCCAACTGCCAGATGGTATCTCTGCCACCACTCAAAGGACCTGCATAATCCTGATTTAAACCTTTATAGGTAGTCTTAACGGTAATGGGAGTCTTGCCATCAAATTCAAATTGTTTGCCCACAATCCATGTACTGGTGCGAACATCTCCGGCAAGGTTAAACTTATCGAAGTATTCGGGCAATGTTTTCATACTATTACTCGGGGATTTAGTTCCAAGACCATACTTTGTCTTTAATTCAGGAGTAAGGTCGTAGCGGGTGAAAGAGTTTCCGGTAATTTTAAATGCATCGTATACAATTGCAAAAATGAACTCTTTAACTGCAGGACCATTGGTAGGGAGGAACATGCTTTTGTAATCTGCATCCAGAGAAAACAATCCCGACTTAATGACTGAATCGCACTGTGCAACAGCTTCCGTATACATACCGGCACCTTTATATACCAGGGCATTAAGATAGAGTTTGGCAAGTAACGCGTGTGCCATCCAAACAGTTGGTCTACCATATGTAACTGAATTCTTAGCTCTTGGTAGAAAAGGGGCAATCTCTTTTACTTCACTCTCGATAAATGCAAACACTTCAGCACGAGGGGAGGTAGGGGTATCATCTCCGAATTTTTTCAAAAGAGGGACATTCCCGTAATTATCGAGTAAAATGAAATAAAAGAAGGCCCGCATCATACGGAGTTCTGCAAATTGCTGGTTCTTCAGTGTCCCTTCAGGAACAGCATCGAACATACTCATGACGCGGTTACAGGCAATAATCCCATTAAATGAATAAGTCCAAACTGTATTAACAATAGCATTGTCAGGCGTCCATGTATGTTTATGAAGTTCGCGGTACTGACCACCATCGTCCCAGTTACCGTCCCTTGCAGGGATTAGCGCCTCATCAGTTGAGAGCGATTCGAGACGCCAGTAATCAATAGCATAGTTCGCTGGCAAAATAGTATATATAATCCCTTTTGCTGCCTCAAAATCCGACGCCTTCGTCGGAAAGTTATCCGGAGTTAATTCCGATTCAGCCTTAATATCAAGTTTCGTGCAGTTTGTAAAGAGCGCAGCAACCAATATGACGGCGCCGGCTAATTTTTTTATGACAGATATATTTGTTATCATTTTGATAATTTTAAAAAGAGTTAAGATTTGAACTTATCAATAATTACAAATTAAGGTTTATCCCAAGCATAAAGGTACGTGTCTTTGGATAAAAATTATTGTTGTCGATACCAGGTTCAATTCCTCCAAGATTAATTTCAGGATCAATACCTCTGTATTTTGTAATTACAAACAGGTTATTTGACGTAATATACAACCGGGCACTCTTAATTTTTGCACTTCGAATTTTAAAATTATATCCCAGTGTCGCATTGTCCATCCGTATATAAGATCCGTTTTCGATGTACCTTGTTGAATTATAGAATGAATTTATATCCGTGGCAGGTTCTCCAAGTGAGAATTTCGGAATGTTGTTATTCGATGCATTATTCACATCATTCAGACTGGCCAAAGTTGCGTTAAGAATCTTATTTCCTGAAACGCCTCTTAAAAAGAAGCTAAAGTCGAAATTCTTATAGGTAAACGTATTGTTCCATCCAAACATAAATTTTGGCTGAGCGTTCCCGCTTTGCTTGAAATCTTCTACCGTTACCACCTTTGAAGTATCGCCATTTGCTTTGTAAAACAACGAGATTCCCTGTACATTCCGGCCGGCATACTGGCGGACAAAAAAGGTTCCGATAGGCTCCCCTTCCTTAAGTATCTGGGCAGGATTTCCTGACTGACCCTTACCACCGATTCCAGCAGTCCTGATTTCGGTGAAAGTAGGAAAAAGGTCGTTTGATAGCGATACAACCTTGTTCACATTATGGGAAATATTAAACGATGTGGTCCATTGAAAATCATGCGTTTTTACTGGTGTGGCATTGATTTGTAATTCAATCCCCTTATTACTAATTTTGCCAACATTGGCGATCAGTGATGAATAGAGGTACTTTGTCGTAGAGACAGGATAATTCCAGATAAGGTCGCTCGTTTGCTTGCTGTAGGCTTCGATAGTACCAGTGATACGGTTGTCAAGGAATCCAAAGTCAAGTCCGACATTGGCCATTGCCGTTGATTCCCATTTCAAATCAGGATTTTCATTTTGGGTTACGCCTACTGCCTGAAGTTGAACACCATTAATATAGGTCGTCCCCGTTACGCCATACTTCAATCTCGAAATCATCGGATCAAAACCAAGTGAGTTACCGCTTATTCCGTAACCAACTCTCAATTTCAGGTCGCTGACCGATTTAAGGTTCGACATAAACGGTTCATTGATAATTTTCCATCCGACTGATGCAGATGGGAAAGTACCCCATTGGTGATTCGCTCCAAATGCAGAAGATCCGTCACGGCGTATTGTTGCTTGTAAAAGATATTTGTTATTGAGCTGATAATTCAAACGGGAATAAAAGGAGATGATCCGCAATGTCTGTATGGTGGCAGTCCCAAACCGATCGGCAGTAGTAACTTTATCGGGTGAACTTCCCAGGGAAAGGTTGTTGAACAACAGATCATCCGAGATAAAATTGCTGTTTGCATTCTGAAATCCGTCATTAATCTTGTCTTCCTGCCAGGAATAACCTGCCAGAACTTTCACACTATGCATTCCGTAAGTTTTATCAAAGGTGAAATAGTTCTCTGCAAGGGTACTCTTATTGGTATATTCAGACCTGATTGCGTAACCATTTGCACTTAAATGCAAGGTTGATGCTGCTTTTGAATACTGATTATTTTGGTTTTCGGTTGTTTGCAACGAAGCGCTGGCATTGTAGGTTAACCATGGCATAATATTGATCTTTAAAGTAATATTTGCCAATTGGTTGATCGTTTTAAGAAAATTCAGGTCGTTGTTTAACATCGCCACCGGGTTATAGTAGTTACTGTTTTGAGTATTCTCAAAGTAAGTACCATCCGGTTTAAAAACACTTACGGTTGGCAGGTATTTATGCATATTTGCGTAAACTTCAGCACGAACAAATTGCTTGTTTGTAGTGGCATTAGTAAGGTTAAATCCGACTGTCAACTTATCATTAAATGCTTTTTGCTCTACATTCATGCGACCTATCCACCTGTCAAGAGAACTTGTTTTTATGACACCTTGATTTTCAAGGTATTTTATACTAACTCCATAGGTAGTTTTATCAGTACCGCCGCCGAATGATAAGTTGTGGCTTTGAGAAATACCGGTCCTTGTCACTTCATCCTGCCAGTTGGTATTACCTCCATTGTCATCAAAAGGAACTTTATTGACTTTTTTAAGATAATCTCTTAATTCTGTAGCAGATAACATATCAATACGATGTGATACATTCTCAACAGCCACGTAACTACTAAAGTTAACATACGACTGACCATCCTTTGAACGCTTGGTCGTAATCATGATAACCCCATTCGCTGCCCGGGAACCATAAATAGCGGTAGAGGAGGCATCCCTAAGAACATCCATCGTTACGATATCCTCATTAGCAACCGATTCAATCGACGCTCCGGGAACACCATCAATAACATAAAACGGTTCCATTGCGGCACCGGTGCGAAGTGTTGATGGTCCACGCAAAGTGATGGAGGGAGTAGCTGTCGGATCTCCGCTGGCTGTAATATTCAAACCAGGAACTTTACCCTGCAACATAGCGGCAGGGGATGAATAAACGCCCTTATTCATCTCGGAAGCCGAAACAGTAGTAATAGATCCTGTAATATCTTTTTTCTTCAAAGTTCCGTAACCAACAACAACAACACCCTCGATATTTAAAACTTCGGGTTTCAATTTGAGATTGATGACAGTCTGATTACCAATCTTAATTTTATCGGTAATATATCCTACAAAGGAGAAAATAAGTGTAGCATTCTTTTGAGCAACATTAAGCGAATATTTTCCATTTATATCAGAAGTTGTACCAATCATAGTCCCCTCAACAACTATATTTACACCTACAATAAGCTCTCCTGTGTTGGCATCGGTAACAGTACCGTTAATCATCGTCTGCTGTTCAGCAGCAATACCTTCTGTACCAGTCAAAACAGAAGTGTTCTTATTATCAAGATTTGAAGGTGCATTACTTGCAGTTGCAATGCTTCCGAACAAACTGATAATCACTAATAAAAATAAAAGATTTGTCTGTTTCATAATTTGCAAGAATTTTTCGAATAAATTTTACACAACGTTAGTATTTGTAATTCGTGGAATTTTTTCATGATTTAAACGATTTAAAAAATATCAACTCAATAATAAAAATGTTAATACCTTATAAACAGATTAGTGCGACCAGATTGGCCAGGGATGTTTTTAATGCATATTGGGTTTGATTTCTCTTCATAGGCAATTAGTTTATTGTCTGTTGATGATGGATAATTTGGGTTCAGTTAATTCAAAGTAAAATTAAAAGATCCTTTTATGCATTCTTTCACCATTTTTACCCAATACCAATGCTATTTTATCATTTTATTAATATTATCCTGACAAAATGACAATTATTGCAAATTGCCTGCGGTATTTAAGTTGATCCGACATAATACACATCAATGTTATGAGACTTAAAATTTCTGTCTTGATGTTTAAATATTCCTTATGTCTTTCTAATAAATATTGGGTTATCATCCAATTAAGAAGATTAAATATTCAGATAAATTGATTTAATATTTCACCCTGCCTTCGCAGAATTTACCAAATGTTTTAATAAAGTATTAAACCGCTATATTCATTGAACCTGCATCTTAACGAGAAGTAATGTTGAGAAGCTGGCAAAAACATTGACTATCAAAATAACGATGCAAGTTTTGAATAGATACAAAATTTGAACCATTGTCAATTTCAAAAGATCAGCCAAATACATCGTATACCAATTACTCTATTGTCGACGATTGAAAATTTCTTGTTGGCAATTATTACCTGAATTTTGCGCTAAATGCTATCGTCAATACAAAGAAATCAAATTTAGACTTTCACAATTTTTGAATTATATTAGTAATTAAATTATGATGCAAAAATTCCTTAAAATTGTTACAGTCATGTTACAGTCTTATTAAAAGATGTTACAACATTATTGCATTCATGTTACGGAAAGGCGGGTAATTGATAGATTGTCTACGTAATTGCATGTAGAGGATTAACCTATTCATAAATTTCAAAATGAAACAAACGACAACTATTCCTGAAATATGGCATTCTAATATTTGCCAAGAAAATGCATTTTGAATACAAAATGCTAAAATAGCATTACAAATTGCTAAAAATGCGAAACGGGAGCGAAAGAATGTGTGCTATGTTTGTTCTGACTAATTACGCATAGAAAAACTAACTAAATGAAAGGATTTGCCCTACTCGATTGGATCGTATTCCTTGGTTATGCTTCCATCATTGTTTTCACCGGATTATGGGTCTCCCGGACAAAGAAAGGGGAGCAAAAAACAACGTCAGACTATTTTCTGGCAGGCCGGTCACTCCCCTGGTGGACAATAGGCGCTGCACTGCTGGCCGCGAATATATCTGCAGAACATTTTATTGCCATGTCTGGCTCAGGTTATGCGGTTGGTTTAGCCATAGCAGCGTATGAATGGATTGCAGCCATTGTACTTATTTTTGTTGCCAAGTATTTCCTTCCCGTCTTTATTAAGAAAGGGATCTATACAATGCCTCAGTTTCTGGCACAGCGGTATGATAAAAGGGTGAGCACCATAATGGCCGTTTTCTGGGTGTTGGTTTATATTTTTGTAAATATGACAGCCGTTCTCTACCTGGGAGCACTGGCGATGGAACGGATTATTGGGGTTCCGATGATTTACGGAATTATCGGATTTTCGTTCTTTTCGGCAGTTTACTCCTTGTGGGGCGGAATGAAAGCGATCGCCTGGACCGACGTAATCAATGTTTGTGTGCTGATTTTTGGCGGATTGGTGACTACCTTTCTGGCAGTAAGTGCACTGGGCATAGATCATGGCTTTTTCTCGGGTTTTGTGGAACTGATCCATAAAGCGCCCCAGAAATTTCACATGATTATAGCAAAGGGAACTGTATTTGTCCCGAATGGTTCAGGGGGAACCAAAGACGCATTTCAGGATCTCCCGGGATTAGGGGTAGTGCTCGGTTCAATGTGGCTGACTAACATGTCATTTTGGGGTTTTAACCAGTTCATCATTCAACGGGGACTGGCAGGAAAAAGCCTGAAGGAAGCAC
>Ga0302292_1001977_pt1 | contig 12605 bp, 8 predicted proteins | sample III_Fen_N2_1_FD_194553 | JGI IMG/M metagenome (GOLD analysis project Ga0302292, IMG submission 194553) | Peat permafrost microbial communities from Stordalen Mire near Abisko, Sweden - III_Fen_N2_1 | ecosystem: Environmental > Terrestrial > Soil > Wetlands > Permafrost | place: Sweden: Abisko...
ATAATTTAAGATTATTGGTATGGCAATTTATTAATTTTGAAAGGTGTTTAGCCGCCTAAAGAAGGAAATCTATGATTTATAAAGCAGAAAGATGCAAGGGCGTTTGTTCAAATCAGGAAGTTGTGTTTTCCACTCTTTCACAGTTTTGGTTTTAATGAATTCCGTATCGAGCGTGATATCTACCGCAATACACAGGCGTGTATTGGATTGGCAGGTCAACAATATCTCATCCAACATTTTCATATTGCGGTAAGGCGTCTCTATGAAGATTTGTGATTGATCTTCCGAATATGCCCTGGATTCAAGTTTCTTGAGAGCTTTAGATCTTTCACCGCGCTCTATCGGCAAATAGCCTACAAAAGCGAAACTTTGGCCGTTAAAACCCGACGCCATCAGTGACAGCAAAATGGAAGAAGGTCCAACCAGTGGAATCACCTTGAAATTATTCTTTTGAGCCATAGCAACAACATCAGCCCCCGGATCGGCAATAGCAGGACAACCGGCTTCGGAAAGGACACCCATATCGTTCCCATCATACATTGGACGTAAAAAGCTACTCAACTCTTCGGGAGTTGTGTGTTGATTGAGAATGAAAAAAGTCAGGCTGTCAATATCAATGGCAGGATTTGTTTTCTTCAGAAATCGTCGGGCAGTCCGCACATCTTCGACAATGAAAAAGCGGAGGGCAGTCACGACTCCGGTATTGTAAGCCGGTAAGATCCGATCGAAACCGGTATCACCAAGTGAGGTAGGGATTAAGAATAATGTGGACATTGGATCAGGGATGAGTTTAGTAGTAAATGATGTTCCTGTAATTGTATATAATATTTTATTTAGAGAATCTTCCAATACGCTAAGTGAAAATTTCAGTACAAGACAGGAATTTCTAAAAACGGAGTATATCTGCTTATGATTTATAAATTAATCTGCAATCTGGCTTTTTAATGCTTCAACTTCCTCGTTGAGGATCTCCCACTCATAGATTGTCTGTTCAAGTTCATGCTGTTTCTTTTGATACGCCATGATGAAATTATTGTCGGAAGCATTCCCGGGAAGTTCGAGTAATTTCTCTGTTGCTACTATTTCAGCTTCGAGACCGGAGACTTTATTTTCAATCTCCTCGACAGCCTTCTCTGCTTTACGAACCTTACGGTTGTGTTCCTTGCGGGCTTCGTAACTCATTTTATTTTCAGAAACGACTTTATCGGTTGATTCGGAAGATGATTTCAACGATGTTGCCACTTCAAGTTCACGCAATGAATCCATCTTTTTGTATTGAAGGAATTCATAGATACCCCCTAAATGCTCACGAACTTTTTTGTTGCCAAATTCATAGACCTTTGTAGCCAGTCCGTTCAGGAATTCACGGTCGTGTGAAACGAGGATTACAGTACCATCAAAGGCTTTTATGGCTTCTTTGAGGACATCCTTCGATTGCATATCGAGGTGATTGGTAGGTTCATCCAGGATGAGCAAATTCACAGGTTCCAGCAACAACCGAATCATGGCCAAGCGGCTACGCTCCCCCCCTGAAAGTACTTTAACCTTTTTATCGGAAGCTTCGCCACCAAACATAAATGCCCCCAGGATATCGCGTATCTTGGTACGGACATCACCTACAGCAACATAATCGATGGTTTCGAATACTGTTTTATTTTCATCCAGCAGAGAAGCCTGATTTTGGGCGAAATATCCAATCTTGACATTATGCCCCAGTTTCATAATTCCGGAATATTCTATCTGATCCATGATACACTTGACAAGCGTACTCTTTCCTTCCCCGTTTTTACCCACGAAAGCTACTTTTTCACCGCGGTTAATAATCATCCCGATATTGTCGAGAATCAAATTATCACCGTAGGCTTTCGACAAATGTTCTATTTCAACCGGAATACTCCCGGAACGAGGAGCCGGTGGGAACTTTAGGCTCAGGCGTGAATTGTCTTCCAGGTCGACTTCCAGACGTTCAATCTTATCCAGATGTTTAATCCGGGATTGCACCTGTATTGCCTTTGTAGCTTTTGACCTGAAACGATCGATAAAGTCTTCAGTTTCCTGAATCAGTTTCTGTTGGTTTTCGTAAGCCCGAACCTGTTGTTCATGACGTTCTTTACGAAGCTCAACGTATTTTGAATAATGAACGTTGTAATCATATATTTTACCCAACGATATTTCAATGGTACGGGTGGTGACCGCATCAATAAAGGCACGGTCATGGGATACCAGTAAGATGGCACTATTGGTGGTCGTGAGAAAGTTTTCGAGCCATTGAATGGATTCAATATCGAGGTGGTTGGTAGGTTCATCCAGCAACAACACATCCGGACGTTGCAATAGGATCTTGGCTAATTCGATGCGCATACGCCAGCCTCCACTGAATTCAGAACATTGACGGTCAAAATCAGGGCGCATAAAGCCCAGCCCTAAGAGTGTTTTTTCAATTTCACCATAGAAATTACCATTTCCGATAATTTGCAGGTGTTCGTTGGAATGAGTTAATCTTTCGAGGAGCAAGTGGTAATCTGCACTGTCATAGTCGGTGCGTTCAGCCAGGTCAACATTCATTTGTTCAATTTCAGCCTGTAATCCTGTAATGTGTTCGAACGCTTTTTCAGCTTCCTGCATCACAGTAGTACCCTCATTATGAATCATATGTTGTGGGAGATACCCTATGGTGAGGTCTTTGGGAATTGTAACCTTGCCTTTTGTGGGAGCTTGTGTTCCAGAGAAAATGCGTAACAAGGTGGTTTTACCGGCACCATTCTTACCAACTAAAGCGATTTTATCCTTGGGATTTACCAAAAAACTAATTTCATCAAAAAGTGGTGATCCACCAAATTCAACAGTGAGTTGCTCAACAGAAATCATATATTTACCTTACGAATAACCTTATTAATCAATTAAAACTAAATCATTAAAGAATTCAAATCTTCTTATTGATATTTGAAGATATTTTAATATCAACCTTTCTCCATAAAATATAAGTTAGAATGAACGCAATTGAAAAAGCGACCAGAATCAATACTTCGATATTCCATTGACGTCCAATAATTCCCAATGCAATAAAGCACAAAGATACAAATATTAAAACGAAACTAACCTGCCTGTGTTTCAATCCTGTTTTAAGAAGCAGATGATGAATGTGGTTTTTATCAGGATGAAAAGGCGACACACCTTTTTTCATACGCGTCAACATCACTCGCATCGTGTCAAACAGAGGAACTGAAAGCACACATATAGCTACAGCCGGAGCGGCAGACATTCTATATAAATCAGGGATACTACCGTACGCGTTTATTTCACAAAATTCGAATACATACAATGTGATCATGTATCCAAGGAGTAAAGAACCTGAATCACCCATAAAGATTTTTCGTTTACCACCGAACACATTGTACAAAAAGAAAACGAATAATGAGCCTGCCATCGCGAATGCTGATATCGCGAGGTTGATATTACCCGTTAAATTGAAATAGATGCCAAAAAACAGGCAATAAAGTATTCCTAAGCCGGAAGCAAGGCCATCGACTCCATCAATCAAATTTAAGGCATTTATGATGACCACAAAGACAAAGAACGACAGTATATAACTCCATCCCATTGATAATTCATAAATTCCTAAAAAACCATGTAAATGAGATAGCCGTACATCGGATACCACAATGAGAAAGAATGCCGATACCAACTCACCCAGAAGTTTCCAGGTTGGTTTGATGGCTATCAAATCGTCGACGAACCCTATAATCAGAATAATAAAGACCCCTACAATTGTAAATTGCAGGTCACTGATGATACCGTAACTAAAGAGAAAAACTGTTGACAGGAACGAAATAAAGATATTAATGCCACCAATATTAGGAATTACTCCTTCGTGTGAAGTCCTTTTATTAGGTTTTACAACAAAATTCCTTTTTTTGGCGATGTCAATAACCATAGGCATGAAACAAAGCCCTATGATAAAAGAAACTAAAGTGGTGAAAGCCGGATAGGTATGTATGAAGTTATTTAAATAAAGCATTCTCAAAAAGGTTATTGTTTAAACATCCAAACGTTCGTACTGTGAATTTTTGCTTAAAAATTCAGGTACGATTTTTTTCATGAGCGATACAGTCAGAAAATTCTTGCACATATAACTGTATTGTATTAATTCATCTATTTGAACTGATACTTTCTCATAATCATACTCTTGCACTTTTGCAATCATTATCTTTGGGTTATGAGTTTTTGTAGTGATTTCCTTTTGATTTAAAAGTTCCTCATACAGTTTCTCACCGGGTCGTAAACCTGTAAATTCAATTTTAATATCTACTTCCGGAATAAAACCGGCTAAACGAATCATCTTTTTGGCAAGATTTACAATTTTAACGGGGCTTCCCATATCGAAAATGAAAATCTCACCCCCATGCCCCATTGAACCGGCTTCCAGAACGAGCATACAAGCTTCCGGGATGGTCATAAAATATCTTATAATTTCCGGATGAGTCACCGTAACAGGACCTCCTTTTTCAATCTGACTTTTAAAATGGGGAATAACCGATCCATTCGAGCCTAAAACGTTTCCAAATCGTGTAGTAATGAATCTTGTCGTTCCGTTACCTTCTGCCTGAAGCTTTCGGAATAAGGATTGTACGTAGATTTCGGCAATCCGTTTTGAAGCTCCCATCACATTGGTTGGATTGACAGCCTTATCAGTCGAAATCATCACAAAATACTGAACCTTATATTTTACCGCTAAATCGGCCAAATTCTTGGTTCCCCTTACATTTACCTGTATACTTTCAACAGGATTATCTTCCATGAGAGGCACATGTTTATAAGCAGCAGCATGATAAATATAATCCGGACGGAACATTTCTATCAGATATTCCATTCTTTCTTTATTCCTGACATCTCCTAAAAAAGTACAGAAGTTCTGGTCGGGAAACAGCTCTTCCATTTCCAGTTTCAAGGTGTGCATAGGTGACTCTGCCTGATCAAGCAATATAATCAGATTCGGTTCAAACTTAACAACCTGTCGGACGATTTCACTTCCTATTGAGCCAGCAGCACCTGTGATTAAAACGACTTTAGATTTTAACTGTTTAGCTATTTTGTCACATGAGATATCAATTTTGGGCCTGTCAAGCAAATCTTCAATCTGTATTGATTTGATTTGTTTTATGGTTGGCATATCATTTTGCCAGATACTCATAGGTGGAGAGGTCAGAACGGAAATATTATTATTGAAAAATATATCCAAATCTGTATTCGGATTTATCTGGTTCATTTTATTGGGCGAAACAATAATAGCTTTTGCTCTGGTCACAACATGTTTCTTGACCGTAGCTTCATCTAAATGATATACCGGCACACCCATAATAAGACGTTGAGATGCATTTTTATCGTCATCAATAAAACCCACAAGTTTATATTTATTATCTTCGGCAGAACGAATCATTTTAGCAATCCCAATCGCAGCAGACTGAGTTCCAAAAATCATGACCGGTGTAATTTGACCTGAATTCTGAGTAAAATACTCATAGATAGTCTTAGCCGTTAAACGTATGATAAAAAGCAACAGGAAGGATAAAACGGCATAAATCAATAAGGTGGAGTAATAAAACAACTTAAAGGAAGATACCTGGAAATAGATAAAATTCGTAAGTGATATTATTCCAATATTCAGAAGTACTGCCAATAGTAATTTACTTGCATCTACATAACTGGAATAGCGTAAGACTCCGGAATAGGTATGAAAAATCCAGAAGAAAATCAATTGTAACGTTATGATAATTCCGAATCTCTGAAATACATTAAATATTCTCTCATCCATTTCACTGTTATAGATTTTGGAAGAAATAATAAAAGCAATATAATAAGAGACAAAACAAATAAAAATATCCAGGGACAATACAACCCAACGAGGTATATATTTAAGGTTGGTAAGGTGTGAAAAAACATCCGAACTCCACAAAAAAGTAAATCTGTCTTTCATGTCGTTTTTATATATTAGTCGGTATTGTTCATTTAATTAGTCTGCAAAGATAAGTTTAAAAAGCGAAAATAAATAACGAATAATTTTATTTATAGATTTTAAAAAACGTTCTTTTTTATAAATGGTTCATTTTCTGCAATAAAGTATTTGTCACATCCGAAAATGTGGTTAATATTGTAGATAGAAATGAAATTATCTGATTTTTTTCAGACTCCAATTAAATAATAAGCATATATAATTTTAAAATGAGGAATCTAAAAGGGACCTATGTTAAGATTATTGGACATGAAGCAATGAGATAAAAATTACCTGTGTGATTATTGCCTATCATTACAGGATGGGGTATGCCGATGATTTGGCAGTAGCTGGCAATATTGTTTAGAGTTGAATAAGTCGCGAAAAAATAAAAATCCCCTGAATTCAATAAATTCAGGGGATTTTTATTTAAATATCAATAAGTATACAATAAATTCTTAGTCCACCATATTGTGAAATACATTTTGAACATCATCATCATCTTCAATCTTGTCAAGTAATTTCATTACCTGAGCTTTTTGTTCATCATTCAGTTCTTTCATATCGTTCGGGATACGTTCGAATTCGGCGCTTAAAATTTCAAAACCATTCTCCTCGAGATATTTTTGGATTAAGGAATAGGATTGAAAATCACCATAAAGTAAGATGCCTTCTTCATCTTCTACCAATTCATCCACACCAAAGTCAATTAACTCTAATTCCAGGTCTTCAAGTGAAACGCCTGCTTTTGGGTTAATTCTGAAAACACATTTATGGTCGAACAAGAACTGTAAAGAACCTGTAATGCCCAATGAACCGCCATTTCGATTGAAATAACTGCGTACATTCGCGACAGTACGAGTGGGATTATCGGTAGCTGTTTCAACTACAATTGCAATTCCGTTTGGTCCATACCCCTCGTAAACAACTTCTTTGTAGGCTGATTCATCTCTTGAGATTGCTTTTTTTATTGCCCGCTCAACGTTTTCCTTGGGCATATTTTCCTTCTTGGAGGTTTGAATCACCATACGCAAGCGAGGGTTCGTATCCGGGTCAGGTCCTCCTTCGAGCACTGCTATTGTAATCTGTTTCCCTAATTTGGTAAAAACGCGAGCCATGTTACCCCAACGTTTCATTTTTGTTGCTTTCCTATATTCGTACGCTCGTCCCATAGTTTATTTTTCTTATTATTCTTTTTCAGTGTATTGGTTGCAAATGCATCTATTGTAAACGCGGATTAATTTTGTGGCACAAAAGTATTAAAACACTTGCATAATTCCATCACATGTTTCATTTTTTTTTAAATTAATTTCATTTCATTGGATATTTGAAATTCAATTCCATTCACAATTACAATCCTGTTTTTTATTGTTTCGAAGCAGTCCTTTCTTCATATGTATCTTTTTATCAAAAACGATATTCAATCCTAGCGCCAAATTGAAACTCGTTGAATTATACGGAATTGGGATTTTAATATTCGAATTACTTACTCCCATCTCTGAGAGTGAAAGAGTTGCTTTTTGGAATGGGATATAATCAGCAGCTAAAAACCAATGAAAAATACCTGTTTTAATTCCTAAGCCTGCACCAATGGTACTCAATCCTCCATTAAATAGAGAATAACTCAGGGATGCATTCAACCATTTATAGGGTTTTGCATTGACCGAAGCAGTTATTTCTTCAGCAATAACATTTTTAAATAACTGTGAATAAGAAAGTAAACCAAGACTTAGCTTATCCTTTAAAAGGCTGTATTCAAATCCTAAATTAATTTTTGCTGTGGTGGTTGAAGTGTAAGAATTTGAAGTATGGCTAGAGCTGGAAGATGTTTTGAATGCAGCAACAATTGAATCGACCAGGTAGTTCTTTAAAATTAGTTTATTGTATACATCCCTATAGGTATTTACAGTTGAACTGTTGTCAAATGATTTTACACCATCAAAACTATAATTAACCCTGTATGGATTATTTTGAACATTTTTAGACCAACGTATAAATCCAAAATCTTTTATTGCTGCCGATAGTTTGATTTTTTTGTTGAAACGATATTCAAAGCCTGCATCAATTCCTGCACCCATACCGGAAGGTTTCAACCAACCCGGCAAACTTGAAGGTGTTGTATATGAAAACGATTGATAATTAGGGCCTATATTAAGCTGGACAGGGCCTGAATAATTTGCAGTGCCAGTTCCCGATAAAATCCACTTTTCAGCACCTGCATTCAGTATCAATTGATTGTTGGTGTTTAAAACATTCGCTGTGCCAAGCAATAATTTGAGTTTTCCGCCGATTAACCATTTATCATTCACTCGTTTTGAATAACCCACAGCAGCCTCTGTATAAACACTAAGTTTACCATCCAGATTTGTAATATCAAAGGAATTATTTTGTGGATTGGTGGTGCCAAACAATGAAAGTTGAAATAAGTCTTTTGATAATTTGATTGTACCATCTGCTTTTTCGGTTACTGAAAAAGTCCAGTATGCAGATTCATGTCTAAATCCAAACGATAATAGATTGGTTTGTAAGTCTGTATGAATGACAGTAGTTGGCTTTAAAGTGTTGTAGAAGCGTTGTTCATTTGATAAAGAATTTAAGAAAGAAACAGTTTTTCCATTCTCGTTAAAGATAATGTCTTTGAGTGTAAGTGAGTTGTTTCCCACCCCAAACTGAGTAAACCCGATAACCGGCAAACTAAGATAAAAATCAGTAGTAGGTTGAAATGAAGGATTCAGGAAGTGGCGCACCGGAACATCTTCCATAAAATAAAGAGTATTTACTTGCTGTGCCTTGACGAAAAGGGTTATACTGCTTATCATCAACAATAGAAACATGATTATAATTGGTCTCATTTACAAATAGCTCATTGTTGAGTTTTAGTGCCTATTGTTGTATTTATATCTCCTTTTACAAACAATCCGACCTTTATATCAAATGTGTTCAATTTTGTAAAATGAATGTTAGACGTTAAATTTTCACCATCAATCCGTACAGTATACCTTATTGTTTTGGCTTTTTTAAGGGTTGACAATTGCTCCTTAGTAACTTCAATCTGCAAGGTTTGTTTCGTTTCATGTCCGGGTTGTACCAATCCATTTGCATCTACTTTACCTGCCGCAATCATATAGCTTTTCTCAATATTCGTTGGCAACAGATTTCCCAATGAATCTACCAATTCAAATGTAAACGTTGCCTTGACGGGTAGCCCGTTGCTAATATTCAACACCAATGCAGTGTAAGTAATTTCAGGATATTGATTCAATGCATTCGAAATCACTGAGAATACATTTGAGATTGAATCCTTAAATTGATAATAACTTCCTTTTGTAAAATTTAATGGGATGATTGTTTTTACAACTAAATTAATCTTTGCATCAGAAGTAAGAAAGTCAGGTGTTTCATCTTTTGAGCTTAATAATGTATCAACATTCACTGTAAATTTGTATTCTAGCCTATCAGGCTTAAATTCATTTTCAAATAATAAATTTGTACGCCCCCAATCTTTATCAAAAGTCCGTAGTATGCACCGAATCGTATCACCGGGATTTTTTGGTTTTCTTCCTAATTCAATACTCGTTGATTGTTTCCCATTAAAATTCGCGAATGCAGCAGTAACATTAGGATTAGTACTCAAATAAGATTTAATGTAATCTATTTTAAAATTCAAATAGGCACCAACATTGCTTATAGCAGTAATATTAACCTGAGGATTAGCAAACTTCAATAAACCGTTCGTTAAATCTTTGTTCAGGTCTAAACGTTGTTCAAGGAGATATGGCAGGTTGTAACTGGTTTTGAAATTTCCATAAACAACTGAATATTCCTGTTGGGTGAAATTAATTTTACAGGTGATAGCTGAGGTCGGTGTTAATATCAAGGGCAAGGCTCCTGTTTTTGCATCTACACGGATTTCAATTGGGATTCCACTTTCCCCACCTGATGTGCTGATGTTAAAATTTGAAATGACAAGATTTGTACTCAAACCAAATGCGGTAGGGGTAAATGTTTGTGAACTCGAACTGCCATCAAGCATTCTTATTTTTCCATTAGGAAAAACAAGGGTGAATTTCATATCATTTGGATTAATACCTACTAAATCCGGACTAAGAGTAATTGTCACACTTAGGGTAGCTGATTTCACATGAACACTGTCAATGCGGTCCGCGTTTTTATTGAAATTGATTCCCAGATTCACGAAATCAGTAACAGAAAGGGGTGGTAAAATCGAATTGGGAGGTAAAATAGCACCGGAAGGTGCCAGCTTGATATCTTTGGTTAATTCCTTGGAATTTTTCAGAAGGTCAATAGGTTGGATTTTAAATTCATATTTATCAACGCTTAAATAATTGATTTCAGAATCATCTCCAATAATAAACTTGCCAGTGGTATCATTATTTGCAATGATTTGACCTAAACTTACACTGGCTCCACCGATTGGTACAATCAAATCGGGATGCAAACTTACGTCTTTTGAGATATTGTTTAAATCAATATCTGCTTCGCATGAAACAAAAAGAACAGAAATGAAAACCAGGAATAATAATCTTAAGTACATTTAGTTACAGGATATTTTTCAGGCGAGAACAAAAATAAAGAATTTTAGAATTTTCTTTATTTGTCAAAGGTAAACAGTTTTATCAATTTAGTTATCAGTCATTTGTTATTTTTTCCAAATCAAATGCTTTATTAGGAAAGTTTACTAAAAATACAGTTTCAGTGGCTCTGGTGAGTGCAGTATATAACCAACGATAGAAGTCACTGTTAATTTGGTCATCAGCCACTTGACCCGGATCTATAAATACTTTTTTCCATTGGCCACCCTGAGCTTTATGACAAGTTACAGCATAGGCAAATTTAACCTGTAATGCATTGTAATACTCATTTTCAAATATTTTTTTAAACTTTTCACGCTTTGTAGTTATTTCTGGATAATCTTCCCCAACAGCAGCAAAAAGTGTGTTGGTCATTTCATTCATTTGAGAAGGTGTCTCCGATTGTAATGAATCAAGCCATATGCGGGCATCAATTTCCCATTCGAAATCAAGTGACCGTAATGTCAGATCAACAAACCTGAAACCATATATTTCATGATATCTTTTCACCCTGACAATTTGCAGAATGTCACCATTGGCAATAAAATCAATTTCTTTATAGGGTTTGTTCCAGAAATAGTTATTCCTGGTAACCATCAATAGATCACCATTTGTCAATTCATCTTCCTTCATCATAACCCGGGCACGAATGCCGTTATTATAGATATTGGCCCTTTTATTTGAGCGGGTAACTACAATAGTATCCTCCACTCCCACTCCATCATAGGCTTTCTGGATTTCGTCAATTAATTCCATGCCATTGAGTTTGCGGATATCATCAAAACCTGTCAGGTCAAAACTGGGAAATACTGTTGTAAGTTCGTCAGTGAGTTGCTGACGGAGGAAAGTGGCATTATGCAGGATACCGCTTTCCAATGCCTGACGTACCACATGGGTTAAGGTAAATTCAGATACTTTCAAGCCATATCCCAGTAAGTTTTCAGCTTCCAATGCGGGGCTATAGGGCTGCATGACGGGTGGCAACTGGGCTGTATCACCCAGCAACAACAAGCTGCAGCCTTCAGCACCATACACAAACTGGATTAAATCATCCAGAAGACGGCCTGAACCAAATGTTGTTTCTGCTCCTGAATTTGATATCATGGAAGCTTCATCGACTATGAAAAGAGTATGGGTATTGAGGTTATCGGCCAGTTGAAAACGAAACTCCGACATGGATTTCTGACGGTATATTTTCTTATGAATGGTAAATGCCGGGAAACCCGAATAACCTGAGATTACTTTGGCAGCCCTGCCTGTAGGAGCCATAAGAATTGTTTTTTGTTTCAGTTCATTCAATGCCCTTACCAAAGCACTGATTACAGACGTTTTCCCTGTTCCTGCATACCCTTTCAACAGAAAGAGCTTCTCTTTATCAGTTGACATAAGGAAAGTGCCCAAAGCATCCAACAATTGAATTTGTTGTTCATTTGCTTCAAAGGGGAGTTGAGCCTGTATGCGCCCGGCAATAAAATTCTGTAACATATTGCAAAGGTAATCATAAGCATTTAATAATTAATAATGAACAATTAATAATTATGTTTTGTATAATAAATTGAAATAATATCTATTTTTGTATTTTTATTGCGTAATTAGTCTATTAATTCTTGTAATTAGTATCATATGAAAAAAATAATTTTAATTTCTATGGCAGGTATTCTAATGGCTTGCGGCTCAGAAAAAGCTGCTACACCTCGTATGGAGGATTTCAAGTATTCGGTGGATAAATTTGCAGACATTGAGATTTTGCGCTACCGTGTTCCCGATTTTGAGATATTAAGTCTGAAACAAAAAGAACTCGTATACTACCTGAATCAGGCAGCACTCGAAGGCAGAGACATTTTGTATGATCAAAATAACAAACACAATTTATGTGTGCGACGAACCCTCGAAGCGGTTTATTCAAATTATAAAGGGGATAGGAAATCAATAGATTTCAATCATCTGACTACTTATCTGAAACGCGTATGGATGGGGAATGGTATTCATCACCACTATTCTGAAGATAAATTCATTCCTGAATT
>Ga0302292_1001980_pt1 | contig 12597 bp, 6 predicted proteins | sample III_Fen_N2_1_FD_194553 | JGI IMG/M metagenome (GOLD analysis project Ga0302292, IMG submission 194553) | Peat permafrost microbial communities from Stordalen Mire near Abisko, Sweden - III_Fen_N2_1 | ecosystem: Environmental > Terrestrial > Soil > Wetlands > Permafrost | place: Sweden: Abisko...
CACCTGTTGGCTGCCCGGTTTTATCCAGTTCTACAATTCCGTTATTTGATTGTCCGTTTTTTACAATAAGATACCATTTTCCATTATCATCAATGAATATTGAATTGTCATATCCAAGACCATACGAAAGCTGAGAAGGATTATTGACTTTTGTTGGCGTAGTCCATGGTCCTTTAGGTTGATCTGCTGTCACAAAAAACATTGTGTTAGCTCTGGAGAAAAAATCCCAATACTTATTATCGTAATAAACTATTTGTCCACCCCAACAACCGGCACTCGGTGCATCTCCATATTGAGACCATTCAGCAGAAACCGGCTGAGCAATCGCTTCCCAGTGGATTAAATCGGTAGAATGATAAATAACTGGAGTCGGATTAAAAGAAGACCCTGTTGTGTAAAAATCGTCTCCGACTTTTGTTAGCGTACAATCGGAATGGTCGCCCGGAATTACAGGGTTCATAAATGTTTTAAAAGAAACAGATTGAGAAATTCCTGTTAAGGGATGTAATAGGCTGATTAAGCCAATAAAAATGATTGAAACTCTTTTTTTCATTTAGCAAATTTGTGTCATAAAGTTTTTGTAGTTATTTTATTCTATATCTTCAACGATATATTTTCATCGTAAGCTATCCAAGATTCTAATCTAAAGAGTTTTTTTTGATTTTGGTTTTTATATTCAACATAAAGATTGGAGTGAAAACTCACCCTAATCTCTATGTCGAATAAATGAAATTGTTAACTAGACAAATCTCTTTTGCCTCAAAGAACCAATACCTTTCTTTCTAATCCATGAATTTACACAAACATGATGATCAAACCAAAACAGACGACTCATGTTTATGACACAAAATTAAAGATGGATGAAGTTTTTTACTTTTGAATTAAGATATATAGTTTTCAATTTTAGATATATAAAACAGCCTTGCCTAAAAAAAACGATATGGTACAGTAAATACTGGCGTTTTCTCATGCAATAGCCTTTTCTGCAAAAAGTGTTATGAATGAATATATTGACAATCTGTGAGTTTGTAAATCAGAGTCAGAAAGATTATTTGAATACAAGTAGTCGTGGGGGGGACGAATTATGGATTTGTTCTTCAGTCCATAAATACAGAGTTTAATCAAAAACAATAATTTGCAGTGGTGGTATGAAAATTCAAAATTTTTAATAGGCATGAACAAATACCAACTAATATGCAAAAGCTAATGTTGAAACTGTGAATTTTGTTATTGAAAGTTAAGGGATAATACGATTGAGAGAGTTATGCGTATTTAGCACTGTAAACTATATGATTGAGAATGTGTTTAAAGTTCCTTACAAAAATGGATACCAGAAGGGCTTAAAAAAATCAGCTACATTTAGCTCAATAGAGAGTTAAATGCAGCTAAATTTGAACTGGTGGCGCTAATCTCAGCATTTGTTATGTTAGATTTTGCTCATATCTAAAAGTGGGACACCAATAAATTATATATCGGTAGGAGATTTTCCGAAATGTTTTTTAAAGACAGTACTAAAGTATCCGATTGTTGAAAAACCACAAAGCTCACTAACTTCGGTAACACTGTACTTATGGCTATGTAACAATTCTAACGCATGATCTAAACGAACCATCTTGATAAAATCTGTCGGAGACTGATTGGTAAGCGACTTTATTTTTTTATAAAGCAGTGAAGTGCTAACATTCATAGCTGAAGCAAAATCATCCTTCCCAAATTCGGTGTTTGCCATGTTGGCACGAATTACTTCAAGTATTTTCTTTAAAAATTGATCATTATGTTCATTGGCTAGAATATGTTCATTATCATTCACAGACCCTTTAATCAATTTTAAAGCCTTTTCTTTGACAGCTTCCCGGTTCCGAATTATCGACATTATTTTTTGTATAAGGAGTGTCATATCAAAAGGCTTGGTTAGATAATCGTCTGCTCCCAATCCTAATCCATGTAATTGCTCAGTCTTACCAGAAAGAGCTGTAAGTAATATAACAGGAATATGCGATGTCTCGTAAGTAGACTTTATAAATTTGCAAAGTTCAAATCCATCCATTCGCGGCATCATTATGTCCGAGACAACCAAATCAGGCATCTGTTTCTGAATAATACTCCAAGCCTCTGTGCCATCTTGGGCTAATGAGACATCAAAATATGCTTGAAGGGGATGCGACATAAAGTTCCGTAGATCATCATTATCTTCAACAATTAGAATCCGCATTTTTCTTTTTGGAGATTTATTCTCTTGCAACAAAGGTTGAGAATCTGTCTCTGTTAATGCAAATGATAGCATTTCTTGTTTTTCGATATTTTCTTTTTTGATTTCCTCCAAAACCTCTTTAAATGGGATAATAATCTTAAAAGATGAGCCGACGTTTTCCTCACTAACATAACTAATATTGCCGTTATGCATCTCAACATAATTTTTCACCAACAAGAGTCCAATACCTGAACCCACTATCTTTGAATTTATGGCATTTTCACCTCTATAAAACTCTCTGAACAGTTTATCTTTAGCTTTGTTGCTAATTCCTATTCCGTTGTCTTTTATTTCCAAAATCCACTTGTCAGGTTCACATTTCAGATTTATCTGAACATTATTGTCTTGCGGTGAATATTTAATCGCATTTGAAATCAGATTATCAATTACTTTCTCTATTATTGTTTCATCAATAGCTGTTTGATAGTTTTCTATATTTGACTCAAAATGTAAATTTATATTTTGACTTTTCGCAAAAGACTCGAACATTGCTAAACGTTGTTCAATCAAACTAACAATATCCACCATCCGGAGTACTAACTGTTCTTTTTTAATATCAACTTTTTGAAAATCCATCAATTGGGTTACAACCGAAGAAAGGCGTCTTGTCTGTTCAATGGCTAGCGAAAGGTAATGCCGTCCTGTTTCAGACAAATTCTGTTCTTTCGTTAGCTCTTCAATCGGAGCTCTAACTAATGTTAAGGATGTTCTGAAGTCATGAGCTGTATTTGTAAAAAATCTGACTTTCTCCTCAGTATGCTGTTGTTTAAGGCGCTCGATATAATATTTTAAAGATATGTAAAGAACACCTACAAAAAATGCAAAACATAAAATTTCAAACCACCAAGTTCTCCAAAAAGGAGGAACAACAGTTATAAACAATGATCGCTCTGCGATTATTTGAGAAAGCGAGCTATCATATAACCTTATTTTCAAAACATAACGTCCACTTGGAATATTAGAATATTGTACAGAATGGTTTCCTGATGGTTGGCTCCAACTATTATCAAAGCCATCTAGTATCCAGGAAAATTTGGCTCCTGGAACATTTCCAATAGATAGGAGTTCTAAATGTAACGTATTCTGACTGTAATTCAACGATAGTTTTTGCAGGCTATCTAATGGAGTGCTCAAACTCGCACGGATAGAGCGACCGGCAAGAGTAAGATTCTGAAAAAACACCGCACCTTTTGCTTTGGTTTCTGTCAATAATTTGGGAGAAAAACGTACAGCACCATTGCTAGTTCCCCAAATTAGTTGTCCTTCACTAAGCCTGCAATGCGCACCACGGTTAAAAGAAACACCCGATAACGAATATATCGTATTATAGGTAAGTACACTCATAGTTTTGGGGTCCAATCTGCACAAACCACTTTCACTCCCCAACCACAAATATCCGTCCGCATACATTATGCTATTTACATAATTAGAGGGTAATCCGGATGCAGTTGTAATTTTTTGTGTTTTGTGACTTTTTGAGTTATATCTGATTAAACCCTCACCACTAGTACAAATCCAAATTTCTCCATTTAAGGAGATTACATCTTGAACCAGATATCCATCAAGTAATGTCTTGACTATTCCAGTTTTTTTATCCAGAAGACATAATCCATACGTGCAAGCCAAAAGAATCTGGTTTGAGGATAATTCAGCAATATTATAGATGGGCTGAGGAGAGTATTTCCTGAATTTGTTTTCTTTTGAAAGGTAACAAATCAGATTGCCTTGGACACCCCCTATCCAAAGATCTCCATGACTATCTTTAAAAATAGCCATTACAAAATTTGTTTCTAAAGGAAGACCGATTGTTTCCTTAGAATAGTGAGCCAATTCACGGCCGGTACGTTCATCAAGAACGTAAATTCCGGAAGAGTATGTACCTGCCCATATTCGTCCTTTGTCATCTTCGCACAAGGAAACAAAAACTGCAGCTTGATTCAGTTGATTTTGATAGAAGGTTTTCCATTTTCCTGTTCCGGCTTCCTTACAACTAATGCCGTTATCCGTAGCAAACCATATATTTCCACTCTTATCTTGTAGGATTCTATTAATGTTGTTATTTACTAAGGAATTCGGATTATTTATCGTATGAGTTAATTGGTCAATCAAAGGGGACGTTTGATCAAAGAAGGAGACACCGCCACTATATGTGCATACCCATATCCGTTTATTCTGGTCATTAAATATGTCGTAGACTCCGTTTCCTCTGAGCGAGAAAGGATTATTTACATCTTCCTTATATACATTCAGAATCTTTGTTCCATGTTTGTTCAATTCCCAAAGACCTTGCCCATCAATTCCAACTAAAATCGTAGATTCTGAATTTGCTTCAATTGCAAGTATGGGCTGTTTAGGAATAGCATTTATTTGCACTCCGGACATAGTATGACTGTTCAAATCATAGTAAAGCAATCCGTTCGACAGTGTCCCTATCCAAAGTCTTTTTGCTTTATTGTCATAATAAAACTTAGAAACGCGCAAATCGAATCTATAGTTGTATCTGTAAAGACATTTCATTTTAAACGTCTGTTTGTTAAGCAACCAAATGCCATTGGGTAGAGCCTCAAACAACCAATTGGGGTCAGGGGACCAAGCTGCATCATCAACCTCTTCAGAATTTTGAATAAGTGTAAGATGCCCTGTTTGATATCTAAATAGGCCAAATGAAGTAGCAATCCAATAATATCCGGAGTTATCTACAAGTACACGATTTACCGATATGTATTTGTTTTTCAATATTTTGCTTATACTTACTATCAGGTCGAACTGATCATCAATGGCATTATAGCGAAATAGTTGGCCATTATTTGTATAAGCCAACAAGCATGAATTGGTAAACACAAGTTTCACCGAAATTATATCTGCATTCTCATATGGAAGTTGATAAATCCGATAGTCATCGCCGGCAAACCTTAAAATCCCTGTTTTGGAAGAAGACCAGATAAATCCGTTATTATCTTTGCAAACAGAAGCCGGCTCACGCATCGAAATTCCATATAAAGAGTTTATGCTGTAAAACTTTACATTGGATGAATGCAATGAAAATAATGTTAGCGAAAAGAGTGCAATGAGTAATTTAGTTCTCATTTTGGGTGATTTTTACATAATAAATTTTGCATCCTCTGAAAAATAAATTTAGGCTATAAAAAAGAATTCAAGGTTAGTCAAAGTATTAGCCTGTTGATAAAAATGGAAACTCTTCGTTAAAAATAGCTAGAAAATGACAAATCGAGTAAATGCCTGTTTTACAGCAAATTTCCAGTTTTTTTGCTCTATCTTTTATCCATTTATCAGAAAAATACGAACGTGTGCAAAAGTATGTATATTTTTTGAAGTTGACTCACAAACAGAATTATTTTTTCAATAAAATTAATCTAAATTATAGATGAATCAACCGATAAATTCTTTGGATAGAAATTCGTTTCGGTTTCAGAGTTGAACGATATGTGGTAATAATCCAGTAAAACTGCCTTTATACATTTTGAAAACTTCAGATGAGTTCATTGCTTTGACATTCAGCTTGTTATAATATAAAAATAATCAACAATATATAAAAAATGTGTCAAGTTTACTTAATATACGAATAATTTGGTTCTGTAAAACATATGAGGGTAGTGTTCATAATAAAAAGATATATGATAATCAGTTTTCAGATTTAATGTTCTGAAAAACATTGGTTTTCGTAGTCATAAGCCTTAAATTATTGATGCAATAGTTCTTAACAAAGAAATAAAAAATAAAGAGTTTTCAGAAGAACAAAAATAATCAAATCGCTCAATATCCTCGTTTCACACACTAGTGGAATGCGAATAAAAGAAGCTATGTTTTTAACTAACACAGTTTAATTTTTACATCCTGAGCAAATTCAGAAACTACTTACCTCCTCCATCAATTTTTTTTATTGTGCCATCCTCGTTATATTCCAGTTCTACCACTTTCAGGCTACGCAACCAAGTGCGACCACCCGATGGTACACTATCATGATGGAAAAGATACCATTTCCCTGCAATTTCGGCAATACAGTGATGCGTAGTCCAACCAATAACTGGTGTCAGAATAACTCCCTGATAGATGAAAGGACCATAGGGATTATCGCCCACTGCGTAACACAGCAAATGGGTGTCACCGGTAGAATACGAAAAGTAATATTTTCCATTGTATTTGTGCATCCACGAAGCTTCGAAAAAGCGACGATCATGATCACCTGCTTTCAATGGCTCCCCATTTTCGTCCAGGATAAGTAAATCCTTTGGTTCTTCGGCAAATTCAAGCATGTTGTCACTTATTTTTACTACTTTGGAGCATAATGCAGGTTCGTCATCTGCCGGTTCGTGACCACATTCAATGGCTTTATTGTCGCGGTAACGTTGGAGCTGTCCGCCCCATAAACCGCCAAAATACATGTAGTGACTTCCGTTTTCCTCTTCGAAAACGCAGGGGTCAATAGAATAACTTCCTTTTATCGGACTGTCTTCTGCTACGAATGGTCCTTCGGGACGGTCGCTCACCGCAACACCAATATGAAATACATCGTTTCTATCCTTAAGCGAGAAGTAAATGTAATACTTCCCGTCTTTGTGTGCTACATCACTATCCCAAAGCTGACGACCTGACCACGGAATGCTCTTGACATCAAGCACAACACCATGATCGATCACTTCACCGTCGATACTCTCCATCGAGAATACATGGTAATCGCGCATATCAAAATGGTCGCCATTATCGTTTTCAGGAATACCAGATTCCACATCGTGTGAAGGGTAAATAAATATTTTACCGTTAAAAACATGTACTGCAGGATCGGCAGTATAAAGATTGGGGACTAAATACTTTGGTGTTTTCATTTTTTTGATTTGTATTTGTTTGCCATTATTATCATATCATCAACAACTGATTTGCGGTTATTTTTACGGTCAAAAAGAACCGGGTAATCCTTTCTTCCGCGAATTGGAAATCCATTTAACCATGTTCCTGCATCGTTCAACCCCCAAACTGTAACCCTATCAACTACATCATTGTATTTAAGAAACAGTCCGAACATATCCAGTACACGCTTATTCCATTTTCGTTGTACAGAGTCAGGTACTCCGTCACGATAAGGATCCATTTCCTTTGAATAAGCAAAACTAGCTGAAACATTTGCTCCATCATAAGGACTTGGAAGGATGGAGATATCCCATTCTGTGATAAGAATATGTACGCCGGCTACTTTTAGCTTTTTAAAACTGTTTTCTGTAGCTTCGAGCGTAGGTCCGGTCATATGCATGTGTGATTGAGAACCAACAGCATCAATTCTGCATCCAGCATCCTTAAGTTCCTTTACTAACTGGACAATTGCATCGCATTTTGTTGGTGTTTCCACATTATAATCATTGTAGTACAACTCAGCATTAGGATCAGCTTCATGTGCAAACTGGAAAGCATATTTTATAAAATCTTTACCCAAAATCTTATAAAATTTACTCTGGCGGTAGGTTCCGTTGTCTTCAAAGGCTTCGTTAACAACATCCCAACCTTTTACACGACTTTTGTAGCGACCCACAACAGCATAAATATGCTGGCGCATACGTTCTTTTAAAATTTCGGGTGATACGTCTTTGCCGTTTTCATCAACAAACATCCATCTACCTATTTGCGAATGCCAGATAAGACAATGACCGGTTACCACTTGTTTATTTTTTTCTCCAAAAGCAATAAATTTATCTGCATCTTCCCAGTTGTACACGTTTTCCTGCGGATGAACGGGCTGTGGTTTCATGCTATTTTCTGAAACAATAGCACTGAATTCTTTGGCAATAAGCTCTGATTCTTTTGGATTAACGCCATTCACTTGTTGCATATTGATCGCTACACCAAAGAGAAATTTACCTTTAGTAGCTGTAGCTAATGTCTTTTGAGCCATTGCATCTACAGATGCAAGAAGAACTATAGCTGTAATTCCGAAAATAATTTTAATTTTCATACCTAATTAGTGTGTTCTTAATGATTTTTATAAAATTCCATTTAATGATTATGTTTTCTGGTTTTGTATTTTAAACAATGCGCATTGAGTTCTAAAATACAGTCTTAGAGTAGTAATTTTGATTCTATCCGATTACTTCCTTTCAGATCTACGCACTTTCAATTCTGCTTCAATTTTAATCTCAGTTTTTTTATCAATAGTATAGAAGAAAAGTAAACCTACACCTATAAGAAATGTGATAGACGGAAATATGCTCACCAGTAGTTTTGCGCCCTCAGCAACCGACGCAGGTTGTATTGTTTCATGTCCGACAACTGCACCTTCTTTAGAAATATATCCATATAAACCCAAAATCCAGGTAACTAAAGCTCCACCAATTGAGAGTCCGGCTTTAAGGCCAACCATCATTGCCGAGAAAATAATTGCAGTTGCTCTACGATTTGTTTTCCATTCGGAATAATCAGCAACATCAGCAATCATAGCCCAAAGAATAGGAATAGTGATACCGTACGAAAATCCATGTAAGATTTGCGATCCGAACATTAAAATTACATTATCAGGTTTGAAGAAGAAAAAGTCGAAAATAAAGAAAGTAGCAACCAGTAAGCCATATTTATATACATCGCGTTTACCATATTTATCTGCTAGTCTTTTTGACAATGAAATACCAACAATCATGAAGATAATACCTCCTGCGTTGAACAAGCCAAAACCTGCAGCCACCGGATCCGATCCAAAGAAATTAACTCCGATGCCTGATAATGCTGAAAGAACGGGGCTAATGAAATCTGTAAGTGCTTTTCTGTCGACGTAGTTATTAAAATAATACACATACGAACTACCCTTCATCGAAAGGGTGATGAATACCAAAATCGTTAACCCAAGCATAATTAGCCAAGGTTTATTTTTGATTAAATCTGAAAGGTCATCTTTAATCGATGATTTTTGTTCAATAGTGGGAACTATACGCTCTTTAGTGGTGAAAAATGTAATTAATAGCATGACAGTACCAACGATTGCCATCCATGTCATCACCGACTCAATCCCAACCGCCTTATCGCCATGACCTGCATATTCAATAATGGGTAACATAAATACCTGCACAAAAAATTGAGCAAACATTACGGCCACAAAACGGTAGGATGAAATACTGTTTCTTTCACTCATATCGCCTGTAATTACGCCGCTCAATGCTGAGTATGGCAAGTTGCTTGATGCATATAACATTAGCAGAAGCGAATATGTGACAGCAGCGTAGATGAGTTTACCTTTGTATGCGAAATTTGGAGTTGAAAATGCAAGAAGTGCTACAACTCCCAACGGAACAGCTGTGTACAGTATCCAAGGTCTGAATTTTCCCCATCTCGTTTTGGTTCTGTCGGCTAACACTCCAATTATAGGATTGAAAAGAAATGCAGCAATTAAGCCCACTGTAAGCATTATTATTGAAGCATCTGTACTTTTAAGTCCATAAATATCTGTATAAAAATAGGCTAAATAAGTAATTAATGTTTGAAATACCAGATTAGCGGCTAAATCGCCCAAACTGTATCCAACTTTTTCGAATACTGATATTTTTTGAGAATTGAGATCCATAATTTCGTTTTTTTTTCGATTAGTAGTTATTTGTAGAAAAAGCAAGATTGCTAATTCAGGTTGTTTTTTATTTTGAGTATTTCTTATTAAAAGTACCAGGGATCAACTCCATCTCAGAATCAGGTTTAGTTATTAAATATGAATTAGTGATATTGTTTATTACGGCATTTTTTATTAAGTGAGCAAAAGTAAATGATGAACAAATCTGATTCATAACCCTAATAAATAAAGCCGTTGAACAGTACAAAAATAGGTATCTTAGATCTCGCACACTTTTATTATTAGATATTCAATTTTCAATTCTAAACATATCTAAGTGTCTGATGTAAATATCTCCGATTGTTGGAGAGTGATTTTAATTTAATTTTTAGTAAAATGATTCATTTGAAAATCAAACCTGCAAATTGATTCAGGTCTCGTCGCCAGGTAAGCCACTCATGTGCAGTTCCGGGAGATTCGTAATAGGTATATTTTACGCCTTGTTTTTCCAACATATTGCGGAAAGCTTTAACCGAACCGGGGAATGGAGTAGGCTCAGCCGTACCCAGCCCAAGCCAAAAGAGTTTTATTTGCTTGTTGAGTGCCGCTCCATCTTTGAATTTTCCGCCCATAAATGTTGCAGGGTCAATAACATCCGTGCGTGGATAGTTTGACGTTCCGCTAAATCCGGCAATGTATGAGAATTTATCCAAATTATTCATAGTAATGGTGATGGTTTGATTAGCTCCCATCGACAAACCGGCCATAGCTCTGTGCTCACGATCGGCAATAGTTCGGAACGAAGCATCAATCATTGGGATAATCTCATCTATCATAACCTCTTCGAAAGGGAAAGCTCCTTTGCCTTTAGCTTCGGCAGTTTGAACTTTTGTGGCATAGCCGTTGTCCATCACCACAATCATTGGTACTGCCTTTTTTGCAGCCATCAAGTTGTCGAGAATCAAATTGGCTTTTCCCTGTGTAGGCCAACCGGTTTCGTCTTCACCACTTCCATGCTGTAGATAAAGCACCGGATAATGTTTACTAATATTCTTATCGTACTCAGCCGGAGTATAAACGAAGCAGCGACGCCAGGAATTAGTAACTTTCGAAAAATAAAGTTTTTGACTAACAAGTCCGTGTGGAACATCTTTCAGAGCATAAAAATCCTGATCGGGTGACGGAATTTCAATAGCACTTCCCCAACGGCTTGCACCATAAAAATAAATACTTCCCGGATCGGGCACAGAAGCTCCATCCACATTGAGTTGATAATAATGAAAACCTTCGACTTGTGGAGCCGACTCACCTGTCCACACACCTTTTTCATCTTTTTTTAAATCATATTTCACACCTCCGATGTCAAGTTGTACTTTTTGAGCTTCGGATGCAGGAATACTCACGCGAACCCGACCTTCGGAATTAACCTGAGGAAATAGTTTTCCAGTTTGATTGACCGATGATGGTTTAAAATCCTCTACGACCGACTGAGCCATATTTAGTTGGCAAACAAATGCAGTTGCAAAAACGAAAAGTAAATATTTATAATTCATTTTGATACTATTTAAAATGACTATTATTTGAAGACACGTTGAGCAAAGTCGTGCAAACTTTTGCGCCAAACCTGCCACTCGTGATCGCCCGGAAAAGAAGCAAACTCAACCTTCAAACCACTTTCTCGGAATTTACTCACCGCTGCTTTGGTATAGGCCAAACGAGGGTCCTGCTCGCCCACAGAGATGTATAAAAGTTTCAATTTCTGATTGAACGCGTTGGAATTGCTAAGTAAACCCGGCATTTCTTTTTCGGCATCAAATGACTTTCCCGTTGGACTGGCTATTCCGCCAAAAATGCCCGAACTAAAAATACCGACAGACGAAAAGACATTCAGATTGCCAAGACCGGCATAGAACGATTGTCCACCACCCATCGACAGTCCGCAAAGCGCACGATGTTGTGCATAAGCCAGTGTACGATAATTTTTGTCGATAAAAGGAACAATGTTCTGTGTCATCTCTTCTTTGAAAGCCGCCATAGCTTCGTTGCTGTAACCACCTTTACCCGAACTGACATTGCCATTGGAAATAATCACAATCATCGGTTTGGCTTTGCCCTGGGCAATCAGATTATCCAGAATAATATCTGCTTTACCCTGTACCGCCCAACCTCGTTCGTCTTCACCGCCACCATGCTGAATATACACCGTCGGATATTTTATTTTCGTATTTACATCGTATCCGGGAGGCGTATAAACGAACAGATGTCGCCAACTATTGGTCACTTTCGAAAAATAGTATTTCGAACTTAAAGATCCATGCGGAACATCTTTCAAATAATAAAAATCCGTACCTTTCTCTGGAATATCAATGGCACTGGACATGCGACCTGTACCGTAAAACGATTCGCTGGTAGGATCGGCTACCTTCACACCATCAATTACCAGCGAATAGTAATGAAAACCGGGAACCTGAGGATCGGTGGTTACTGTCCAAACACCCTGTTCGTCGCGGATCATGTCATACATTTTTCCCAAATCAATCTGAACCTTCTGTGCAGTAGGGGCTTTGAACCTGAACTCAACTTTCAAATCGGGTAAGACACGCGGATATTCAACACCGGCAATATTGGTTACTGCCGGTGTCGATTTATTATTCTCCTGCGCAAAAGCTGCAAAGCTGATTGTTTGAAGCAGAATTGCAATGATGATCAGTCTATTTTTCACGTATTATTTATCCTTAAAAAGAAGTGGAGCAAATTCATATAAACTTCTTCTCCATGAGTGCCATTCGTGAGCAGTCTCGGGCGAAAC
>Ga0302292_1001989_pt1 | contig 12580 bp, 10 predicted proteins | sample III_Fen_N2_1_FD_194553 | JGI IMG/M metagenome (GOLD analysis project Ga0302292, IMG submission 194553) | Peat permafrost microbial communities from Stordalen Mire near Abisko, Sweden - III_Fen_N2_1 | ecosystem: Environmental > Terrestrial > Soil > Wetlands > Permafrost | place: Sweden: Abisko...
CTTCTCGCATTTGTAAATATTCGAAATAGGGAGAATTGACCGATTTGTATTTTTTGGTTAGTTTGAACCACATAACTGTTGAATCATAATAACTCCCTTTGTTCAAGAATACGTGCTCAACTGTTATGCGCAATGAATCACTACTTTGATTGGTAGCAGACCCAACTTGCAGTCCAGTGGCCCAACCATTGTACGAACCTTCAAGTGCATCGGCATATTCACACATTGAGCAACGCGGATTTGCATTGGTTTCATGCTTAAATTTTCTACAACTAACTAGGAAGAATATCGCTAGTGTGATGATGGTGAAATTTCTCATTTATCCAGTTTTTTATAGACGTTAGCATAATTCTTCATCGGAAAATTCTGTAGCCTGATTTCACCAAACTCTTCTGTCAATTTTAGTTTCTCACCATTCTTCAAATCAATCTCATATCCATCATTAAGTCCTGAATCAGGATTCATTTCACCGGAATCAGTCAACTTTCCATTTTTGAAAAACAACACCTTACCCGAACGTTTGATTTTGAAACCGTAACGGTCAGCTGTCTGGCTAAGGTCAATCACTGAATTTGAATCGTCAATCGCGAATGTCCAATCGAAACTACCGATCCATTCTTTATGATTGGCCATATAGTTGTGTTTCAAGCAACCTGAACAGAGGACAGAAATTAAACAAATACAGGTAAATTTAGTTAACATGATTGGCTAATTATTTCTTACTCTGTAGATAGTAAAAATTAGAATGGTTGGAAAATTGCTATAAAACTAAAGGGTTGTATCTAATAATTGAGTATCATTAAACGAACCATAACGTTGGTGTTTTCTAGCTGCGTTTGCAGTTTTAAGATTAAAGATCAAGACACCTAAAGCTGCAATTCTAAATGCTTGAAATATATAAAGTAAATAGCCCCACATAAATCCGCTTAGTAAAACCAGTAAGGTCATAAGCGTAAAAAATGTGAATACTGAAAACCCTAAATAATATGCCCACGTTTTACCTCTACCTACAAAAACTGCTGAAATAAAGTAGGTAATTAAAATAAGTCCGTTGATTAAGATGATCATACCTTGAAGTGCCCCTGTTCCGCTAAATACTCCAATCTCAAAGGCTCCGGCAATAAATGAAAACACAGCCAAAAGCCAGAATAAGGTTGCTATTTTCTTCAGTTCTTTTACTGGGTGACTTACATTTACAGGACTGTGATAACCGTCAATAATTACATTTAACATGACTGGTTTCTCTGAAAGTTTCAGGCCGATTGTGCCCAAAACGGTATCTGTAATTGTTGTTCCTGCTTTTAATTTTCCGGCACCTTGCACAGAACCGATCAATTCGTTTTTATAATACAGATCAACCGCTTTATAACCGCGCGTCCATTGAATGGTTACAAAATCACCGGGCTGTTGGGTGATGGGATATTTTTTCTCGAAATCCATGGTGTTCAGATTGTTTGAGTAACAAATATAACCCCCAAAATAGGAACTGAATTAATTGCAATCGAAAATAAAAGAACCCTTGCTAAAAAAATCTCAAAACGAATGAGTTACAGTTTGTGTCAATCCACGTATTATTGCAAAATTGCCATATCAACTAAACCCACGTAAATTCGCAATATTACGTGGGTTCATTCGTCTTGAAAAATCACTTTTTATCAACGAAAAAACGCCCTCCCAACCGGAAGAGCGTTATGTTAAAATTTATCTTGAATTACCCCAAAAACGGGTAACGATAATCTGTTGGTGGAACAAACGTTTCTTTGATCGTACGGGCAGAAACCCAACGCAATAAGTTCATCGCGGCACCCGCTTTATCGTTGGTTCCCGAACCTCTGGCTCCACCAAATGGTTGCTGACCAACAACAGCTCCTGTAGGTTTATCGTTGATGTAGAAATTACCGGCTGCGTTTTCCAAAGCTTTAGTCGCTGTTTGAATGGCGTAACGATCATTCGAAATGATGGATCCTGTTAGAGCGTAATCAGATGTTTCATCCAACAATTTCAATGTCGCTTCAAACTCATTTTCAGGATATACATACAATGTCAAAACCGGTCCGAAAATTTCTTCGCTTATGGTTCTGAATTTCGGGTTGGTTGTTACCACAACAGTCGGCTCAATGAAATAACCAACCGATTTGTCATAATTTCCACCAACGATGATCTCTGCATCCGATTGTGATTTCACGAAGTCAATATAACCTGCAATTTTATCAAATGCTCGTCCGTCGATTACTGCATTCACAAAATTGGAACTATCTGCTGGACTTCCCATTTTGAACGATTGAACTTGTTCAACCAAGATACGTTTTACTTCGGGCCAAATATTGGATGGAATGTAGCCACGCGATGCAGCCGAACATTTTTGTCCTTGGAATTCGAAAGCTCCGCGCGAAAGTGCCGTAGCAACCTCAGCAGGATTGGCTGATTTGTGTACCATCACGAAATCCTTACCACCTGTTTCCCCCACAATACGTGGATAAGTTCTGTAGTTTTCGATGTTGTTTCCGATTTCTTTCCAAAGACTTCTGAAAACTGCTGTAGATCCTGTAAAGTGAAGACCTGCAAATGCTTTGTGTTTAAAAATCACGTCTCCAGCAACCGGTCCTTCAACCGATACCATATTGATAACACCGTCCGGAACTCCGGCAGCTTTGAACAATTCCATGATTACCTGAGCAGAATACATTTGCGATTCGGCAGGTTTCCAAACTACTACATTCCCCATCATTGCAGGTGCCGCACAAAGATTGGCTGCAATAGAGGTAAAGTTGAATGGTGTTACTGCAAACACAAAACCTTCCAATGGACGATATTCCAAGCGGTTCCACATTCCTGGCAACGATTCAGGTTGTTCTTTGTAAACCTGTGTCATGTATTGCACATTGAAACGGAAAAAGTCAATCAACTCACAAGCAGCATCAATTTCTGCCTGCATTACGTTTTTCGATTGCGCCAACATGGTAGCGGCATTCATGCGGTTTCTAAATGGTCCGGCCAATAAATCGGCAGCTTTTAAGAAAATTGCCGCACGTTGTTCCCAAGGCAAATTTGCCCATTGATCGCGCGCAGCTAAAGCAGCATCAATTGCTTGTTCCACATGCGAAGCATTTCCGTAGTTGAAATGTCCGATCACCTTTTGGTGTTCATGCGGAGGAGACATTGGTTTTTTATCGGAAGTTGTTATTTCTTTCCCGTTAATATACAGCGGAATATCAATTGGAGCTTGATTGTACAGTTTGTTATATTCGGCAATGAGGTCGGCATGCTCTTTCGTTCCCGGTGCGTATGGTTTTACCGGTTCGTTTACAGCAACCGGCACATGAAAAATTGCGTTTGACATAGTTCCTTTATTTTTAGCAAAAGTAATCATAGTTTTTGGCAGATCGGTTGTTCCGATTCCCAAAAGAAGACCAATTCTTCCATCCTTTTTTTGTACTTTCGAGTTCCAAAACCGATCAAGTGAAAAAAACGCTACTACTCTTCTTCTTAGTGACTTTCAGTTATTCTTACGCGCAAAACATTCCTGCTTTGCTTGAGGACTTCCGGAACGGAACCGGAAAAAAGCGTGTTTATGCCTGTGAAAAGTTGACGGATTATTACCTTTCGGAGTCACAAGATTCACTGAAAATAATTGGAGAGGAGTTGTTCCTCTACGGAATTGACAATCATTATTATCCGGCAATCGAGCGAGGTAAGATTACCATTGCACTTTATTTGCGGACTATTGGTAAAAATACAGATGCTATTGCTATGACCAAAGCGCTGCTTTCCAATATGGAAGAACGCGGAGATGATCAGATGCTCGGAAATGCCTGTCGATTAATCGCATTGGCTTACGTTTATCAAAAGGATCAGAAATCGAGTTATTATTGGTCATTGCGAGCTATACGTCACGACGGAAAAAGTGATGATCCGGTAACAAAAGTAAAAGGGTTATTGGTGTTGGCCGAAACCTATATTTTGAAGAAAGAAAACCAAAAAGCGATTGAAACCTATCAACGGTATATCACCGTTTTAAAGAAGCACAAAGAACATGATAAAGTAAGTACGGCATATGCCCGGTTGGGAGCCATTTATCAATCGCAGGAAGATTATGGTATTGCAACACGCTTTTTCAATTATTCGATGCAATATGCCAAGCGAGCCAAGTATTCAACCAACCTGGTTTCGCATGCCTATAATAACTTAGCGATTGTCTATTTTGAGAATAGCGACACCACATTGGCTCGTTCTTATTTCGAAAAGGCACTCGAATTACGCCTGAAATTCAAAAACTTTAAAGCCATTTCAGAGAGTTATTACAATCTGGGGGACTACTACTTTTATACTTCCAACACTGATAAAGCCATATTCTGGTATACCAAATCGTTGGATTTTTCGCGAAAGAACAATTTGAAAACAGAAACGAGTGATGCATTAACTGCACTTGCTGAAGTAGCCAAAAGCGTTGAAGATTACAAAGGTGCAACCATTTATTTAGAGCAAGATAAAGCTATCAAGAATGAGATTTCGCTGCAAAACGGTGAAGATGATGACGAATTATCGCGTTTAAAGGAACAGATCATTCGTATGGAAATTGAGGCCAATGTTGAAAACGCTGGTATTGATTCTCCGGAAAAAGGCGTCACCAAACTAAAATGGGAATGGCTTGTTATCGGAGCGTTGAGTATTATCGTTGTCTTTATACTGTTGCGAAGAAAAAAAACGGCTTAGTTCAATCTACCCGGAAACACCATATCAAAAGCAGGTATGTTTACGCGGAAAATCTCGTTTGTTTCCAAGTTTAGAAAAGTATAGAATCCGTGCATCGATCCAATTTCGGAATGCAATTCGCACCCGCTAGTGTAGCTATAGGTCTCACCAGATTCCAATTCAGGTTGCTGGCCGATTACCCCTTCTCCACTCACGTGTACAGGCGGATTCAGTGAATCGAAAATGAACCAATCGCGGTGCAATAGTTTAACGGAAAAGCTATTACGGTTTTCAATACCGATACGGTAATTGAAAAAATAGGAGTTCTCAGCTGTATGTGAAACATCTGCCCGAAACTGGGTACTTACGCTCACTTCTACTCCTTCGGTTATGGAAACGCTTTTACTCATGCTTGTTTGTTGTACCTGCAAGGTACGAATGTTGATATGAGTAAAACAAATCTTTTTGAGAAATGTTGCTCACAATTTATCAAATTAACAAATTTTTAGGGTGGTGATAAAGCGTTTATTGCGACTTAAACTACTTGCGTAAAGTTCGTTCTATAGTACAACCCATCGGTTCATTTCGATGATTGTAAAGGCTTTGATAGCATCTTCGAGAGGTTCGTTGTAATTGTGTCCGGAATTGATGCCCCCCTCAATTTCAGGGATATACTTAACTCACAATTACAACATTGCTTCTAATTTCTCGCGAGCTTCCAAAAAATTAGTTGAAATTCGATTCTCGTCGTTCTTTAATTTAAACTTGAAAAAAGGCAGTTGTTCTTCTTTAAAAATGAATTGTAAAGGATTGTCGAGTTTTTTAAATTGCCAAGGATAGATTTCAATATCATCTCCCCATTCATAATTCAAATTAGAAAAATCGATTATTAATCCTTTGGGAGAGAAATCTCGTATCAATTCCCGAATTTTTCGACCGATGAATTTCCCTTCATTTGCACCTTGAGAACCGTGAGGATAGATTCCTGAAAACTTCAACAGGTATAATTTGCTCGTGTTTTTGGTCCATTTAAATAACTCAGCAACAACTGATACTTCTTCTAAGTCAAATTTACTTAGACGGATATCAAGATGTTTTGAATTTGTTGGCTCAACGATATTCTTACCTCCGTCGAATCTTAATTTTCGGTTTTCAAAAGAGAACTTAGAAAGGCAATCTTCTAGAGAAAGAAAATGATGATAATTCGATTCGTTCGAGAAAATGACACCCGAATTCGGAGTAATAACACCAACTTGTGAGGAGATCGATTCAGAATCTTCGGGCAATAAATCAGCAATCCTATCAGAGAAACCCGTTAGCTGCGTAAAATCTATTATTACGGTAGAAAAATAGTAATCTTGTGAGCGTAATTCTTCAATACGATTGTATAGACAACGTTGTTCATTGGAAACACCTGACTTTTCCAATTCTCCCCGAACACAAACTATTAAGAAAAACTGTCTGCTTCTTGGTAGCTTCCATAGAAAACTAAGGTAATTTAGATTTGCTTTATTAAACTCAATGTGTTCCAATTCCATTGTCAATTCAATATAAAATCACCATCATTTAAACTGCTAATTACCTCATCGCTTAAAAAAATAAGCATCTGATTTTCATTATAAATTGCATTGGACGCATCAATAAACGATACCGATTTTAGTTAATAATCCTTTATAAAAAGCCAAGTGAACATTATGTTCGGTTATATAAACTACTTGTTCCGAATCGGACATGATTTCATCCTTTTTCCAAGTTACATGGTATTGTTTTAGTAAATCTTCAATAGCATTAAGTTCTCTTCTTAATGCAAAATCGAATTGCTTATGGTCAATTTGAGAAGGTAATTGTGTGCCATTTTCCTCAAAGGTTATCGTTATCGTTTCAAGGTTTTGATTTCGAAATCTAAATTCCAAATCACCATATACGATCATCAAAGGATATGATTTATAAGCTGGAGTAAAAATTTCCGGTTCGCCAAAAAAACTCAACACGGATTCAACACTTAACTTGTCGTCAATTTGTTTACTTTTCCCAAAAACAATTATTTCCTCCAATTTTATCATCACATTCTATCTAATGCTTCTATAAGAAATTTAAATTCAAGTGCTTTTGCATTACCCGATTGCGAAGCCATTTCGAATCCTTTTTCAGCATGTTTTTTCAGCCAATTTCTGAACTCTGAAGATTCTAATGCTTCAAAAGCTTCCTTAACTGCCTTTTCATAAGCGTCCTTATATTTTGTTGCCATTCCTGGATGAACTGGCTTAAAGGTAACCCCACCTAAATGATCCGGGACAGCTCTTAATTCAATTTTTCCTACGTTAAAATGTACCCCCTTATCAAGTAGATCAGGAGCTATTTTCTGTGAAAGCATCATATCTCTCACATTTGACGATACATTCCCTCCTTCAGTATATTTTTTCCTCGGATTAAACGAAATCTCGTAAAGATTTCCACCCAGATGATGTGCCGTAAATTTATCATTTTTCGGTAAATCGATGGTCGCATTCAGGAAAGAAACCACCTCAATTGCTGGTGGAGAAGGATCGAGCGCATCGTTCATTTCGATGATCGCAAAGGCTTTGATAGCATCTTCGAGACGTTCGTTGTAATCGTCGCCAGAATCAAGGTCTTTTTTGACATCATCACGCAGACGACTTTTATGCGTATCCGCGTAATCGTCTACATCAATTTTACCGGCTTTTTTGGCGCCAAAAGCATCGTCGTATTTGCTTTTGAGGAAGCGGTGGAAGCCATCGAATAATTCTTGCAACTTTTCCCAGAATTTTGAAACGCCTTTTTTGGCTTTGCTGAGAATGGCAGAAATAAAGTTCTTGATGACTTTCACTATATCTGAGGCTGCAGAAGCGGCTTTTTTCAACAATTCGAGCGCTATTTTTACACCTTTCAGAATCGGTTTAAGGATCTTGGTGACAATCTGCATACCTTTTAACGCGCCTTTTACAGCCGTCCAAATACCCTCTGTGGCAACCGCTAAGACAATTTCAGGTACAATGAAACCAATGATTTTACCGATGGAATGTCCTTGATCATAAGGCGAACCACCTGCAAATTTCATCATGGTAGTTGCCGCACCTCGTCCCATTTCTTTTCCTTTGGTCTTGAGCACGTTGCGCATGCCGCTGATCATGCCGGTTATGACATCCATGAAACTCATGTCTTCCAACGATTTCTTGATCTCGCCAATGTTGGAAGTAACATATTCAAAAGCATCTCCGGCAAATTGCCCGATCTTTTTGTAGGTTTCAGGATCGGTCAGCACATCTGCCATCGTACCAATTGCTTCTCCAATGGAAACAAACGTATCAACAATGTCTTTACCCCAATCGTATATGCCTTCGAAGAAACCGAACAACAATCCTTTGTAATGTTCCAGTTGGGTCAAATTGCGCAAGGTTCGCTCTGAATTGAGCACCAAGAGTTTCGGATCGCTTTTACTCAAGATTTCAAAATACCCGATGTTGAACGCTATGTAAAGGTCATAGATGAAAGAAACACTTAAAAAGGCGCCCGCCCCAGGAACTAATGGAATGAGTGGAAGTATGTAGGAATCAAGCCAACTCCAATCGACCTGCAATTTCAAGCCAAAAGCCCACTCTTTTTTTGAAACAAGTTCTTCTACTTCGTCTGCATTTTTTCCGGCAAGTGCTTTCAGTTGGTCACCGCTCATGTTGGTTATGGCAACTAAGACATCATAGCTTAGTTTGTTAATGGCGACACCGCTGTTGAGCAACCGTTCTAATTGTATGGCATTTGGAACACGGTCTAGTAATGTCAGCTTTCCTGAATCCGCGACACCTAAAAACAGTTTTTTTATTGTTAACTAATATCTGGTTTCTATTTATTTAATGAGGTTAGGTTGGTCATTCGATTTTCGAATTAAGCATCATAAATAGTTCTTTCAGTTGGTCGAAACTTTCTTTATGATTTTTTGTTGCTAAATGTTCGAACATAACTCTAATCATTTCAGGGCAAGAGTTTAAGTCTATGGTATAAACGATAGGGTGATATGGACTAATGTCAATATGACCAAGTTGAGATTTGCAACTAGGACAATCATTAGGTTCAATGAAGTACAACAACCTTTCATCAAAAGGAAAATCACAGATAGGACAATTCAGCTTTCCTGTTTTTTCTTTTTTATCAAATTTATTATACCAAGTATTCATAGTTTAAAAATTTTCTTGAACAAACTTTAACGCTTCGTTATCTATTTCATGATTTATAGAATTACCAAAATCAGGAACATTGAATTTAGTCGGATATCTCGATGGTGGATAGAAGCCCGAATATTCTCCAATTTTAAGCATTTTCCTCAATCCCTCATCAGCAATCTGAGGATGTATTCTTATAGGAATGTTAGTTTCTCCTAAAAGTTCTAGAGCAGCTAATCTGTGATGACCATCTATTATTATAATTTGTCCATCAGGCATAGCATACCCTTCAATTGGCGGGCCACTCTCAAGGTTATATCCGTTTGTTTTGAAATCATTTGCTAGATTTTCAATATGATTAGTAGGTGTTCCTTTTTTGGGGACTCCATGTATCTTTTGAACTTTACTGATGGCTACTTCTGTAGTCCCAAACTTGTTTAAACCTATTCGTTTGACCAAGCTCCCCGCCCCTGTAATCTCATCAACTAAATTACCATCTTTTTTTGAAACAAGTTCTTCTACTTCATCGGCATTTTTTCCGGCAAGTGCTTTCAGTTCGTCATCACTCATCTTAGTCATGGCAGCGAGGACATCATCGCTGAGGCTATTGATAGGGACATTGGAGCTGAGCAACCGTTCTAATTGTTTGGCATCTGGAACACGATTCATTAATACGATTAGCTCATCTGCCGAGCTCACTTTAGGCAACAACCGTGCGAGCAATGCGCCATTGCCACCCAAACCTTCGAGGAGTTGTAGCATTTTGGTGAAATCGCCTGTTTTTTCTAGTAATTGGAGCAATATGGAAACGTCATCACCGAGCAGCGTAAGTGCTTTCTGCAGGTCAACGGCATTGTCTACAAACGGTAGCACTATTTTTAATTCTGCAGCGGTCATTCTGGTGGCAATTGCTTTGGCAAGCGCCAGATCTCCTTTGGCAATATTCACCAAACTAGACGCGATTTTGGCATCGCCAACCAGCTTTGCCAATGCTTTGAACTGCTTGTAGCCTTTTGAAAGACGAAACAACGATTGCACTACTTTCCATTCTGCCGCTACAGAGGTTCCGCCAATAAAAATACCATCAGATACCAACTCAACACGTTCAGACCGCGACAAATCTTGACGGCTAATGCCCTCCCATATCAAGCTAAAACCTTCGTAAATGCCCCATAGTGAGAGTAACCCAAGAATATACTTGCCCGTTTTCGATTTCATCAAGTATTTACCAAACTTGGCAAAATATCTAAAAATCCAAGTAAAGAAGCGAGCTAACAGCGGGCGGATATAAGTTGTAATGATACGACCTAGCCAAGCCATCAAACGCGGAAGCAAGGCACGCAGAAGTTGCATAATGCCCGCTGCCAAAAATTCCACGATCACATAAACAATCAAAACAATCAGTAGAATGGCCAAAATAATGGCAATGATTACTGCAATAATGGTAAGTACCACTTTCACGAGACCCTCAATAAAAATACCGAATCCTTCAGCTGCAACTCGGGTGTAATAAGTTGCATCCCATTCGGTGGCCACACGGTATGCCTCTAAGTTCATTTGAACAATGGTATCGTTTTCAATTTTCTTGTTTTCATACAAGACTTCGTTTACTGCTTGCTTTAGCTCATAAATTCCTCGGTATTTCTCTTTATTCAGTTCATCGATAGTTTTCGTAACAGTAAGGTCTAGTTGTTTTAAGTAAGCCACAACCGAATTTTCAATTTCTAGGCAGGCGTGATCACTGATGCGTTCATATTCCTTGTTTACCTTACTGGCAAAATCGGGTAATTTTTGTTGAAATTCGGTTACAATAGCTTGGTTTTGATCTATGACCGCATTCTTTGTTTTGTAGAAAATCACCACCGTTTTACTAGCAGCAGTTTCGAGAACTTGCAGCAATTTCTTCTTGCCGTTTTGTGTATCTGCCTTGAGGTGATTGTGTGACGTTTTGAGCTGTTGAATTGTTTGGTCGATCAACTGCTTGGCCAACACATCTGGTTTATCCTTGATTTCTTTTTTGAGGTCTTTAACAACAGCGTCTATTCCGGTTGTATACTCTTTTAGCTGGTGTTTCAATTCGCCAACTCGTTTCGCCTCTTCATGGTGGATTTCTTTTACTGTAGCCGACCGGGTGTTTTCTATAAATTGAAGTATTTCTGTTTTTTCTTGTTTTAATTTATTTTTGAGCGATGCTACATTGGCATTGAGTTCCTTGATAGCCGGATCAATTTCAATCGCATTGAGTTGATCTATAGCTGCATTGGCCGTATCAATGATGGCTTGCCTTACAGTTTCCTTTTCGTCGGGTAATGATGTTGCAACTTCGCGGTATTCTTCTCGGATGCGTGAAGCAAGCGCTTTGGTTTCTTCGTCTACTTGAACGATTAACTCGTCTGACGTTTCATTGATTCCATTCATGCCTTCCTTCATGATACCTTTGAGACGCAAACGCATCCGAGTTTCCCGGTCTTTTACTTTGTGGAATTTGACACTTTGATCGATGAAATTAGTAAAACGATTGTAGGTTTTTAAACGTCTTAATTGAATTCGTTTTTTCTCATCTATTCCATTTTGTTCGATTGATTTCACGATCTTTTCTCCCTTTGATTTAAGGGTGTTCCCCCTTTTCAACGTGCCGCTATCTAACTCCCTTAGCTGATCTTTGCGAGTTGTCCAAATTTTTGATTTTTCTTTTTTCAACGAATCGTGAATGCTCAACACGGCATCTTTTCGTTCTTGTTCAATTTTTAGGACGCTACCATTATACGAAGCTGTAATCCATTTTGAATTGTTTTTAGCCGACAAATTTACCTTATCGCATTGTGCGTTGGCTCCTTTATGAATAGCGGTAATGTGATTATTGATCACCGAAGTCGCATTCGATTTGTAATATGCTACTTTTGATTCGAATCCGGCAAGTTCTGTTTCCAGATTAATAGCAGTACGGTCCTGCTGTTCTATTGGCAACGCAACAGGAAGTGTTCCTAGTGGTTCAAAAACGGCTGTCTCTTTGCTGTTTTCAGGTTCTTTTTCATTTGTGTCATCAGTTGATTCCGAAGTGTTTTCATCGTTTTTTTGAGACGGGTCATTTTTAGCGGTGGAAGTCGGAGCATTCACTGCGTTACTGACGATTGATTTCACTTCGTTTTCTTCTTTCATCAATTTACCCGAATTTTCGGTTGATTTTGATTTATTTCCAGTTGTTAGATCAAATCCTAGGGCTGTTGAAGAAGTTGACGGATCAATTTTTTCCTCGGAAACCGCACTGCTTTTCTTCGCTGATTTAACTTTATCAGTCGATTCTGAGACCGGTTGCATTTCGTTGTTTTGAAAAGCACCTTCTTCTTTTATCGGGGCGAGTTCCCCATTCGTTTGTGAAATCTGCTCGTCATCACCAAGGCTTGCATTCTCTTCTTTGTGCTGAATCGGCAAAATAGAAGCTACGTAATTGGTTGTTGGATTTGTTTCTTTAGCTTGAACCGCTTCATGCGATTGGACAGATTGATCCTCTTCTTTGAATTGAAAGGGCGATATAGTAGCTTCGTAATGGGAAGTTTGATTGCCGACCGTTCCTTGTTCGTTTTGAATGAAGTTATTCTTGGTTTTCGCTTGGACATTCAAAAATGGCTGTTTCCCATTCTTATTATTCGAATGGCTAGAAGACGAACGTACCTTCTTAACAGCTTCCATAGTGATTGGTTATTGCTGATCGA
>Ga0302292_1001993_pt1 | contig 12545 bp, 8 predicted proteins | sample III_Fen_N2_1_FD_194553 | JGI IMG/M metagenome (GOLD analysis project Ga0302292, IMG submission 194553) | Peat permafrost microbial communities from Stordalen Mire near Abisko, Sweden - III_Fen_N2_1 | ecosystem: Environmental > Terrestrial > Soil > Wetlands > Permafrost | place: Sweden: Abisko...
TAAAATATATCGCACCGAAATCGAGAATTACCTGGCAGCCGATCCTGAATTCGGGTTCACGCTTAAGCCGCATCAAATAAAGAATTATGCTCCCCAAATAGCATCGGTCATGGCAGCAGCAGCAACAAAGGCCAATGTCGGTCCAATGGCAGCAGTAGCCGGAGCATTTGCCCGGCAATTGGGAACCGATTTGATGAACAATTTTAAAATCAATGAAATTGCGATCGAAAATGGTGGTGATATTTTCCTCCATTTGATAAATCCCATTATCATGTCGATATTTGCAGGAGATTCGCCCCTTTCGGGAAAGATTGGAATTGAAATTCCGAAAAAAACCGGAAGTATTGGTGTTTGTACTTCAGCAGGAACGGTTGGTCCTTCGCTGAGTTTTGGCAAAGCGGATGCCGTAATGGTTGCCTGCAAGGACACTGCTTTGGCCGATGCATGGGCAACATCATTAGGAAATCGTGTGCAAACGGCTGAAGATATTGATATTGTGTTAAAATATTCAGAACAGATCAAAGAGATACTTTCGCTTGTTATAATATGTGACGGTAAAGCGGGAATTCGTGGAATTTTTGATTTGAAGCTTACAAAGTAGAAAAATGGTTAAAGAAAGCAAGATACGACAGGAATTGAAGCATCGGATACTCGTCCTCGACGGGGCGATGGGTACGATGATTCAACGGGTTAAATTAACGGAAGAGGATTTCCGTGGTGAACGGTTTGCCAATTGGGCTTCGCCGCTGAAAGGGGATAATGACCTGCTTTCGATTACTAAACCTTCTGTTATTCAGAATATTCATGAAGATTTTCTTGAAGCTGGTGCCGATATCCTTTCGACAAACACCTTCAATGCTACCCGCGTTTCACAGGCAGATTATGGTATGGAGGCGCAGGTTTATGAGATGAATAAAGCAGCGGCTCAAATTGCACGCCGGGCCGTAGACCGTTATTCAACACCCGAAAAGTCGCGATATGTTGCCGGATCAGTTGGGCCAACCAACAAAACCTGCTCGATGTCGCCCGATGTGAATGATGCCGGATTCCGTGCCATCACTTTTGCCGAAATGAAAGATTCATATCGAGAACAGGTTGAGGGTTTGCTCGATGGTGGTGTTGATCTGCTTTTGGTTGAAACAATCTTCGATACTTTAAACGCTAAAGCGGCCATTATGGCGATTGAAGAGGCGATGGAAAGCCGCAAAACCAAAATTGATGTGATGATCTCCGGAACGATTACCGATGCCAGTGGTCGTACACTTTCTGGTCAAACAGTTGAAGCATTTCTCAACTCACTGTCACATATTAATTTATTAACGATTGGCTTAAACTGCTCTTTGGGAGCTAAAGAGATGCGCCCTTATCTGGAGGAATTAAGTCGCAAGGCCCCGTTCTATATCAGCGCACATCCCAATGCTGGTTTACCTAATCAGTTTGGAGAATACGATGAAACTCCCGAGGCGATGGGGCATCAGGTTCAACATTTCTTTGAGAGCCGCATCGTGAATATCATTGGCGGATGCTGCGGGACAACACCCGATCACATTCACGAATTGGCAAGAATAGCGGCGAAAGCCAGGCCACATAAACTTAGTCATCCCGATATCGCTACCCGTTTGAGCGGATTAGAGCCATTGACTGTCGCTAAATCTTCGAATTTTGTAAATATCGGTGAACGGTGCAATGTTGCTGGTTCAATGAAGTTTGCACGACTAATCCGCGAGGAGAAGTATGAAGAAGCCTTGGCAATTGCCCGTGAAATGGTTGAGGGTGGTGCGCAGGTGATCGATGTGAATATGGACGATGCAATGCTCGACGCTGAAAAGGAAATGGTTCGCTTTCTTCATCTCGTAATGTCGGAACCCGATATCGCACGCTTGCCAGTGATGGTCGATTCATCGAAATGGTCGGTGATTGAAGCTGGTTTACAATGTCTTCAGGGCAAGGCGATTGTTAATTCTATTAGTCTGAAAGAAGGGGAAGAGATCTTTAAAGAACGCGCCCATAAAATAAAAAAATACGGAGCAGCCGCTGTTGTGATGGCCTTTGATGAACAAGGTCAGGCCTCCACCTTTGAGCAAAGAATCAGTATCTGTAAGCGCGCCTACCGGATTTTGGTTGATGAAGTTCATTTCCCGCCGGAGGATATTATTTTCGACCCTAATGTACTGACGGTCGGCACCGGAATTGAAGAACACAATAACTATGCACTTGATTTTATCAACGCCACACGATGGATCAAGGAGAATCTTCCTTACGCCAAAGTAAGTGGCGGCATTTCAAATGTTTCCTTCTCCTTCCGGGGAAATAATACCTTGCGCGAAGCCTTTCATTCGGTATTTCTTTACCATGCGATTGCCGCAGGTCTCGACATGGGAATTGTAAATCCCGGAATGCTGCAGATTTACGACGAAATCCCCAAGGATTTGCTTGAATATGTCGAAGACGTTATTCTGAACCGCAGGCCCGATGCGACCGAGCGAATCCTGGCCTTTTCAGAAAACATAAAAGAGGGCGATAAGAAAGAAGAAAAAATTGAAGAATGGCGATTATTGCCGGTGGTAGAACGAATTCAACACGCACTTGTAAAGGGTATTACAGACTTTATAGAACAGGATATTGTAGAACTCCTTCCATCTTATAATAGTGCCATCCGTGTGATTGAAGAACCATTAATGGATGGGATGAATCGTGTCGGTGACCTGTTTGGAAGTGGAAAAATGTTTCTTCCCCAGGTAATTAAATCGGCCCGCGTGATGAAAAAAGCGGTGGCGTTTTTACAGCCTTATATCGAACAAGATAAATTGGATCTGAAACAAGCGCCAACTGTAAAAAAGAAAATTCTTCTTGCCACTGTTAAGGGAGATGTCCATGATATTGGAAAGAATATTGTGGGTGTTGTTTTGGCCTGTAACAATTACGATGTGATTGATCTTGGCGTGATGGTTCCAGCAGAAACGATTCTGAACAAGGCAATTGAAGAAAATGTAGACATCATAGGACTAAGTGGTCTGATCACACCTTCGCTCGAAGAAATGGCCCATGTGGCGCACGAGATGGAGCGACGCGGATTTAAAATTCCGTTAATTATTGGTGGTGCCACTACATCCAAAATACATACGGCAGTGAAAATTGCTCCCGAATATAGTCATACCGTTGTCTATGTGAAAGATGCCTCGCGTGCTGTTCAGGTTGTCGCCAACCTGTTGGCAAACGATCAGGATTATCTTACCTCGATCAAAAGTGAATACAAAGAGCTTCGCGCGACTCACAGTGCTAAAAAACCAAAAGAATATCTCACCATTGCACAGGCCAGGGCGAATAAATTTAACCCGGTTTGGAATGAGTCAATGGTTTACACGCCAAATTTTAAGGGAATTAAAGTATTTGAAGATTATCCGATTGAAGAGTTGAGACGTGATATCGACTGGACCTTTTTCTTTCTTGCCTGGGAGTTCAGGGGAAAATATCCGGCCATTCTCGATGATCCGGATCAGGGCGAAGAAGTCAGAAAACTTTTTGATGATGCTAATAACTTTCTTGATGAAATCATCGCAAAAAAAATGGTTACTGCCAAAGGTATTTTCGGTATCTGGCCAGCCAACTCAAATGGTGATGATATTGAATTATATACTGACGAAAGTCGTGAGACATTAATTGGTAAATTCTGTCATTTGCGTCAACAGCAAAAAAGAGGTTCAAACCTTCCCAATTATTGTCTGAGCGATTTTGTAGCACCTAAAAACACAGGGCTGGCCGATTATTGTGGTGGTTTTGCCGTCACGGTAGGAATTGGCGTGGCAGAATGGGTTGAAAAATTCAAAAGGGAAGGAAATGATTATCAGGCTATTTTGCTCGAATCGCTGGCCGATCGGTTGGCTGAGGCATTTGCCGAACGACTTCATGAAAGGGTAAGAAAAGAGTTTTGGGGTTATGCGCCGGATGAAAACCTTTCAGCCATCGACCTGATCAATTGCAAATATCAGGGAATTCGGCCGGCTGCCGGTTATCCGGCCTGTCCTGAACATTCTGAAAAGAAAGTATTATTTGATTTGCTGGATGCAACCGAAAAAACGGGTATACATTTGACTGAGCATTTTTCAATGTTCCCGACCGCTTCGGTTTGCGGACAATATTTTGCCCATCGCGATGCGGTTTATTTTGGATTGGAACGGATTGCAAAAGACCAGGTTATCGATTTTGCGGGAAGGAAAAACGTGACGGTTGAATATGTTGAAAAATTTCTGCCATCAAATCTAAATTATAAGTAATTTTTTTATTCGCAAACTCTTTCATTCGATGTATTTCAAATTATTTCAGAATTGCTTTGAGGCGGGCTTTAAAAAACTATTGTTGCGTTAACCAATCTTCGGGATTAAGTTTATTGTTTTCGCGCCATAATTGAAATTTAAGGATCGTTTTATTATCCTCATCCTTATCTGTAAAAACTGTACCAATCTCTTCTTTGGTTGCAACTTTTTGACCCTCTTTTACAATTACGTCACTGAGGTTTGAATAAACGGTCAGGTAGTTTCCGTGCCGAATAATCACAGCCATGTTACCGCCGGGTATGGCCACAATTTTGGTTACCTCCCCTTTAAAAATTGTACGCGCTTTTGCATTTGCTTGAGTAGTAATATCAATACCGGAATTCCGCACGACTACATGTTTCAAAACAGCATGTGGATGTTCACCAAAATGATCCGTAATTAATCCACGCTGTACAGGCCAGGGTAATTTACCCTGATTGCCAGAAAAGTCTCCGGACAGAACCTTCTCCGCCGTAGTTAGTGCAAAACCTGATTCTTTTGATGATTTCTTTCCCGCTTTCTTTGCTTCAGCGGCAACTACTCGTTCAATTTCCTGTTGCAATCTTAATTCCGCCTTTCGTTGATTCTCAAGTTTTTTCTTTAAATCTAATTCCTTCTGCTGTAATTCTGAATAGACATCACTTTGCTGCTTCTTTTGCTGTTCAATAATCTTTGTCTGATTAACTTTTAAAACTAAAAGATTTTGTTTCTCATCTTTGCGTTTATTGAACTCTAATAATTGATTGTTAATCGAATTTTTAAACTCAGTTATTCTTTCAGCTTGATATCGACGATAATCACCATACTGTCTCAAATAGATAAACCGCTTATATGCCTGGTTAAAATCCTGGGCTGAAAACAGAAAAAGTAATTGATTGTTATTGTCTTGATTCCGATGTGCATAACGGATCATTGATGCATACTTGATTTTAACATTTTGAAGTTCGGTACCCAAAGAATCAATTCGTTTTGTACTTTGCTGAATTGAAGTGTCAAGGTAACCGATTTCTCCGGTAATATTATTGATAAGTTTGTCTTGAAGTTTGATCTGCCGTTCCAACACCGCGAGCCTGTTGAGTGAGGCTTTTGCGTTGCTATTTGTCTCCTTCAATAAGTTGTTGATGTATTCAATTTCTGAGGCCGTTTTTTCCTTCTGTTTTCGAAGTGCGTCAAGTGACTGGCCATAAGAATTGAAGGCAAAAAACACCAAAAATAAAAAGTAGATCAGCCTTGAAGATCTAATAATAGAATGTTCCATCGACAAAATATTACCACAATAATTTACTATTCAATCAATCTCTTTTTGTAATTAGGGAAGACAGGAAACCCAAAACTTGTTTCGTCGTTCAAACTTATCTTTGACAATTCGATCGATAATTCGATCTTTTTATTTCCTGTAAATTGCATTTCTATCAATCCAGGAAACCATTGATCCATAACTTTCTCATAATGTGAAAATTCAAGTTTCATTTTATTGTTATTATCCAGATCGTTAAAAATCATTTTTCTTACCACAAATGAATCGGGATCAATGAAGATATCTTGCTTGATGACATGTACATCATCCATTCGATTACGATATCTTTCAAGTTTTTCTTCATTTTTATTTAATTTGCGAACTTTTCGGTCGCGAAGCGAGGAAATTTTATACATATTATCTTCAATATCACAATAAAACTCCTTAAAATCCTTATCCTTTGGATCCTGACGATATGAAAATATCTTATTACTCAACAATGCCTGTAATACACCAAAATCAATGTCCATTCCAACCAGGTCGCTGAAATAATTATTTTCCCCCACAAATAACTCATGTTCAATATAATACGCCAACTTAAAGGAATCAGTGTTTACCTCAAGTCTCCCCAAAGGTATTGAAAGCTTCTGAGCGTAAACCTGAATAATACTGTCGCGTCTAATTTTATATGATCCGCGAACAGAAGTAGTTTTGCCATCATTTGTTAAAGATATAGCAGCCTTCTTTACTGTTAATGTTTCAAATTTCAGTGAATTATCATTGGTCAATTTGATAACCTTTCCTACACTATACCGCTTAATTCGTTTTTGAACGGTAATTTGCAGAGTCTGCTTACAGCCTATAAGAAATAATGAAAATATAATTACCCAGAACAAACAACGAATGAATCCTTTCCCTGAACACATAAAATTAATTTTCTTTTGTTTCAATATATCTTTTTTCAGCAATTTTCTGTTTCAGCACTTTTGATTCATTACCCATTTTAAGAGATTTTTTCCATTGGGTCAGTGCATTTTCTTTTTCATCCAGGTAATACAGAATGTCTCCGTAGTGCTCCACAAGAACAGCACTTTCTTCAGATGATGACTTCGAAAGTGCTGTCTCAAGATAAAATTTAGCCAGCTTATAATCTTTTTTCATAAAAAATACCCAGGCATAAGTATCAAGGTAAGTCGCATTTTCCGGATTGGCCTGAATTACTTTTGCACTCAGGTTTTCGGCTACATCGAGCCGCTCACCTTTCAGCGAAAGATAATAGGCATAATTATTCATTGCCATATAGTTCTCCGGGTCCTGTTCAACAACTTTATCGAAAACATCGAAGGCTTCTTTAAATCGTTTAAGGTTATAAAGAGCCTCTGCACGGTAAGTATTGAGCTGCGACAGAATTTTTGGATCTTTTTTCGCTTGGACGAGGCCAGAGTCAATCGTAACAAGAATTTCATCGTATTTCTTTTGCTGTAACAATCCAACAGACTTCAGAATATAAATCAAAGGTTGCTCGGGAAAATATACTAATGCATTTTTACTATCTAAACTCATTGAATTCCAGTCAAGTAAATCATTATCTGTAAGCAAAAGACGTTCCCAGTACATATAATTGTCTTTCTTAATATCAAGAACCAACCTAAGTTGCTTTCGGGCCTCCTCAGTTTGTTTTTTACCCAGCAAGTAATCAACCATTAGTGCCCGAGGTCGTTCATCATCAATATGGGTTTCAATTAAAATATGGAGAAGTTCTAATTGCTGTGGTTCAGTAATTTTTGCTGCTCCAGGTTGAATTAACAACATATACATTTGAGCCTTGGTCTCAAGATCCAGACCAGCGTTCCGAAATGCGGAATTAATATGTCTGTATGCATTTACAGAATCATTCCCGTCGATGTAAAAACTTGCTAATGAAAGCTGAACAAAACCGTCATTTGGATCGATTTGAAGTATCTTATTATAATTTTCAAGTGCCTTATCCCTGTTCTTATCGGCCAGGTACATATCAGCTAGAATACCATAATATTTGGAAACCGTAGGATAAGCACCTATAAGTCTTTCAATCTCTGCATAGGCAGCTGGCTTATTTCCAAGCTGAAGATAGATTTGTTGTTTCCCAACCGCTATTGACTCGGATATTCCCAATTTATGCTCAAACTGATTATACATAGCTAAGGCTTGATCATTTTTACCAGCCATTGCAAGTAAAGCTGCCTGATAAAAGGGATAATCAGGATTATTGGGTACTAATTTTGAAATCACCTCATATTCAGCAGCAGCTTTTTCGAATAGCTTATTTTGCTGATAGACCTTAACGAGTAAAAGATGATAATACTGGTTGTCGGGATTAATAGCAACAGCTCTTTCAAGTAAAAACATCGAACTTTGAAAATCCCCTTTTAAAACATGAATATTAGCCATTTCATAAAGTGTGGCCGAAGACCTAGGATCAATTTCAAGACAACGCGAAAAAATTTTTATTGCATCATCAAAATTATTCAGTGACTTTTGTTTAATTCCCTCAATATAAAGGTATTCAAACTCTTTTCGGGTATCTTCACTTAGCTTTATTTCAGTTGTATCAGCTGAAACGGAGACAACTTTTGAAGCAACAGTTTTTGTAATTTTACATGAAAAAACAGCACCGCAACTTATTGTAATCAATACTACTCCAAACAATTTCTCTATTCTTGTCATTCGTATAATTTTAATTCTTTTCCCGACTACAACTGCCTAAATCAATGTTTACCGGTGTGTCCGAATCCGCCTTCACCTCGTGCAGTATCTTCAAGAATTTCAACTACTTCCCAGTTAACAGTCTCATGTCGGGCAACGACCATCTGTGCTATTCGCTCTCCATGTTGAATCACAAACTTTTCGGAAGAAAGATTGATTAGAATTACCATAACCTCACCACGATAATCAGCATCAATGGTTCCCGGGGAATTAAGAACGGTTATCCCTTTTTTCATTGCAAGTCCGCTTCTGGGTCGTACTTGAGCTTCGTATCCAACTGGCAATTCAATGAACAAGCCGGTTGGAATCAATTTTCTTTCCAATGGATCAAGTACAACATCTTCTTTAAGATTTGCCCTCAAATCCATTCCTGCAGCATGTTCCGTACTATATTCCGGCAACTCGTTCGACGATTTATTAACAATCTTTACTTTCATTATCAATTATTTCAATTCGCTAAGATAATAAACAATTCCAATCTCCCTTCTTTTGTCGTATCTACTTCTTCTTAAATTTAAAGAGTCCCTGTAAATCAGCTCTCTCTTTTATCAGAACAAAGAGAAAGAAAATCATCAGTAAAATTGTATTGAAACCCAAACGAAGCAATTTATCCCTGAAATCTATATTCATTTCAATTAAATAAAGAGACATTGCAATTAAAAAGTAAGCTCCGATTCTCTTTAGGTCATATTTCACCGGAAAATATTTTTGTCCAACAATATAGGAAGTGATCGTCATTAAAAGTGATGCTGCAAAAAAAGCATATCCACAAGCCATATAACCATAAAATGGTATGAATAATACATTTAATACAATTGTAATAATTGCACCAACAATTGCAAATCTTGCACCAAAATGGGTTTGATCGGTCAATTTATACCACAATGACTGAGTGTAAAAAATCCCAAGAAATAAATTTCCCATCAATAACCATGGCACAACTTTTATACCTTCGTGGTAACCCGATTTTGATGATCCAATAAAAAATTTAAGAATATCCATATAAAACATCACACCCAAAAATATTAATAAACCAAGGATCACAAAATATTTCATAATCACCGCATATACCTTTTTTGAATCTTCATTTTTGTAATGCGAAAACAAGAAGGGTTCAAACGAAAATCTAAATGCCTGAATAAATAGCATCATCAAAATTGCCAATTTACTGTTTGCCGAATAAACCCCTAACTCAAAGATCGGATTACCCGAACCAACGATGAGTTTTGGCAATAAAATTTTATCAATATTCAAATTAACCATTCCTGCTACACCAATCACAAGAATCGGCCATCCATAACTTAACATTTTATGAAGAAGTTTAAAATCAAAATTTGATTTTGAAATCTTGAGATCCGGAATGAAAAAAAGTAAGGTAATAGCAGATGCCACTAAATAGGATAAAAACGCATAACCAATGCCAATTTTGGGATTGTAAACGTATTGAACCCAAGCATCTGGATTTGACTGTAATATTTTAGGACACAAATAAATCCAGAATACATTAAAGAAAATACTCAATGCGATATTGGCCAATTTTAAAGCAGCAAATTTTATTGGTCTTGACTGTAACCGCAATTTGGCGAACGGAATGGCACAAAGGGTATCGAGCGCCACAGTAATGCCCATCCAAATAATATATTTTTGATGCCCTTCATAGCTAATCCAACCAGAAATATTTTTTGAAAACCCTAAAACCAAAATGACAAATGCAATAGAGGTGATCCCTAAAGAAACCACCGAAGTTGTAAATACTTTTTCTTTATCTTCGGTTCGCCCGGCAAATCTAAAATATGAAGTTTCCATGCCATAGGTGAGAACTACCTGCAAAAAAGCAACGTATGCCAATACATTACTAAGAATTCCAAACTCGTCTGGCAAAAACGTCCACGCGTAAAGTGGAGTAAGAAAATAGTTCAAAAACCTCCCAACGATGCTCGACACACCATATATAACAGTTTCGCCTGCCAGTTTTTTTAATGCACTCAAAATAGTTCGTTTATTAAATCTAAAATGCAAAGATAACGCTTTAGATTGTTAAGATCATTATTTTTAAAAAAGTACAACAAAATGAAAGATAACGTTCCACGTGAAGCATTGTTAATAAAAACCACTCTAAATGTTAATAACCACCGATTTTTATATAATTTCCAACCTTGAAATTATTGTCAGTATTTTTTTACTTTTAAATTGATTATGAGGACGCTAAATATTTTTGTTTTTTCCATTATTCTGACCTCTTTTGTTTTGATAAACTGTGCCCAGTCTTCAAAACGAACGCGAAAACCCGCTACATCCATTCAGTTAATCAATAAAAAGAAAAAAAATACCATTGGAGATAAATTAACAGTCAATTTTAAAGTTAAAATTAAAGACGGATCATTCGGTAAAATAGAGCTTTTACTGGATGGAAAAACTTTAATTAAAGATGATAAAATTGAGGGGTCATGCGAAATTGATACCAAAAATTTATCGGTTGGTACCCATTATTTGAAAACAATTGCTACAACAAATGATGGTATATCAGGAGAAAATTATGCCGATTTTCTCCTTCTTTCAGATATAATTCCACAGAAATTTGGATATAAAGTCATCAAAGCTTATCCACACAATATTGAATACTTTACAGAAGGATTAGAAATTCACAATGGATATCTGTACGAAAGTACCGGGCAGGAAGGATCTTCTTCTATTTACAAAACTGATCTTTCAAATTGGAAAGTAATTAAGGAAAACAAACTTGATAATCAATATTTTGGTGAAGGAATTACCATTTTAAACGACAAATTGTATCAACTCACTTATAAAACACAAATTGGATTTGTCAGGAATTTGAAAACATTTGATATTATTAAAACATGGAATTTCAAAAATATTCAAGGCTGGGGAATGACAAATGATGGTAAATCTTTAATTATGAGTGATGGCACTGAATTTCTCACTTTTCTTAATCCTGAAAATCTGAGTGAAATAAAAAAAATTCAGGTATGTAATAATACAGGAATTGTTACAAATTTAAATGAACTGGAGTATATTAACGGTGAAATTTGGGCAAATATTTGGACATCTGATATCATCCTTAAAATTGATTATGAAACAGGTAAAGTTTTAGCTGAAATTGATTTAAATGGAATTTTATCTTCAAATTTTTTGAATAAAAATTCACAGGTTGATGTAATGAACGGTATTGCTTTTGATAAAGACAAAAACAAAATTTATATAACTGGTAAGTTTTGGCCAAAAATATTTGAAATTGAAATAGTTAAGAAAGGACAGTAGTTTAAAATAAGGTTTGCGTGTTATTTTTTATCCAACCTCTATTTAAATGATTATAAGCTAATTCTGTAGCCTCACGTCCACGTGGAGTTCGTTTTAAAAATCCCTCTTTAATTAAAAATGGTTCATAAACCTCTTCAATTGTGCCGGCATCTTCGCTTACAGCTGTTGCAATAGTGGTCAGTCCAATAGGACCACCCTTAAATTTATCAATAATAGTACTTAAAATTCTGTTATCCATCTCATCTAAACCATATTTATCAATATTTAAAGCTTCGAGTGCATAACGTGTTATTTCTAAATCAATAACACCATTTCCCTTTACCATGGCAAAATCACGAACTCTTCTTAATAAAGCATTTACAATTCGTGGAGTACCCCGGCTTCTGCGTGCAATTTCAATTGCTGCATCCTTATAAATTTTTACATCAAGTATTTTTGCTGAACGTTTTACTATATCAGTCAAAACATCAACATCATAATATTCCAAATGACAGTTTATACCAAAACGAGCTCTTAAAGGAGCAGTTAACAAACCACTTCTTGTAGTCGCACCGATAAGTGTAAAATGATTTAATTCAAGTTGAATAGATCTGGCACTTGGACCTTTATCAATCATTATATCAATACGATAGTCTTCCATTGCAGAATAAAGATATTCCTCCACAACAGCACTTAACCGATGAATTTCGTCAATAAAAAGAACATCATTGGTTTCAAGATTTGTAAGCACACCAGCCAAATCGCCTGGTTTATCCAATACGGGACCTGAAGTAAGTTTAAGATTTACACCCAATTCATTTGCAATTATATTCGATAAGGTTGTTTTTCCTAATCCAGGTGGACCGTGCAATAAAACATGATCAAGTGATTCACCTCTCATTACTGCAGCTTTAACAAAAATTTTAAGATTGTCAACAATTTTGTTCTGCCCACTAAAATCACAAAATTTTAAAGGTCTTAGTTTACTATCA
>Ga0302292_1001996_pt1 | contig 12536 bp, 9 predicted proteins | sample III_Fen_N2_1_FD_194553 | JGI IMG/M metagenome (GOLD analysis project Ga0302292, IMG submission 194553) | Peat permafrost microbial communities from Stordalen Mire near Abisko, Sweden - III_Fen_N2_1 | ecosystem: Environmental > Terrestrial > Soil > Wetlands > Permafrost | place: Sweden: Abisko...
CAAGTGGCTGTCGGATGGATAACCGGCGCTGTCGAATGAGAGAATTTGTATGGACGATGTGCCAATATATGTTTTTTCAATCCCTTTCCAATGTAAATTGTGAGAGGTAATTTGTTGTGTTTGCGCATACAAATCGCTTACAAATAATAGGAAAAAAGAAAAAAGAAAAATTTTATATTTCATTTAAAAATAAGGTCTTTTTTTAAAACATACAACGTAATAACGATTTAAACAACCATTTATTATTGGTTGGAGATAATAATAAATTTCTTCAACTACTTAATATAAAAATCGAACATCTTTTTATCAAAAATATAACCTTCCAGTCTGTCCCCGATTGTAACTTTGCCAACTCCGGCAGGAGTACCTGTGAAAAGTAAATCGCCAATCTTAATGGTAAAGAAACGACTTACATACGAAACAAGTTCATTAATATTAAAAATCATTTCAGATGAGTTTCCATTTTGAACTGTTTTTCCATTTAGATCCAATCTGAAAATAATGTTCTGATCATTTTCGAACTCTGCTACAGGTAAAAAATTTCCAATGGCTGCTGAATTATCAAAGCCTTTACATATTTCCCATGGTTTTCCTTCTGCTTTTAGTTTGCGTTGTAAATCACGAGCTGTAAAATCTACTCCTAAACCAATTTCAGCATAATATCGATTTGAGAATTTCGAGTCGATATTCTTACCTAACCGATTAAACTTAACAATTAATTCAGTTTCATAATGCAATTCTGTCGTAAAATCAGGAATGAAAAAAGGTTTGTTATTTTTAAGCAATGCAGTATCCGGTTTCATAAATACCACCGGTTCAGAAGGATTTTTACTGTTTAATTCCTTATTATGTTCAATGTAATTTTGACCTATTGCAAATATTTTCATTTTATCTTTTGCTGTTTTTGATTGATAATTCGTTTCTTTTCATCTTCTTTTATTGCATTTAATCTATTAAACATCACTGCTAAATGAGCATAAATTGAAGTATTCTGAACAATTACATTTTCAGGAACTCTTATTCGGAAGGGTGTAAAATTCCAGATTGCCTGAATGCCACCGGCAATCATGATTTCAGAAACCATTTGTGCTTTATCAACAGGGACAGTTAATACACCTATGTTTATTCCTGTTTGATGTTGAAGTTCTTCAAATCGCTCAATATGATGAATTGGGACTCGGTTGATACTCGTCCCGGCTAATTCATATTTCACATCGAAACCAGCTACAATTTCAAGTCCAAATTGTTCTAATCCGTTATCATGCATCAATGCACCCCCTAGGCTACCGACACCAAATAAAAAAGCTTTATGCGAATTTGTAAACCCTAAAAATGATTCAAGTATTCCGACAAGTTCTTTTACATCATACCCTACTCTTGTTCTCCCTGATATATTTACATAAGACAAATCTTTAGCAACCATTGATGCATCAACTGCAATATTTTTGGCTATCTGAGTAGAAGATAAATACATTTCACCCTCTTTTAATACTAATTGAGCATAAGCCAGATACCATGGTAAGCGCCTTAAAGTTGGTTCAGGAACTTTGAAATGTATAGAAGCATGGATGTTCGACATTTTCATGGTAATTTAATTTATTAACAGACAAAAATAATCATTTTTTTCAAACACTCGCCTACAACTGTCATTAAAAAACACATATTGTGTCTTTTAGATAGAAAGCTGATTTTTTATTCAGCTAAAATGCTTAACTTTGCGTTCAAAAATATATTTAGATTAAAATTTTTACATTCGAAGTTAATTACTTATTTTCAATAAATTATGGAGTACAATTTCAGAGAAATAGAACAAAAATGGCAAACTTACTGGAAAACAAATCATATTTATAAGACCGGAATAGATCTGAACAAACCCAAATATTATGTCTTGGATATGTTTCCTTATCCATCAGGAGCAGGTTTACACGTAGGTCATCCATTAGGCTATATTGCTTCTGACATTTACAGCCGTTACAAACGGCTACAGGGATTCAATGTACTTCATCCTATGGGGTATGACGCTTTCGGGTTACCTGCTGAACAATATGCCATCCAAACCGGTCAACATCCTGCAGTTACGACCAAACAAAATATTGCCCGATATCGCGAACAATTAGATAAAATAGGATTTTGTTATGATTGGGATCGTGAAATTCTAACCTGTGAACCCAAATATTATAAATGGACTCAATGGGCATTTATACAAATGTTTAACCATTATTTTAATATTCAATCCCAAAAAGCCCAACCCATTGAATTATTGGTAAAGCATTTTGAAAATTTTGGAAATGAAGGAATTAAGGCTGCTTGTACTGAAGACATCCGGTTTACAGCAAAAGAATGGAATTCTAAATCCGAAAAGGAGCAGCAAGAAATTTTACTTAATTACCGTATTGCATACCTGGCTGATTTGAAAGTAAACTGGTGTCCGGCTCTTGGGACCGTCTTAGCCAATGACGAAGTGAGCGAAGGTGTATCTGTACGTGGGGGTCACCCTGTCGTTCAAAGAGTCATGCGTCAATGGAGCTTACGGGTTTCTGCCTACGCTCAACGTTTATTGGATGGTCTGAATACAATTGAATGGACAGATTCATTAACTGAAACTCAAAAAAACTGGATTGGAAGAAGTGAAGGTACTGAACTTAGGTTTAATATTAAAGGGCAGGAATATAATTTCGAAGTTTTCACTACGAGAGCTGATACAATTTACGGTGTAACTTTTATGGTACTTGCCCCTGAAAGTGAACTGGTAAAACAACTTACTACGCACGAACAAGCTTTAGAAGTTGAAAATTATATTGATATTACAAAAAAACGTACAGAACGGGAACGAATTGCAGACAGAAGAGTTTCAGGTGTTTTCTCGGGTTCATATGCAATTAATCCGGTTAGTGGAACTGAAATTCCAATCTGGATTAGTGATTACGTTTTAGCCGGCTATGGTACCGGAGCTATTATGGCTGTACCGGCTCATGACAGTCGTGACTATGCTTTTGCAAAACATTTTAGTCTACCCATCATTCCGTTAATTGAAGGATGCGATGTAAGCAATGAAAGCTTTGACGCCAAAGAAGGTATTATGATGAACTCCGGATTTCTGAATGGACTTACTGTCAAACAAGCCATTGCGAAAGCTAAGGAATATATATCAGAAAATAAGCTGGGACGATTAAAAGTAAATTTCAGGTTAAGGGATGCCATTTTTAGTCGTCAACGCTATTGGGGAGAGCCTTTCCCTGTTTATTATAAAGACGAAATGCCTTATATGCTTGACGAGAGTCGATTGCCACTTGAATTACCTGAAATAGACAAATTTCTTCCGACCGAAAAAGGTGAACCTCCTCTTGGCCGGGCTAAGAACTGGCATAACGAGGATAATTTCCCATTGGAATTATGTACTATGCCGGGCTTTGCAGGTTCTTCAGCTTATTATTTGCGTTACATGGATCCGAAAAATGATCATGCACTTGTAAGTCCTGAAGCAAATCAATACTGGCGTAATGTTGATTTATATATCGGTGGTACAGAACATGCTACAGGTCACTTAATATATAGCAGGTTCTGGAATAAATTTTTATTCGATTTAGGCATGGTATGTGAAGACGAGCCTTTTAAAAAATTGATTAACCAGGGTATGATTCAGGGACGAAGCAATTTTGTATACCGTATTAAAGACTCAAATACATTTGTTTCATTGAATTTGAAAAATCAATACGAAACTACTCAAATTCATGTTGATGTAAACATCGTTTCAAATGACATTCTGGATATTAATCAATTTAGAAACTGGAATCCTGATTACAAAAATGCTGAATTTATTCTGGAGGATGGAAAATATTATTGCGGTTGGGCTGTTGAAAAGATGTCTAAATCTATGTACAATGTCGTCAATCCTGACGATATTGTAGAGAAATACGGTGCAGATACATTACGTTTATATGAGATGTTCCTGGGTCCTTTGGAACAATCCAAGCCATGGGATACCAATGGTATTGATGGCGTTCATCGCTTTTTAAAACGTCTTTGGAGTCTGTTTTATAAAGGGGACCTTTTTATTGTAAATGAAGAGAAACCTTCATCCGAAGAATTGAAAATACTGCATAAGACTATAAAGAAAATTACATTTGATATCGAAAATTTCTCATATAACACTTCGGTATCTGCTTTTATGATATGTGTAAATGAACTGTTTGCACTTAAATGCAGTAAAAAATCCATTCTTGAACCTTTGGTCATTTTATTAACTCCTTTTGCCCCACATATAGCTGAAGAATTATATCAGGCACTCGGAAATAAAGGAACAGTTTGTGATGCTGTTTTCCCAATCTGTAATGAACTGTTTTTGAAAGAAATGTCTGTGAAATATCCGATTTCTTTCAACGGGAAAGTTCGTTTTACATTAGAACTGCCAGCCGATTTGGGAAAAGATGATATAGAAAAAACAGCGATGTCCAACGAACAAACCTCTAAGTTTCTCGAAGGTAAAGCCCCAAAGAAGATTATTGTTGTTCCTGGTAAAATAGTAAACATAGTCTATTAATTTATATAATTAATCAACTGAATAAAATGAATCTGAAATCAATCACAAAAGACACCTGGATATCCATCAGGGAATACATCTTTATTGCTATTGGTTTGTTAATGTATAGTGCTGCCTGGAAAGGTTTTTTGCTGCCACATTTAATTACGGGTGGTGGTGTAACAGGTATTGGTGCAATTTTGTTTTATGCTACGGGAGTCCCAATTTTTGTTACGTACTTTTCAATTAACTTTGTCTTGCTTGTTATTGCTGTACGCACTGTTGGATTAGCATTTAGTCTTCGAACAATTTATGGCGTAGGAATTCTGACACTGTTTTTTGCATTATTACCACAAGCTGTCCCTGGAACTTTTGTAGGAGCCGGAGATACTTTTATGGCTTGTGTTATTGGAGGTTTATTATCCGGGGCAGGTATAGGCATTGTGTTTTTAGCAAATGGCAGTTCTGGTGGAACTGATATAATAGCCAAGGTAGTGAATAAATACCGGAATATTACACTTGGTAGAGTCTTACTTTACTGTGATGTTTTAATTATTTGTTCCTCCTATTTTTTCGATTTTGGTAGTCTTGAGAAAATTGTTTACGGTTTGACAACAATGGCAATTTCAACCATTGCAGTGGATATGGTGATTAACGGAGTACGTCAATCGGTACAGTTTTTTATCTTTTCAAAAGAATACGAACAAATTGCAACAAGAATAAATATTGATTTGCATCGGGGTGTAACAATATTAGATGGCATGGGATGGTATTCGAAAGATCCTGTTAAAGTAATCACTGTTGTTGCCCGTAAGAATGAATCAATTAAGATTTTCCGGATCGTGAAAGATATTGATCCAAATGCCTTTATTTCACAATCTTCGGTCATTGGTGTTTACGGAGAAGGATTTGATGTTATAAAAGGTAAGTAAAATTTATCTGTTTTCTCTCTCATTTAAATCAATATTTTCAATTAAACATGAGTGATAATTTAAAGCAAAAGATGTTGGGGGCATTGGCCTGGAGTTCTGTTGACCGGGTTGGCCAACAGGTAGTCCAACTAATCATTGGTTTAATTTTAGCCCGTCTGCTGAATCCTACTGATTTTGGTTTGTTAGGAATGGTTGCGATTTTCGCAGCACTTTCCTACGTCTTAGTTGAGAGTGGGTTTGGGCAGGCTCTTATTCGAAAACAAGACGCTAATGAAACAGATTATAATACTGTTTTTTACTTTAACATACTCACCTCGCTCCTGCTTTATCTCATTTTGTTTTGTAGCGCTCCATTCATTGCTGATTTTTTTCATCAACCTAAATTAGTAATAATTACAAGAATATCATTTTTGGCCATTTTATGCAATGCTTTTTATCTGGTGCCTTTTACTCAGCTTGTTAAAGCAATGAATTTTAAGTCTGTTGCGAAAGTAAACTTAATTTCAACAGCCTTGAGTGGTATTTTTGGGATCATTTTTGCAATTATGCATTTGGGTGTCTGGTCATTGGTTATTCAGCAATTATCCTATCACTTTTTTAGAATGGTATTGTTTCACTTTTCAGTTAGTTGGCGTCCTAAATGGTTATTTTCATTTCAGGTCATCAGAAATTTCTGGAAATTCAGTGTACACCTTCTTGGCACATCCATGTTAAATGTAGTTTTTACTAATATATATTCATTAATCCTGGGTCGATTTTATCCGGTTAAAGAAGTTGGTTTTTATAACCAGTCCAATAAATTAAGTGAAACCTTCAATTATAGTTTCCAACAGGTTTTGCTCAGCAGCACTTTTACACTTTTTACCCAGGTTCAGGATGATAATCCGCGATTAATCAGAATCTTCAGGGAAGTAAACAAAAAAACATCAATCATTACTTTTCCGATCATGATGATTTTGATTGCAATCGCCTACCCTTTTATTTATGTTTTGCTTACTCCAAAATGGCTTCCCTCTGTTCCTTATTTTCAATTGCTTTGTCTTGCGTCACTATTTGCTCCTTATTATGTATTAAACATGTGTGCCTTGAATGCGAGAGGCAAATCTAAAGTTACGTTTGGAATTGAAATTGTAAAAAAAAGCCTTATAATTCTTTCCGTGCTTTGTTGCTTCAGATTTGGGGTTATTGGACTGCTTTGGGGGTATGTGCTTTCATGTTTTTTATCTTACCTGATTTCAACATATTATATAAAAAAAGATATCCATTTATCAATCAATATTCAAATCAGAGATCTATTACCAAATATGGTTGTTGGTAGTATTCTGGCAATACTTGCTTTTTCAATTTCATTGTTTATTACAAACCCACTTATACTGCTAATTAGCCAAATCATACTGGTATTAATATTATACATCCTGTATATCAGGTTGACCCAGCCAAAATTAATCGGACAGGTATTCGGAATTGCAAGTGATAAATTCAGAACTTTTATGAAATCATTCTAAAAGAAAGAAATAAATAATTTCTTTCTTTTAGAATGATCAGACATTACCAATTAATTCACTGACAATTTTAAGGAGCTTTTCTTCCCTCAACTTGATTGAGAATAAATTCAAAACCCTTTGTCGGGATGCTTTTCCTGTATTTAAATTCATTGCCTCTGATATTGCTTTTTCCAATTCTTCAAAATTTCTATGTTGAACAATAATACCTGTATCCCCTATCGCATCGGGGATACCGTTTACATTCGAGCCAACAGGGATACATTCGAGCAACATGGCTTCACTTAATGTATTGGGCATGCCTTCGGTAATGGAGGCTTGAACAAAAACTTTTGCCTGATTATATTTTTTATTCAATACTTCCTGTGGACAAAACGAAGGAATAATAACTAGATTCGTTATGTGTGATACATGATAATTCTCTTCCGTCCAATCAATAAATTTCGGATTTAATCCAATTAAAACAAAATTCAGGTTCTTATTGCGTTCAGCAACCTGAATAAACAGATCAAAACCTTTATTATAGAAATCACCTACCTGACTCATTGTTCCAACAGTTAGAACTAAATCATTCTGTTTGGAAATTGATTCATCCCGATTAAACAGGCTTGTATCTATGCCATTATAGAGTATTTCTATCTTTGTTTTTAGAGGTTGAACATAATGTTGAATACCGTCAATATGAGGATTTAAGTCATTATAATACCTGTTTTCATGATATATAAGTGATTTATGATTTGCAATTATTAAAGTTGTTTTTCGTAATGAATATTTGACACATAATCCCCTTAATTTTTTCCTGTAGACTCCTTTTTTTAATTCCGGATAACAAACTGCTTCCTGCCCTCCGATTAAAATGATGGATTTTTTGTGTGTCATTTTTGCGACTAAAGCCATAAGTGCAGAATGATAGTCGGCAAACCATGATACAAACAGTACTTCTTTCCTAAACAAATTTGAAGTTAAATAGAAAAAAAGACAGATAAGTTTCCATCCGTAAATCAATTTGTTTTTATTTTGATCCATCAAAAAAGCTTTCACTTCATATTGTTTTTCTAAAATATGTTGATCACCACGAATAAAACTCGAATTTGCTGGTTTAATATATATAATACGGGTTTTACTTTCCATTTCAATATTTTTTAAATGTGTTTGCAAAAGTAAGAAATCATTTCCATTTGATTGTAATGTCGGTTAAATTGTTCCATGAAATAGAATGAATCAGAATTTTCAATAAAATCAAAATAATCATAATTTTAGTGTTGACAATTTTATTCTTATTTTTAAACTATAAAAGAATGTTGTATCTTTGATGTTCAAAATTTGATAAACAAAAAAATGAAAATATTAGTTACCGGATTCTCCGGGTTCATTGGTAAATATCTGCTGGAAAGATTAAACTTTTCCAATCATGAGTTGATTTTAATGGATCTGACCAATGGTTTTGATATTTGTAATTGGGAGCAAGTAAAACATATTACAGGCATTGATGCTATAATTCATTTAGCAAATTTATCATTTGTACCGGCATCATACGACCAACCGAAAAAGTTTTATGAATCGAATTATTTAAGCACGTTGAATATGTTGGAATTATGCAGAACAAATCATGCAAAAATGATTTTCTTCAGTTCGTATGTATATGGTCATCCCCAATACCAACCAATCGACGAAAAACATCCGATACAGGCATTTAACCCCTATGCTCAAACAAAAGTAATCTGCGAAAGTCTTTGCGAAGGTTATAACCGTGACTTTCAGGTACCTGTCACAATTTTCCGTCCGTTTAATATTTATGGGATAGGTCAGAATCCCGATTTTTTAATTCCGACCATTATTCAACAGGCAAAAAAGGGAAGTATTGTTATAAAAGATGACCGTCCAAAAAGAGACTACATCCATGTCAAAGATATAGTCGAAGCTGTAATCGCAGCTATCGATTCAAAAACATCACCTACTCTAAAAACTTACAATCTGGGAACAGGAATAAGTTATTCGGTAAAAGAAATAGTTGAACAGGTAAGGGACTTATACAATTCCAAAATTAATTATCAATGTTTAAACGAAATCCGACAAAATGAGGTTATGGATACAGTTGCCGATATTCGTAAGATTAAAACGGAATTGAAATGGGAACCAAAGATATCCATCACAGAGGGTTTAAAAATGATGATTTGATTCTTAAACAAATAATTAGAAAGTAAAAAACGATAAAAAATGAAGAATATTCTGGTTACAGGAGCTGGTGGATTTATTGGCTCACATCTTACAGAACTTTTAGTAGAAAAAGGATATAATGTAAAAGCTTTTGTCCATTATAACTCATGGAGCAAATGGGGATGGTTGGATACCAGTTTTGTAAAAGAAAGAGTGGAAATAATTACGGGAGACATTCGTGATTACGATTCTGTTTTTTCGGCAATGAAAGGTTGTGATACGGTTTTCCATTTGGCTGCCCTTATAGGAATTCCCTATTCATACGTATCACCTCAGGCATATATCAAGACAAATATTGATGGCACTTATAACGTACTTCAGTCGGCCCGTCAACTGGGTATAGAAAAAATTATGGTAACTTCTACCAGCGAAACGTATGGGACTGCACAATATGTACCTATTGACGAGAAACATCCAATGGTTGGTCAATCTCCATATTCAGCTACTAAAATAGCGGCTGACCAGTTATCAATAAGTTACTATAATTCATTTAATTTACCTGTGAAAATTGTTCGTCCCTTCAATACTTATGGCCCACGTCAGTCGGCAAGGGCAATTATTCCTACAGTTATTTCTCAAATTCTTAATGGTCAGACAACACTTAAATTAGGAAATCTGAATCCGACTCGCGATCTAACATTTGTCAAAGACACTGTTAACGGATTTTACGAAATCGCCAGATCTGAAGGATTATTCGGAGAAATAACCAATATCGGAATGAGCGAAGAAATAACAATTGGAAATTTAGTAAAACTTATTGCTGAATTAATTGGTGCAAAAGTAGAGATTTTATCCGATGAACAACGAATTCGTCCTGATAAAAGTGAGGTTGAAAGACTCTTTTGTAACAACACAAAAATTAAAGCTAACACTACCTGGAATCCGAATTACACACTTGTAAGCGGATTGACTGAAACAATTGAATGGATTGGAAATAATCTTTCATACTTTAAATCGGAAATCTATAATGTCTAAAAGAGCAGTAATATTAGCCGGAGGAAAAGGCACACGTTTGAAACCATATACAATTAGTTTACCTAAACCTCTTGTCCCGGTTGGCGATATGCCAATTCTTGAAATTATAATTCGTCAGTTAGCTAAAAGTGGTTTCAATCACATTACAATAACTATAAATCATATGGCTGATATTATTCGGGCCTATTGCGGTGATGGAAGTAAATGGGGAATAAAAATTGATTATTCACTCGAAGACAAACCTTTGAGTACAATGGGTCCGCTTAAACTCATAAAAGACTTACCTGAAAACTTTTTGGTCATGAATGGTGATGTATTAACCGATCTGGATTTCGAATCATTTTATAATGAACATGTTACATCGAATAACATCTTTACTGTTTCGGCTTATTCCCGCGATCAGAAAGTTGATTATGGAGTTCTTGAAATTGGGTTGGATAATAGATTAGTGAATTTTATAGAAAAACCAATTAACTGTTACAATGTCAGTATGGGAGTTTACATGGCTAATAAAAAAATTCTTGACTTTATTCCTGAAAACCAACTTTATGGTTTCGACCATTTAATGCTCGATTTAATACGTTTTCAACATCCGGCTACAGTTAAAATTCATTCTGGATATTGGTTGGACATTGGTCGTCCGGATGATTATGAAAAAGCATGTCATGATGTTGAAGAAAATAAAATCATTCTTTAAAAAGCCTATATCTAATTATTTACATTATAATACATCATTTTCATATTATATGATTTTTTCTAAATGGATATTTTATTAAAATAGCATAAATATAAAAATTATTTATGCTATTTTAATATTTTATTGATATTTTTACAGCGTTAAATACATTACCAAACATTATTTTTAAATATAGTTGTCTTCTACAACTTTATTTATCTTCTGAATGAGTATTAAGCACAAAAATAAACCTTCTAATATAAAATGAAATAAAAAATTTTAAATATGAAAAAAAAATACATTCAATTGTTTTCACTTATTTCTATTCTGCTTGTCATAAGTGTAAATATCTCTGCCTTAAATTACATTGTAAATTTTAGCGGAGCAGGAGCAGCAACCACAGTAGATAGTGTTATCGTACAAAATCTTACTCAGGGCACAATTGTTACTGTTCCTACAGGTAATATTTTAGTTTTGTCAGATCAAACAAATGCTGTAGAACAGCTTACGTCCAATAATGAAACGATACGGTTATATCCAATCGACTTAGAAGGGAAATACTCATTGTCGTTTTATTCAAAAAATTCAGGAATTACTCACATCAATGCTTACAGCATTGAAGGACGAAAAATGACCGGATTAACATTAAATTTGCAGGTAGGTATAAATTCATTTCAACTTCTTCTTCCAAAAGGCATGTATGCACTTCAGGTATCAGGCAACGGATATACATACACTTCAAAAATGGTAAATTTAACCGGATCAGCCGGTAAAACGAGTTTAACTTATATAGGGTCTGATAATTCGGCAGTTTCGGCTCAACAAAAGAGCAAGAAATCATTTTCAACAATTCAAATGGATTATACAACTGGTGACCGCTTATTATATAAGGGATTTTCCCGTAATTTTTGTACGATAACAACCGACATTCCCGTTGAAAGTAAAACAATTAACTTTGATTTTGTAGAATGTAAAGATGCCTTTGGTAATTATTATTCTGTTGTGAAAATTGGGGGTCAAATATGGATGGCTGAGAATTTAAAAACCACTAAATACCGCAATGGAGATGATATAACTAATTTTACAAATAACACAGATTGGGGTATGTATTCCATTAGTTCCTGGTGCAATTATAACAATGATGCAACAAATAGCAATAATCCTGGAAAACTGTATAATTGGTATGCCGTTTTCGATAGCAGGAATATAACTCCTGTTGGATGGCATATACCATCCGATTCAGAGTGGACAATGCTTACTTCATTTTTGGGTGGCGAAAATGTATCGGGAGGTAAATTAAAAGAAACGGATTTATTTCATTGGGGTGTACCAAACACATCTGCCACAAACGAAGTTGGATTTACAGCTCTACCGGGTGGATATAGATTGACATCCGGTCAATACGATAATCTTGGAAACAATGGATATTGGTGGAGTTTAACTGAAAACGGTATAAATTATGCCTGGTACAGGTATATATATAAAGGATCTGCCTCTGTTGTCAGAGATTACTACAACAAAAATGCTGGATTCTCTATTCGTTGTGTGAAAGATGCTGATTTACCTACACTTACTACTGTAATCCCATCTTCAATCACTTACACAACAGCAATTGGAGGTGGTAATATTACTTCTAATGGAGGTGCTCCGGTTACAGCTTGCGGAGTTTGTTGGAGTACGACTAAAAATCCGACAATTTTGGACAATAAATCAAT
>Ga0302292_1001997_pt1:10000-12534 | contig 12534 bp, 8 predicted proteins | sample III_Fen_N2_1_FD_194553 | JGI IMG/M metagenome (GOLD analysis project Ga0302292, IMG submission 194553) | Peat permafrost microbial communities from Stordalen Mire near Abisko, Sweden - III_Fen_N2_1 | ecosystem: Environmental > Terrestrial > Soil > Wetlands > Permafrost | place...
AAAGTTTGAAAAACCACGTGGTTTTTTTCTAGTATATACATAATAAGTTATATTTGATAGATACTATCTTGTAATTTCGTTAGTGATGCAATGATTTTGCAAACATATTCATTTATATCATATAATATCATAACATTATAACATTATAACACTGATACTATGCTAAGAACATTTATATTAATCGGCCATATTAGTCTGAATGAACTGCATCCCGTCTGCTCTGCAAAGTTAACCAGACTCAAGCGTGGGTAGTACTCAGGTGGGTGACCACTGGGGAAGTCCACGTGCTGATTATTTTTTTTTGTTTGCAAAACTATTTCTTTAATAGATATGAATATAAATAGATAGGAATGACTTGTATTTTATAATGAATCACACATGATATTCAAGTGTATGTGTGCGAATGTCTTGACAAGTTTTGATGCTTATATTCGGTTAATGTATGGAGAAATGAAGGATTGAAATATTGAAAATAAACATTAGGAGCAATAACTCAGACAATATAGATTGAAAAAAATCGAGACATAGCTTATTATATAGGCTATATATATATGCTTGAAAGTACGAAAAGTTTGTGAGCCAGCAAAAATTTTCAAATAGTGAAAAAAAATAAAATAACAAATTTACATAACATAACTTCAACTTGTAAAACGGAATATCTCCATCAATATGAAACTTTTCCGAGCTCAAGTGGTGTCAAAATCAAGGCAGTAACATAGTGCATAACGTACAGAAATTTGTTTTACAATAATACTTTTCGTAAAAATGTAGTATGTGTCGAAAAGGCACTTTAACAACACAAAAACACACTATCCTTACGCACAACACGAATTCGCATAAAATTTCCAACAAACTCTTCATACTTCGTTACATATATATGAAATACATCTCTCATCCATTTTATTCATGGATATTCAAGATATTGATCATGTAGTAGCAAAAATCAGAAATTTACAAAAAAAGGAACACTTTTTGCACTCTCCAATCATCAATACATCACCGCATGCTCTATAAAGTTCAATCTACGTATATTACATATAGGTGACCAACTCGAAACACTCGGTTCACAAACTTCCGTATACTTTTACATATATGTCGTAAAAACAATGAGTTTTGACACAAAAAATGAACTTTACAAGCAGGAACTACCAATACATGATATATGTTTGAATATTTCTATCTCAGATGTCATATATATGAGATATACATGGATGATTTCATTTATAGAGCAACACACAATGTATAAAGTAGTTTAGAAGACAAACGTGAAAATCGATGTCATCCATATTTACAAAATACTTGTACATAGTTAACGTGCCAAAGCATACTTTACTATGAGATGACACTAAAAAAGTTTCTATATCTAAAATTTCATGTAGAACACGTTTATACCAGCGAAACTTGTTATATCCTTTTAGTTTTTGAGATATGATTGATTTCTTACTTTTTCATGCAATTTTCATACTCCAAGTGTTTATTAAAATTTCATGAAAAATAACCTGAAACACGCGTGGATACTCGTTCATCACGTGATCTCAAAATGTACTTTCTATCAAGTAACTGGAGGACCTGTGAGAACTTATATTCATGGATACATACAAAAATGAACAGCATGACATGCATGTAACTGCCAAGGTGTGGTATAAATGTTGTAAAATGCTGTTTCAGTGAGTGTTTTGGTTAGTACTTCAGGGTGACAGGTTGGGTCGTGTCGGTCGATCCCTACTATTTGTAGTATAGCAAATCTGCCAAATGTGAAAACATAAAGTAGTTTCTATAGTACTTGTTACAGGTAGTCAAAAAAAAAACATCAACTTGAATAATATACGAGGCGATGGAAAGCATTATTATTGAGCTAGTTCAGCGCGATTTCGTCGCACTCATGCTTCAGTGATAGTGTATAAAAATTTGTGCAGAGTTTAGATTTATTTAAACTGTTGTGCAGAAAGAATATTATTGGTATTGTACTCCTATGCTTTGCATAATAGTTCAGTTACTTTTGATACAGGATTGTGTATTGCTCTGATCCATTTGTGCCGTCTTTTACTAGATGTGTGCGAATGTGATCTATCAATACTCTAAACAGCTACATTGTGAACTCGCATTTTTATTTGTCTTTATACACGAATATGAGATGTATGAGTTGTGCATTGTTAGTTGTAGGAAGGTATTTTTTGTAAAGAAAAATAGTTTCGAATGTGAATTGTTTCTTTCAATCGAAAGATTGGATAAGACATTTGCATACAATATATTTTTATCTATATATTTCTGACAAAGAAAGACATATGAGCTTTTGATTGATGGACACTTGTGTTTGTTGATTGCTAGCTTGTATCGATTTCCTTCGTTTTGTATGTTTTTGGTAAATTTCTTTTTTACTAATCGATACAGGATGATAAGAATATTCGATATTAACCTGGTTGATCCTGCCAGTAGTCATACGCTTGTCTCAAAGATTAAGCCATGCATGTCTAAGTATAAACAATTTTGTACTGTGAAACTGCGAATGGCTCATTATATCAGTTATAGTCTAC
>Ga0302292_1001999_pt1 | contig 12532 bp, 10 predicted proteins | sample III_Fen_N2_1_FD_194553 | JGI IMG/M metagenome (GOLD analysis project Ga0302292, IMG submission 194553) | Peat permafrost microbial communities from Stordalen Mire near Abisko, Sweden - III_Fen_N2_1 | ecosystem: Environmental > Terrestrial > Soil > Wetlands > Permafrost | place: Sweden: Abisko...
GGTGCCGCTGGGTATCTTGTTCGCCCAATTGAACATGGTGCAAATATTGTGGTTGAATCGGCAACCAAATGGATTGGCGGTCACGGAACCAGTATTGGCGGTGTAATTGTTGATGCCGGAAATTTCAATTGGGGAAATGGTAAATTTCCAGGATTTACTGAACCTTCAGAAGGTTATCATGGATTAAAATACTGGGATATCTTCAATTTCGAAGGACCATTTGGAAATATTGCTTTTATCATTAAGGCTCGTGTTGAAGGATTACGTGATATTGGTCCGTCACAAAGTCCGTTTAATTCTTTCTTGTTGGTTCAGGGTCTCGAAACCCTTTCTCTGCGCATGGAGCGGCATATTCAAAATACATTGGCTTTAGCTAAATGGCTTCAAAAACATCCCAAAGTTGCCAGCGTTAATTATCCTGGATTAGAAGGCAATTCATCGTATAAATTGGCTCAGAAATATTTGCCAAAAGGTGCTGGCGGTGTCCTTTCATTTGATGTAAAAGGTGACAAGGATGCTGCCATTAAAGTTGTGGATAGCCTTAAACTGGTGAGCCATCTGGCCAATGTAGGAGATGCCAAAACGCTGATCATACAACCATCAGCTACAACGCATCAGCAGCTGTCAGTTGAAGCTCAGATTGCAGCAGGGGTTTTCCCGAGTTCATTACGTGTTTCAGTAGGTCTTGAACATATCGACGACATTATTGCCGATTTCGAACAGGCCCTGAATCAAATTGCTTAATTTTACAAACCTTGAGGCTGTATCAAAAGTCGTTTAGCCAGTCATCCTGAACTTGTTTCATGATCTATGCATATTGCATAACAGAACCCGAAATAAATTCGGGATGACGAGAAGAATATCTTATCTTTTGATACAGCCTTATATCTCAATTAAAATAGTGATATTATGCCAATTAACGTTCCAGATCAATTACCTGCAATAGAACTCCTTCAGAAAGAGAATATCTTTATTATGGACGAATCGCGTGCAGCGCATCAGGATATTCGCCCACTTAAAATTATCATTGTCAATCTGATGCCCATCAAGATTACTACTGAAACAGATTTGATCCGGCTATTATCAAATACTCCGCTTCAGATTGAAATCGATTTTCTAAGGATGAAGGGTCATGAGTCAAAAAATACACCTGATGTACACATGAAAGCGTTCTATAAAACTTTCGATGAGTTGAAATCCAAAAATTACGATGGAATGATTTTTACTGGTGCGCCTGTCGAATTGCTTCCTTTTGAAGAAGTTACCTATTGGAAAGAGCTGACACGGATATTTGACTGGTCGAAAACACATGTTACTTCTTCATTGTTTATTTGCTGGGCGGCACAGGCCGGATTGCATCATTTCTACGGCGTCCCTAAATATCCGTTGGAGAAAAAGATGTTTGGAGTTTTCAGGCACAGGAATTTGAATGATACTTTGCCTATTTTCAGGGGATTTGATGATGAATATTTTGTGCCACATTCACGCCACACCGAAATCTTGGAAACAGACATTCAGAAAGTAATTGAACTGAATATTGTCTCAAAATCGGAAGAATCAGGTGTAAATATGGTAATGACCTATGATGGACGACAATTTTTTGTAACCGGTCATTCAGAATATTCGAGATTTACATTGGATACGGAGTATAAGCGGGATTTAAAGAAAAACCTGCCTATAGAAATTCCTATTAACTATTATCCTGACAATGATCCTGAACAAGAACCATTGATGCGGTGGAGAGGACATGCAAATTTGCTGATTTCTAATTGGTTAAATTATTACGTATACCAACAGACTCCTTACGTTCTGGACAATTTGTGTTTTGATATTTAAATTAAAGATCAAAAATTCTTTAGTCTCTGGCTTTATCAAAGAGCTAATATATTTTGGTTTTTGAAATTCTAAAAGGTTTTCCGATGTTTCAATGGGAAGATAAATACAGTGTTGGAATACAATCGATTGACAATCAGCATAAGGAAATTTTCATGCTTTTAAACAAATTACTTGAAGCTATGAAAATGGGACATGCCAATGATGTCACTATTCAGATTATTCAGGAACTTGAAAGATATGCTGTTATTCATTTTCAAAAAGAGGAGTATTTTTTCCAACGATTTAATTACCAAGGATCAGCCGAACATATTACTGAACACCAAAATTTTATCAAAAAGTTAGCTGTATTAAAGTCTGAAATAAATTCAGGAAAGTTGATTCTAACTATAGAACTATTAAACTTTCTCAAAGATTGGATTGACCATCATATTTTAGTTGTTGACAAAAAGTATTCCGAGTGTTTCAGACAAAATGGATTACAATAATCACATGACGAGGTAAAGTATCTCGTTAATTTTTAATAATTACGAATTCAGTTCTCCTATTCAGTGCCCTACCTTCTGCATTGTCATTTGAACTGACTGGTTTTGAAAATCCATAGCCTTTGTACTTCATTCTATTTTCATCAATTCCGTTAGCAATCAGATGCTTAAATACCTCTTTCGCTCGTAATTCTGATAGTTTCTGATTCATTTCTTCACTTCCAACATTATCAGTATGCCCTTCAATTTCGATAGAAACTGTTTTATTCAGGTTTAAAAATTCAATTAATTTTTGAAGTTCAACTTTCGATTCAGAGAGTAAATCATGGGAAGCTGTATTAAAAAAAACATTTCGCAGAACGACAGCCCCACCAATTTTTATCTTTTTCATTTTAATCTCAAGAATATAGGGATCAATTATTTCTTTCTTTTCTTTCAATTGAAAATTATCTGAATAGAACAAATAGCCTTCTCTTGAAACATTAAAGGCGTATTCTTTACCTAAAGGCAAACACATCAAAAATTCCCCTTTTTCCCAACACGATTCTCCTCTGATTACCGAATTAGAATTTTCCAAATCAGTGAGTTCAACTTTGGCACAAACCGGCGCTCCGGTATCTTCATCAACAACCTTGCCCTTAATATACGAAACTGGTGTTGGCCGAGCATCTTTGTACAATTCAAATGAATAGATGTCCATCCCTTTCGATCCGGGACGGTCAGACGAATAATAGGCATTTTTACCTGCCGCATCAACCACCAAACCTTGTTCGTCTTTAAATGAGTTTATTGGATAACCAATATTCTGAGGAGTAGACCAACTCAAATCTTTTTTTTGACGCGAATAAAATATATCATATCCTCCCATCCCGGGCCAGTAATCCGAAGCGAAGTATAGTGTTTTACCATCGGAATGAATAAATGGAGACATTTCATTTCCGGGCGTATTAATAGAATCACCAAGGTTAACCGGGTTGCCCCATATTGGAGTTCCATATGAAGAAAACCCTTTTAAATTACATTTCCAGATATCCATTCCGCCCTTACCGCCGCTGCGGTTACTAACAAAATATAAGGTTTCGCCATTAGCAGAGATAGATGGTTGCGATTCCCAGGAAGTAGAATTTACAGGTTCACCGGCATTTTGCGGTACTGACCAATTGCCATCTTTATTTCGCGAAAAATAAATATCACAACTTCCAATGCCATCATTTCTGGTACATGCGGTAAAAAAGAGTAATTTTCCATCAGTGGAAATTGTTTGCGCGCCCTCATTGTACTTTGTATTGATAGAGGTAAGTGGCACGCTTGGCTGCCATACATTGTCTACTAAACTCGAAGTATAGAAATCTTCCTGAGCAAGCGATCGGTTTAGCGATGAATTTGATTTTGAACCAACAAGCCTTGTGAAAATGAGGGTTTTTCCATCCACAGTTATGCTTGGCCAATATTCATCATCTTCTGAGTTAATATTGTCTCCCAAATTTACAGATTGAAAGGGTACAGGATGATTGAGCAGTTTAACTGCACCTATGCACCTTGTCATACTTTGTTGAGCTCTAATAACAAACGGATCGTTAACATTAGCCCGCTTCAGGTAATTCTCATAGGCGTCATTGGCAGGCTGATATTTTCCGGAACGATAGTAGGCCTTTCCAAGTAAATAATAAAGCTTGATATTCTTTTCAGGTGCCAATTTTATGGCAGACTCAATTACTTGTATCTGAAGTCGAACGGAGTCAATATCCTGATAAATATCCGACTTCAAAAGGTAAGCATCTAAAAAATTGGAATCGATAGACAATGCTTCATCCAGAATAACCAGAGATTTGTTATAAAGTTTACTTCCGTAAGCCATTTTTGCCTGCTCAAACAGTTTTGCTACTTTCTTTTCGTCAGAGGAAGTAGTTTGTCCAGAGGTATACAAATAAACCAACATGAAGAAGAAAATGAAATATTTTTTCATGTCCTGCGTTTTGCTAATGCGATTTTAAAACTACTAGAAATTTTTCAGATCGAACAATAACATTTAAATAGATTTTGACGTATTTATTTACATTTTAAGTAGGTAGCAAAATAGTCAAATTATCAGGGTGTCAAAAAAAGTCTACATTTTCAGAGAAAAATACTTGGATGTATCTTTTTTTTTCATAGTTTAACAAGCAGATATTAATACAATTTATAAACTTTTAAAACTTTAATTATCAAACTTTTAGATTTTTCGAGATGAAAACAAACAAGAATCTGAAAATTACGAAAAAAGGTATTGAACCTTTGAAAACTGACGGTGATTCTATAAAAAACGCTAAATTACACAAAGATAAGAGCTCAAAACGACGCTTATCTATTTACGATGATTTTGCGGATGAAAATCTTGATGAACTTGAATATAAATACAGCGACGAACAATTTGATGAAGAATAAAATTTAAAACCAACAAATTAAGTGTTACCCAAGGGGTCGACATTTACATATAAAAGCATTTAAGGACCAGATTTTGGTCCTTTCTTATTTTATTTAATGGCTGTAATTATTTTCTCAATAGTGCCATAATAGTTAATCCCTTGTCTGTTACGAAAAATAATTTTAAGATCGGCGTATCCATCCAAACCTGCATTTAGATACAATAAATACGATTCGTCAGAATCATCTAACTCAGTTGAAATCGCGAACATTTTTTTTCGCTCGTTATAAACATTCTCTATTTTTTTTGCTGTCAAATCAAATTTCACACCACCGCTCCCTCCATATGGAGCAGTATATGCTCTTCCGTAGTAGGGTAAATAAGCTTTGATCTTTAAGCTGTCAAAAGTCAAATCATAATTTGGCGATAAATTATCGAAGTTACCCAAATCTGAATTGGCCGAACGAGCCACAAAACGAAAATGACCACTCTGAATAAGTTGGGCCATTTCAAGACGCTGCCTGGCTTTAACTTCTTTTTTATCCATTTTCTGAAAGCCCGTAAACCCAAGAAACAAGGAAATGATAACAAATGCGATGATAGTTTTCATTTTGCCTGATTTTAGAATTAAACTACTTCAATTTACGGTAATCTGAGTAGTTGGGTTCCTCAAAATAACCCCAATTTATTACCTCACTACATTTTGCAGATTACCTGAAATAAAGCATTTCAGATTATCAACCGTGATAGTTAGTAAACGTTGTCGGGCTTCAAATGTTGCCCAGGCAATATGGGGTGTTATAAAACAATTTTTGGCCGAAATAAGTGGATTATTGGATAGTGGAGGTTCTTTTGTTAATACATCAAGACAGGCAGCATATAGTTCTCCGGAATTAAGTGCATCGGCTAAGTCTTGTTCGTTGACCAACCCTCCCCTTCCTGTGTTAATCAGAACAGATGTTGGTTTCATTGTTTTAAGCAGGTCGCGATTTACAAATTCAGCATTTTCCACTGTTAACGGGCAATTTAAGCTTACGAAATCACTTTCTGAAAAAACTTCAGAAAGTGATTTCTGAACTATACCTGAAGGTAAATCAGATTTATATGAACGGTTTCTGATGATTACTTTCATACCGAAAGCAAGTCCAATTTCGCCAACTTTACGACCAATTTGACCAAATCCTACAATTCCGAGAGTTTTTTCGGCGAGTTCAATTTGAGGATTTTTCGAGTACGTAAAATCAGGATTTCGAGCCCATTCCTCATTTCTTACCGATGTGGCATGAAGTTCAACACGATTGGCTACATTTAAAATATGTGAAAAAACCAATTGAGCAACAGAATTAGTACTGTATGCTGGAATATTAGTCACTACAATGTTTCTTTTTGCGGCAGCCTTAACATCAACAACATTGTACCCAGTAGCTGTAATGCCAATGTATATAAGTGATGATAATTTGTCAATATGTTCTTTGGTGATGCTAACTTTGTTGGTAATCAGTACATCGGCTCCCATTGCTCTTTCCAAAACTTCTTCAGGTCTGGTGCGGTCGAAGATTACACATTCACCGATTTCATTTAAATTTTCCCATGACAGGTCGCCAGGATTCATGGCAAATCCATCCAAAACAACTATTCTCAAAGTTTACAGATTTTAGTGGTGTATAAAGGAAATTCAAAAAAAGCAGTTAAGCAAGTAGATGATTCTCCCGAATTCTGGTTAATTCAATTATTTACTGATGTAATCACTAATGTTAAGCACTTTGCGGTCTAAAGAATAAGCTGAAAAATAACCCAATGCTCCATTGTTGAAATTACTAATTGGATTTGCCGGAGAAGCTGATTGGATTATTTCTATTCCGGAGATGCTTTCGAGCGTCGAAAAGTAATCGTAGGTTGCCTTGTCAATTGTTTGAAGTTCAACAATTACTTGATCCTTTTCCTGGAAAACAGCTGAATGTTGAATGAGACCAACCGCCTTACCATTAAAAAGTTCGTCTGAATAGATATTAATTTCACCTTCAGTATCATTCAGTTTTCCATTGACATAAATTTTCATTCGGTAATAGTTTTTAATTCCGGACGGATCACGAATAAAACAATTGACTTTGTAACCACTATCCATAAGACCAAAACCATCAAAATACGTCAGACTTAAGTCCATAATTGGCACTAAATCATTCAAGTACGAACGAGCGGAGTAAGTTACCCCTTCATATTCAACATCGACAATATACCAGTTTTTAGATGTAGCAGTTGTCTTTTCCAAAATGTAAACACCAGGAGATGATTCTTTAAAATACTTTGGAATCCCATTTTCAACTCTTACGCTCACTTTGGCCCCCGACACCAAATTGGTTGTTGCCGTACCAAAATAAGGAGAAGTTTTCGAAACCAATACAGTAAAAGTCTCTCTATTATTCGTAATGGTGGCTTCAATAACTATAGTCGATTTCGAATCAGACAAGTTAAAATCGATGACCTTTTCGCAAGCAGAGAAGGCAAAACAAGCAATTAAAATCACCAATATGAAAATCGATTTCTTCAAGTATATTTAGAATTTAAATTTGTAACTCACTGATGGAATGAATTTAAACAAAGAAATTTTAACTGCCTCTGTTTGATCCGGATTCTCTTTATTTTGCCGGAAAGAGATAAAATAAGCGTTTTCACGACCATAAGCGTTGTAAATCGAAAAATTCCAGCTCGATTCAAAACGGGCTGTCTGTTTTCTAATCCAGGTCAACCCCAAATCAAGCCGATGGTAGTCAGGCATTCGATATCCGTTACGCTGCGTATAATATCCTACCGTTCGTCCGTCAATGGTGTATTTGCCATTGGGGAAAGTTACTGCATTTCCGGTATTGTAGACCCAGGTTGCCGAAAAATTTAGTTTGCGGCTAAAATTATACATGGCAACTATTGATACATCGTGCCTTCTATCCTGCCTTGCAGGAAATGGATGGCCATCGTTTATCTGATCGAATTGCCGCATGGTTTTTGACCAGGTATATCCTAACCAGCCAGTCAGTTTTCCATAGTTCTTTTTAAGCAAGAATTCTGCGCCATAAGCCCATCCTCTTCCATAAACCAACTCAGATTCAACCGTTGAATTAAAAACCAGGTCTGCTCCATTTTTATAATCAATCTGATTTTGCAGGTTTTTATAATAAATCTCAACTGACGATTCAAACAAATTCTTTTTCATGTTCCTGAAATAACCTACAGACCATTGATCAGACAGTTGAGGTTTCACATTATCACTGCTGGGAAGCCAAACATCGGTTGGAGTTGAAGAAGTTGAGTTGGAAAGCAAATGAATAAACTGATAAATTCTGTTGTATGAGGCCTTTATTGCAGCCTGATCGCTTAGCTGATAATTTAAAGCCAGTCTGGGTTCCGGCCCTCCCTGTGTTTTCACCCATTTAAAATGATCGTAACTAATCGATTGTAAAAGCTTTCCATTGGCATCGAACTGATAAAAATTACCAGGACCAATATTCGAAAACAAAGCAAGCCTCAAACCATAATAAACCTGTAAATGACTGGATAGCTGCTGACTATTTGAAACATATATTGAATTTTCTAATGCTCTACGCGGTCTGACTGCCAAAGAATTATAAATACTTCCGGGAGCTGCCTCAATTTCGCCAGGAACAATTTTATGGAAAATCAGATTAGCCCCAAATTTTATCGTGCTTTTAGAATTTGGATACCAGCTAAAATCTTGCTTCAGGTTAAAATCCTGAATATGAGATCCCATAATTACATCATTATTTCCTGAAAGATCAATCTGATAAGAATAATTACTGAAAATAACCGAACTGTTAGAAAATAGCTTTTCATTAAAAGTATGGTTTAGTCGAACGGTTGCTGTTTTGCTTCCCCAGTCGAAACCAAACTGATCGGGTATGCGAAATTTGTCGCGTCCAAAATAACCCGAAATAAATAACCGATTGGTTCGATTCAGCTTAAAATTGGTCTTCATGTTGAGATCGTAGAAATACAATTTGGCATCCCGAATGTCTTTATTCGGAGCAAATTGCAGGAACAAATCGGCGTATGTCCGACGGGCGCTTACCATAAACGAACTTACATCCTCTTTAATTGGTCCTTCAAAACTCAGGTTCGACGAAATCAATCCGATATTTCCTGTGGTTTGATATTCTTTCATATTTCCTTCTTTCATCCTGATGTCTAAAACTGAAGAAGCCCGACCACCATATTCAGCAGGAATCGATCCTTTGAGCAGGTTGGCGTCACGAATGGCTTCAGAATTAAAAACAGAGAAAAACCCTAATAAGTGAGATGCATTATAAACAGGCGCTTCATCAAGCAAAATAAGGTTTTGGTCGAGTCCGCCACCGCGAACGTAAAAGCCGGTATTTCCTTCTCCGGCAGACTTTACTCCAGGCATTAACTGCATGGTTTTAATCAGGTCGCGTTCGCCAAAAAACACCGGAATATTTTCGATTTGCTTCGGGTTAATCTTCACATTTCCCATTTCAAGCGATGAAATGTTTCGGTCTCCCCGCTCCCCTTTCACTTCAACATCGGCCAATTCGTAACTTATTGCCTTCATTCTGAAGTTAATCTGTTGGCTGGAATGAAGACTGACTTGAACGAGTTGATTTTCGTATCCCATTTGCCGTAGATTTATGCTGTAAACGCCTTCAGGAACGGAGATAGAATAAAAGCCATAAGAGTTACTAATTGCATTATAATTTGAGTTTTGAATAGAGACCACAGCCCCAATTAAATCTTCGCCGCTCGAAGAATCTTTAATTGTTCCGCTAAGCGTATATTTCTGCTGCGAGAATGCCCCAAAGCTGAGCAATACGAAACCGAAGACCGATAAGATGTAGCGAACAACCATAAATTCTGAAATAGGCTTTAAATATAAGTTTATTCCGTTGTATGTTTGTTTCAACCTACAATAAATATTGTATTTTTATCATTCGGAATTGACCATAATGGATCGAAATTGAACTATTTGCCACTAAATAATTCACCATTGCACAATGACAAACAGTATAAAGAAGAAAACCAGAGAAAAACTACTCAGCTCATTCGGAAAGCTGAAGAACGAATCGTTCGATATGGAGCAGATCGAGAGCTATTTCCGCAAGAAGGATCATTCCGGAGCTTTTCAGGTATTGTCAGACAAAACATGTAATGATTTGGATTTTCAGGAATTATTCCTGTTTGCCGATCGTACCAATTCCAGAATCGGGCAACAATTTTTGTATAACCGGTTGAGAACAATCTCTGCGAATCCGAATGAAATCACTGGATTTGAATCCTTAATCGATCAACTTACAAATGAACACGATTTCCGGATTACTATTCAAAGTCAGCTCTCCCGTTTGAACGACCGCGAAGCTTTTTACATCACCTCTCTTTTTCAGGAAGAGCAATTAAAGCCGCCCAGATGGTTTTATGCGATTCGGCTTCTGTCCTTTGCCAGCTTGTTGTCTTTGGTCATGATGTTTTTTAGTCCCGCAATGATTTTTGTTTTTCTTGGAATTTTCATGATTAACATGGGCGTTCATTATTGGAATAAGAAAAACCTTTACGAATATTTAGCTTCCTTACCTCAATTGCTCAAGCTAAGTAAAGTGGCCAAAGAGCTGTTTAAAATTGATGAACTCAAGCAAATCAATCCAAACCTTCAGCAATCGACTGACATTCTTGACCAGGTTAGAAACCGGATGTCGTTTTTCAACCTGGAAGTAAAGCTACAGAGCGACATGCAGGCCCTTTTCTGGGGAATTCTTGAAATTTTTAAAATAGTGTTTCTCATCGAACCACTTATTCTTTTTGGAGTGCTTAACCGATTAGAAAACAAACGAACAGAAATTGAGGAAATATATAAATTCGTTGGACAAATTGATACGCTGATTTCGATAGCATCGTTAAGGCATGGGCTCGCGAAATATTGTATTCCTGAAATCAGCAAGGCGCAAAAACACCTGGTCGCCAAAGAAGTTTATCATCCATTAATTCCCGATTGCGTAAAGAACAGCATCACGGTCGATGGCAAGTCAATCTTGCTGACTGGGTCAAACATGTCGGGCAAAACATCGTTTATCCGCACCATCGGAATTAACGTAATAACTGCTTTGACCTTGAATACTTGTTTCGCGGACCATTTTTCGCTGCCCCGGTTAAGAGTATTTTCGGCCATCCGGATCAGCGACGATTTGATGAACGATAAAAGCTATTATTTCGAAGAAGTGTTGACCATCAAGCAAATAGTTGACAACAGTGTAAGCGCCATTCCGAATCTGTTTTTGCTCGACGAAATATTTAAAGGAACCAATACTATCGAGCGGATTTCTGCAGGGAAAGCTGTACTTTCGGCCTTAACGAAAGTCGATAATATTGTTTTTGTGTCGACACACGATATTGAGCTGGCCGATTTGCTGAAGCATGAATATGAACTGTATCATTTCAGCGAAAAGGTTAATCAGAAAACAGTTGATTTCGATTATAAGTTAAAGGATGGGAAATTGAAAAACCGAAATGCGATCCGGATTCTGCAAATCAACGATTATCCTGAATCAATAATAGAAAAAGCCATTGAACTGTCGAAACAACTGGATAAAACAACTTTATTTATTACAGACACAATATAAAATGAGAAAATATACTTTTTTAGCTTTGCTCATTCTCCTTCAGGTAATACCATCCTGTTCGCGAAAACCCAATTACGGGGCTCCGGATGTTGACTTTAACCGGATCAAAAAAAGTTTTTCGGAATGGTGGGTTTACCACAATAAGAGCATTATACTGTCGTCCAATTTTATTGCTCTGGATGCCGAATCCAATCGGATAAGTAAAGATCTCTTTCTGAAGAATCTAACTTCCGGCGAATTCATTGCCTTAAAATTAACATCTTCGGACAGTATATGCTATAAGCTTTTTAAGTTGGATCAGGGGTCTGACAAAACAATTTCGGAGGTGATCAAACAGTCAGGCGAAGAGGCTTACAAGAATTTCAAGCTGGAAGGCAAGCCGTTTCCCAAATTTGACTTTAAGGATTTGGATGGCGTTGAATACACGAATGAAAATACGAAAGGCAAAATAGTTCTGATTAAATGCTGGTTTATTGCCTGTCCTCCCTGCATTGAAGAATTTCCACGCTTGAACGAACTTGTGGAGAAATATAAAAACCGCAGCGATATCGTCTTTATTAGTTTGGCCTATGATCAAAAGGAGGCATTAGAATCTTTCCTGCTGAAAAAACCTTTTCGCTATGCTGTTATTCCCGATCAAAAGCAATTTGAGTTCTACGATTTGGATGTGAAGGAATACCCAACGCATTTCATCATTGATGGAAATGGAATCATCCGTAAAGTTGTTTTAAAAGCCGATGAAATGATTGACGCCCTGGAACATGATGTACTTCATTAAATGCGGGTGGTTTCGGTTTAAAATTGTATTTTTGTGAGGTGAAAAAACTACTCAAAATAGCAGCTCTTGTAAGTATTTCAACGGTGTATTGCCTTGTTTTAGGCATATACAGTGGAAATGCATTTGAAGCCAGGGCAACTGCTTCGTCGCCAACTGAAAGCGCTTTCTGTTCTTCTTTCGTTTCGCCTAATTGGTTTTGCTACAATCAGCAATCCGAAAGTTTGGGTCAGGTTCTTGCACAAAACAGCCGTACATCCTTAAAAAATTCGTTTAATCAATTTTCGTTTTGCCCTTTGGCAACCGGAAAGTTGTTGTTTTTTAAATACCTGCCATACATCTATTATCAAAAGGTAAATACCGTATGGTATAAGTCGACCGACATTATTTTTCCCTT
>Ga0302292_1002004_pt1 | contig 12515 bp, 13 predicted proteins | sample III_Fen_N2_1_FD_194553 | JGI IMG/M metagenome (GOLD analysis project Ga0302292, IMG submission 194553) | Peat permafrost microbial communities from Stordalen Mire near Abisko, Sweden - III_Fen_N2_1 | ecosystem: Environmental > Terrestrial > Soil > Wetlands > Permafrost | place: Sweden: Abisko...
GGTAGTACCCATCTGAGCCGCTCATCTAGAGGATTGTTTGGTAGTTTAGTACACATATTAGCTGATTTTCGCATATACCTTGGAAAACCGCCATATGTGTGTGCACATTACCTTTATCTATTGACATAATATAATTAATGTGCTATAGTAATTTACAGAAATAAAGTCCCTTAAAAAAAGATTTTTGCTTAATAAAATTAGTTGACTTGAGCTTGTAAGTTTTTATTAGCTCTTAAACAATTAATTTTATTAATATTAAAAAACTCAAAAAATGGGAAAAGACATTTTGAAAGGCATCGGTGCTTTTATTGGCGTTCTGCTTTTAGTTGCTGCTATTGGTTGGTTTTCGATGGGCAACGAATTTTTTATGTTTAAAGTTTTCGCTCCGAAAATGGAACAAGTTCGTCGCAAAACTTTTGAAGAATCAAAGGCTTACCGCCAGGGTATGGTACAAGAATTGCAAAATATGCAATTTGAGTATATTAAAGCCGATTCAGTTCACAAAGCTGCCTTAGCTTCGGTGATTTTACACCGGGCTGCCGATTTTAAAGAAGAAGACATGCCGAAAGATTTGTATGACTTCATCGAAAAATTGAAAAAAGATCAGGGGCTTCGTTAAAAAACAAAACAAGTAAATTAAGTATTAATTAAAAAATCAGATTCAAGATGAAAAAGACTTTAAGTTATTTCGTAGTTATGTTTTCAGTAGTATTTATGCTTACTTCTTGTGACGGAACTCCAAGTAGTGATGAAGTGCAACGTGATCAGCAGGAAAAGATTTTAGCTGAAGGAACTGCTTCAATCGGAATGCCATCTATCAAAAATTTCCGGGAAAAGAAACTTTACAAAGACATCATTGAACGTCGTGATCAAAATGGTTTAGTTACCTATACTTATGTTTATTCTGAAATGCAGGGCAAATATACGTTTATAGGCGAATCAATTGGTTATGGAATTCCGGCTGCCACACAGTTTACCAGCCCTTCAAAGGTTGAATATCACAGTAGCACTGGTTATGCAGTCGTGCCGCAAGCCGATCCGAATGGTTTATTTTCTCCGGCATCAGCTGAAGGAACCTGGATCGTTATTTATGACCCAATAGCTAAGGAAGCTTTACCGCAGTATATTGAATCGAGAATTTCGGTGTTTACTTATAAGTTACCGGCCCGTTTGGTTATTGGTGCTTACAAAGACTAAAAAACAAAAACAAAAAAAAGGTAAGAGAGTTATGAACATAAGTTTGTAACTCTCTTTTTTATTGTTTTTTAGTTTTTATGCTATGATATATGAGTAAAAAATAAGAAAAATTATATGTCTAAAATCTTAGTTACCGGCGGAGCAGGTTTCATCGGCTCGACCTTAGTTGATAAACTAATTAATGAAGGACACGAAGTAGCAGTGCTAGACAACTTAGCTTCTGGCAAAAAAGATTATATCAATTCACAAGCCAAATTTTTTGAAGTTGATATTTGCGTACCAGAAGTGGCTGAAGTTTTTGCGACTTTTCAACCAGAAATTGTTTACCACTTAGCCGCGCAAATTGACGTGCGCGTTTCTTTAAACGATCCGGCTCTAGATAATAAAATTAACGCTGTTGGATCGTTAAATATTTTAGAAAATTGCCGACTTAATAATGTTAAGAAATTTATTTTTGTCTCTACTGGTGGCGCTATTTATGGCGAGGCGGAAGAAATTCCAACAACTGAGAAGGCGCCCACTTATCCTTTATCACCTTATGGTATCCATAAATTAACTACGGAAAAATATTGTAAGTTTTATAATGAAGTCCATGGTTTAAATTATACTATTTTACGTTTTGCCAATGTTTACGGCCCAAGACAGTATAAGGGCGGAGAAGCCGGTGTCGTCGCTATTTTCATTGAGCACGCTGTAACCGGTAAAACTTGTTTTATAAACGGTGATGGCTTACAAACTCGAGATTATGTTTACGTTGATGATGTTGTTACCGCTTTATCTAAGGCTAAAGAAGTAAATTATCAAGGAGAAATTAATATTGGTTGCGCCAAGGAAATAACCGTTTTAGATATTGTTGAGGCGATTAAAAAAACTGGCATTGATTTTTCGCCAGAACATAAGCCAGGAATTCCAGGCGAACAACGTCGCAGTTGCTTGTCTTATACCTTAGCTAATAAAATTTTAGGTTGGGAGCCAACGGTTGATATTAATGAAGGCGTAAAGAGAACTATCGAATGGACTAAGACTTTAACTTTTTAAATTATGAAGAAATTATTTATTGCTAACTGGAAGATGCAATTAGATTATAATAGTAGCGTTGCGCTAGTTAAATCTTATAATGCCAAATTAAAAAAACTAAAAAATGAAGTCGTACTCGCTCCAGACTTTACCGTTCTTAGTGTGGCTCGTGATATTTTAAAAAAATCTCCAATTAAATTAGGGGCTCAAGATTGCGCCTTTGGATTATTGGGAGCTTATACTGGAGAGGTCAGCGTTAAGTCGTTAAAACAATTAGGCGTTAAATATGTTTTAATTGGTCATAGCGAAAGACGCGGCTATTTTAAAGAGGACTCTGGTTTATTGAAATTCAAAGTAGCAGCTGCTTTAGAGAATGGTTTGATTCCGGTTTTATGTATTGGTGAAAAATTAGTTGATTATAAAGCGAAGCGAACTCATGCTGTTTTACGTCGTCAACTCGAAGAAGTTTTATTTGGTTTAGATATTAGTAATGAAAATGCGATTGCCATTGCTTATGAACCAGTTTGGGCTATTGGTTCCGGCAAGGCCATGGCTTCAGCCGAAGTAGAAGCTAATCATGTCTTCATTAAAGGAGTACTCGCCGAACTCATTGGTCAAATTCCTCGCGTGTTATATGGTGGCAGCGTCAACTCTAAGAACTCTTTAGAACTTTTAGAGTGGCCTAATGTTGATGGCTTACTAGTTGGTGGCGCCAGTTTAAAGGTTGACGAATTTTCTAAAATCGTTAATGTTTAAGATATGTTAACTACAATTTCTATTATCTTGGTCTTAATTGGCTTAATTATAATCGCTTCAATTATTTTAAAGAAGTTTCCCGCTTTGGCGATTTTAGATGTGGAAAATATTCCGGGACAAAAAGAAGCTAAGTTTAAAGAAGAAATTATTAAAAAACGCTTAGAACGAGATTTATCTAGATGGGGAAACGTTTTTATTAAAATTTGGCATTTTATCAATGCTATTACTTCTGGTCCGCTGCACCAAGCTTATCTTAAACTTAAAGAAATAAAAGATACCTATCGCCGCAGTAAAAAATTAACTTTAGCCGAGCGTCGTGAACATATTAGAAGTTTGTTTAGAGTGGCCGAGGATAGTCTAAAAGCTGATGATTTAGATAAAGCCGAATCTAGTTTAATTGAGATTGTTAGTTTAGAACAAAAAAACTTACCAGCTTTTGTGGAGTTAGCTGATGTTTACTGCGCTGGAAAAAAATGGGCTGAAGCTCGTCAAACTTTGGGCTATGCTTTGAAACTATGTAAAGCTTCTAAAGAAGAATATTTTACAGGTGATATTACTTTGCAAAAAATTTATTTTTCTTTGTCTCTAGTTAATGAAAATTTGGGAGATTTTACCGAGGCCCTGGATAACGTAGCCGAGGCTTTAGAAATTGAACCCAATAATCCGCGTTATTTAGATTTAGCCATTGAACTTGCTATTGAGTTAAAAAATAAAGCTTATGCATCTGACATGTTAGAACGTTTACGGGAAGTTAATCCCGAAAATGCTAAATTAGCAGAGATTTTCGAAAAAATTTCTGAGTTACCAGAAGCTCAAATTGAAGAAACCGAAACTATTGAATAATTTAGTTAAATCATTTACTATTAGGTTCGAAAGAGTTAGCAATTAAATATGCCGTTTTAGCTCAGTTGGTAGAGCATCTCCATGGTAAGGAGAAGGTCCCGGGTCCGAATCCCGGAAACGGCTCAGATTACAAAAATACTGTCATCATTTGACAGTATTTTTGTATATAGTTGATACTGATGATTTGCTATTGACAGCAATTGAATTGTTTGTTAGACTTTTTGAAGTTAAATAAATAACTCTTAAAAAAGGGAATTTATTTGGTTAAAAAGAACTTTCACAATGATTTATTTTTTACTTCTATTAGCAAATTTTGTTTGGATTATTTTACATTTCACTGAAAAATGGAATTTAAAATAATCCGAGCAATAGTGCGCGGAGGTACACAAAAAAATAAAATAAAATGAAAAAAGTATTTGGTTTTATCGTTATTGCTATTGCAATGTTTTGCGCTCAAAATGTAAATGCGCAAGGTAAGTCAGCTACGGCTAATTTTAATCTTAAAATGACTGTCGATAAATATATCGAAGTCATGTGCTCACCTGTCGATTGGAATTTTGGTACAACTACTCATCAGGTAGCGTATGGTGGACCGATCGAAAGTTTGTACGGTCAACAAGGCGAATGGAATTTGGCATACGCCAATTGTCCGTTCTCGATTACAATTTCCGGTAACAATGGCGCTAATCAAGGTGTGCCTCGTTTTGCCAGACAAGAACAAGGACCTCATGGTGGAGCGTGGGACATTCTTCCAACACTTTACGCGATTAATTTCACTACAAATGGCGAACGTGATTTATTTTACGGCACTTGGTTACAAGGCGCCAATCAATTTCCTTACACCAAAAGTTATTCTGAGGCCCCACATAACGGCCAAGTGAAAATGGACATGAAAGCTTACATCAACAGTACAATTGCTAGCGAAGGAGTGCCAGTTCGAAAAACTTTGATCGATCCGAACTATAAAAACATTGACTCAGCAGACGCCGGCGACTACACTTGCTCGATGACAGTAACTATAACTGCTTTATAAAACCAGTTAGTGTTTACGACTATTTTTTAATCTTACAAAAGGCATTTCAGCAATTGAGATGCCTTTTTTCTTTTCTTTGAATCTTAGCTTGACAATAGTAGGTTAGTTTGGTAGATTGAAATGTAAGAGTACTTTTACAAGAGTTTTTTACTTCTATTAGCAAATTTTGTTTGGATTATTTTATATTTCATTAAATTATGGAATTTAGAATAATCCAAGCAACTTCGCGTGGAGGTAAAAAAATAAGAAAAATGAAAAAAGTATTATTAAGCATTTTTGCAATTATTATGGTGTGTTCGGTTAAAGCAATTAACCCCGGACAAAGTGCAACATTTAACTTAAAGATGACCGTTGATAAATACATTGAGGCTATGGCTAGCCCAGTGGATTTTAACTTTGGAACTACTGCTCACACAATTCTTAAGGCCGAAGAACTTTGCGGAAACACTGGTTCTTGGAACCTTGCGTACGCAAATTGCCCGTTCTCCGTAACAATCTCCGGTAACAATGGCGCTAATCAAGGTGTGCCTCGTTTTGCCAGACAAGAACAAGGACCTCATGGTGGCGCTTGGGATATTTTAAACACAGTTTATGATATCAATTTTACCACTAATGGAGAAACTAGTTCATTTGCTGGATTTTTTGGCTATTTGGGAGCAAGCGAGTTCCCAAAAACTAAAAATTACGCCGAAGCCCCACATAATGGGCAGATACGAATGGATATTAAAGCCTTCGTAAACACAGCCGCCAATTCATTGCTTGATCATGGAGTTTCTCTAAGAAGAACTCTTATTGATCCAAATTTCAAAAATTCCGACTCAGCAGATGCCGGTGACTACACTTGCATCATGGTAGTAACTCTGACCAATATTTAAAACCGGACGTTTTTTCTAACTTTTAGAAGGCATCTCAGCAATTGAGGTGCCTTTTTTCTTATCCAAAAGTCAATTTTGCTTATAGGTGAGTTGTCAGCAAATTATACTTGACAGAATATTAATAATGCGTTATAGTCTTGAGTGCTAGTTTTTGTCAAATAAAAAACTACCGTTGTTTAAAAACATAATAAAAAAAGTTACGAAAATGAACAAGACGAGATTTCTAGTTTTTTTAGTTTTGCTGACACCGTTATTTTGCTTTTCTCAGGAAATTGTACTCTCGAGTACGAAGGTCCCGGGGAGCACTAGTGTTGGCGTTATTTCTGGCGTTGTCTTAGGCGAAAATTTACTTGGTCCCAGGAAGATAGTATTTTTTTCGGAACAAGCTAATTTACAAAAAAGACCCATTGAAAAAAAATCATCCAAAATCGGTTCGGATGCTTCTCAATCTGAGAAAATTCCAACTCTGTATTCTGGCAGAATTTTTTCACCAGGAATCATCGAACCCTTTGTCTTTAAAGACAAAACTAAGGAAGAGTTAGTCTTACTTGAAGCAAAAGTTTTTCCAATTAGATTGGAAGAGCCATACACTTTATACATAGACTTAACAGTTTCTGCTTCTTCAACTCCAGTTAAATCGAATAAATCGGTTGACGCTGGTGACTACACCGCTAATTTATCAATAAATTTAATTGTAATTTAAAACAAAAAACTCTCAGAAAAATGAAAAGAAAAATGTTAATTTGTTTAATGCTAGTGCTTGTAGTAGCATCAGTATTCGCAGTAAAAGTATCTCCTGTCCGTTACGATATTTCGGTAGCAAGAGGCACTAACAAAGAATTTACTTTAAGTGTGTTGGGTAGCAAGGGGTTGCAGACGCAAGACTTGGTAATTTACGCATCAGATTTGTCCATGGATCATCGTGGCGCTCTTTCATTCGATCTTACTGGAAGTCGTACTTCGGCCGTCAAGTGGATTAAACTCGAAAGAAGTAAATTATCTTTACTTGAAGAACAGAGCAGAGAAATCAAATTTAAAGTTTCTGTGCCATCTAATGTTGCTCCTGGTGAATACTATGCTGTAATAATGGTAGAACCAGAACAATTTGTAAACGTTAAAGACAAAAAAGAACCGGTAACACTGAAACTCAAAACTCGAGTTGCCATTGTTGTCATTCTAGACGTTCCGGGACGCGTATACGAAAAGAAAGGTGAAATTACTGGCTTAGCCGTGGTTCCACCAACCGAAAAGTATGTAAAACTGTTTTCATCTTTTAAGAACACTGGCAACATTCACTTGGATGTAACGGCCAATGCAATTATTAGAAGTGCTGATGGTAAAATTAACTTTGGTAAATTTGAGCTCAAAGCTTTGGGTAGTTCTAAGGTTGAAGCTTTTATGTTCCCAGATGGGACTCGTGATTTTGAGGGAGTACTCAAAAGACAATTACCGGAAGGTGATTATCTGGCTGACGTCTCTTACAATTACGGGTACAATTTTAAGAAAGCTAACAAAACCATTAAATTTTCTATCAAAAGAACTGGTGGCATTAATGAAAAAAATGCTGAATTTATTAGTTTTGAAAGTAAGGAACTGAAGTTGTCATTACCGGTTGGTTCGACTAGATCTCAAATAATAAAAGTGACTAACACGGATTATCGTCCGCTTAGTGTGACTACTGAATCTGAAAGTTGGATTCAAATTAAGCCACAAAATTTTATTTTGAAACCAGGAGAAGCAAAAAACATTCAAGCAATTTTAAGTGTTTCCGAATATAAGGAAGCTATTAAAAAAGCGAACATCGTTTTTAGACCGGACAGAGGTAAAGCTTCGGGTGTATCAGTTTATATTTATAAACCAGGAAGTCCGAATCTTAAAGAATTATTGAAACCGTCCGCTCAACCAGAAAAAAGTGCTGATACAGAATCTGTAACAGAGGAAACTGGAAAAAAGTTGGACCAACCATTACCGGTGAACGATGACAAATCAAAAGTGTCTGAAGAGCCACCGGTTAAAAAGGATTCAAGCCTCTTAGACCAGAAAAAATACAAGAAAGAAAGTGTTAAACCAAGTGCGGTAAAAAAAGTAGAAACTGATGATAGCGCGTTTTCAAAATTGTTTTCAGGTGACAATATTAAATTTGGTGGCCTAGGACTGATTGGAATTGCAATTATCTTTTTGCTGATTTTATTGTTGAGAAAAAAGAAAAATAATGGCAACGATGCCAAAAACTAAAAAAAGGAGAACTGTAAAATGAAAAAAGTATTTTTAAGAATTTTTGTTGTAATGATCGTAGCCACCGTTTTAAATGGCTGTGCTACAACTAAGAATGTTAAAGAAAAAGCGTTGATACCAGTTGAGGCCAAACCAACACTAACCAAAGATCAAATTAAGACCTTGGAAAGTGATGAGGCTAAAGGTGCTCAGGATACTTATCAAGCATTGATTGATAACGAAAACAAACAGTTGGCCACTCAGCCAACCGTTTCTAATGTCTTCGTTGAAACCGATGTTCGGGCCGCACTTACAGACATTGCTACTCAAAGTGGAATTAATATTATTCCTGATTTAACAGTAGAAGGTAGTATATCGGTAACGCTTGAGAAAGTACCCCTGGAAACCGCTCTTAAAATGTTGCTTTATCCTGGTGGGTATAAATTCAAGTATGTAAAAGAAGGCAACTATTATTTAGTTGGACGGACGTTACCGGAGAATTCATCTTTTGATGCGTTAACGATTACGAAAGTAATTAAAACTAATCGAAGTGCCGAAAAAGTGGTTAGTCAAATTTCGGAACATTACAAACCGTATATCCAAAGCGGTAAGGATGGGAATTTGATTACGCTAAATGGTCCAGCTGATATTGTGTCACGTATTGAACGGGATATTAAATTAGTTGACGTTGCCAAACGTCAAATTGAAATCAGTGCGAAATTCGTAATGGTTCAATGGGAGAAGGGTTATAATCTGGGAATGAATTGGGGTGATATCAGTCTTGATGCTACCGGGTTGGCTAATATCATTAAAGGAGCCACCGCTGGTCTTAGTGCAAATCTAAGTGCTGGGTTATCAAATTTTTTAGCAACTAGTGGCTACAAAGCTAATGTAAATGTTATGGCTGAGCCAAGGATTGTTATTGAAGATGGTAGTGATGGCGAACTGAAAATTACCGAAGAACACATGTTCATGATTCTTTCAGGAGGTGGAGCAGCTTATAACTATTTCACGACCAAAGATGTGTCGGTTGGTATTGTTATGAAAGTAACTCCAGTTGTTGCCAGGGACGGAATGATTCGTCTACAAATTAGCCCAGAAATTTCTGATATTATCGGAGAAACTGAGTTTAAAAGTGGCGGTTCAACCCAAAAGTTACCAATTATCTCTCGCCGGTCAACTACCACGACTATTAAAGTGGAAAATGATCAAACGATTGCTATCGGCGGGCTAGTAATGAAAAGTAAAAAAACAACCGAAAGAGGTTTGCCATTATTACGTCATATTCCACTATTTGGAAAGATGCTGTTTGGCGGTGAACAAAGCGAACAAAAAGATTCCGAATTGGTAATCTTTATAACTTCAAAAATTATCGGATAAAAATATCCCTTAAATTTAAAAAGGCTATACTACAATGTATAGCCTTTTTTCTTTGTCTTTTTGATGCTATAGTAAGCAAAGTATGACTCAACACGAAGCCTTAAACATCCTAAAATCTGGCCACAATGTCTTTTTAACCGGTTCCGCCGGATCAGGCAAGACTTTTTTATTGAATGAATTTATTGCTTATTTAAAATCAGAAAATATTTTAGCGGGTGTTACTGCTAGTACTGGTATTGCGGCAACCCATATTAATGGTCGCACGATTCATTCTTGGTGTGGTATGGGTATTGAGGAAACCATGAATCATCAAGTTAGAAATTCTATTGCTAAGGGCGATTTAAAACAACGAATTAAAAAATCTCAGGTCTTAATTATTGATGAAATCTCGATGCTTAGTGCTAATCGCTTAGATTTAGTCGATAGCATTTGCCGCGTGGTGCGTAAAAGTGAGCATCCTTTTGGTGGTTTACAAATAGTGCTTAGTGGTGATTTCTTTCAGTTACCACCAGTTGCTCGGGGCGGCGAAGATAGTCGTTTTGCTTTTGAGGCGGATATCTGGACTAAGATGAATTTAAAAATTTGTTATTTAGAAGAACAACATCGTCATGAAGATAAGAAATTTTTAGCCTTGCTTAATTCACTGCGCAGTCGCAAAGATTTAACGGCCGCTAAAAAATCATTAGCTTCCAGATTAAATAAAGACATAAAATCAAATATTAAACCAACTAAATTATACACTCATAATTTTGATGTGGATACCTATAATAATTTAGAGCTAAGTCGTCTTAAGAGTGAGGCTAGATCCTTTGACATGCATACTCATGGCTTACCTAGTCTAGTTGATAAATTAAAAAATGGTTGTTTGGCGCCCGAGACTTTAGAGCTTAAATTGGGAGCAGTGGTAATGTTTGTTAAAAATAATTTTAAAGAATTTTACGTTAACGGCACTGTTGGCCGGGTTATTGGTTTTGATGATGATAGCGGTTATCCACTAATTGAAACTTTTAAAGGCGATATTATTGAGGCTAAAAGAGAAGTCTGGCCCATTGAAGATAGCAGCGGCGTCCTGGCTTCAATCTCTCAGGTGCCGCTTAGACTAGCTTGGGCGATTACGATTCATAAGAGCCAAGGTTTAAGTTTAGATTGTGCGGAAATTGATTTAAGTCGTACCTTTGAATATGGCATGGGCTACGTGGCTTTGTCACGTGTTCGCTCGCTCGCCGGCTTAAAACTGCTGGGACTTAATGATTTAGCCTTAGAAGTAAATGAAAAAATGATTTTATTTGACGAAGAATTGCGTAGCCGTTCAACTCAAGATCTAGTAGATTTTATAGAGGGTAATAGTTATAAATTAACTTTGATATAAAAAAACCGGCTCACTTGTGTAAGTCGGTTTTTAATTTTTTTGTTTTAATTTTTTTGGTAAAACATCGTAAGTACATAAATACTTTGCAAATATTTAATATCAGGATGTTCATCTGGCAAGAGTGCGAGGCCAAGCTTTAACTCGTGACCCTGCTTATCTCGAGTTAGATAAGAAATATAATTTTCTTTTACCACGCCAATTTCTACATTATTAGGCCAGTCAACAATCAGAAATTGATTGTCATCATAGGCTACTATTTTTCGATAGCTAATGCCTTGTTTGGATGGAGATAGACTTTTAGTCCTAAAAAAATATTTGAAAGGTATTTCCGAGTTCAATCGATTCCAAGAGTAAGGACGTAAAACATCTATAAGTTTTATAACTTGTTTAGCGCTTACTAAAGTTAAAGTATCATTTTGTTTTAAAAAATTTTTAGTAGCAACTTCATTATCAAAATGGGCTTTGACTAAAAGGTACTTAGACTTAATTGGAACTAGCCAGGCATTTAAATTATTTTTTAAAACTTCCACCGAAAAAGGAATAACTATATTGTTTGGTAAATCAGGATAAATATTTTGGGCCTCTAAAACAGAAATAAAATGTTTTCCCATTATTTCTTTGGCTTGTTCAGGTGTGGCCATTTGACCATAGCAGCTTATAAACATAATTAATAAACTACAGAGAAGGACGACTTTTGTTTTCATGACAGGGTTGTGGGGTTTTAAATTGTTTTTTAATGTTCGATTTTAGTGCCTTCATCTTAATATTAATTTACAGATTCGTCAAGTAATTGTGGTAATGTGCACACACATATGGCGGTTTTCCAAGGTATATGCGAAAATCAGCTAATATGTGTACTAAACTACCAAACAATCCTCTAGATGAGCGGCTCAGATGGGTACTACCCATTGTTAGAAAGGAGGTAAAGCTAAAAGATGCAGCTTTAGTATTTTCTGGCGGAGCCAGAACTCTAGAACGCTGGGTGTCTATATATAAAAAGTTTGGTGAAGCTGGACTAATACCCAAATCAACCAGGCCACTAAGTCAGCCAAATGAGACACCAATTAGAATTAAGGAGCGAATAATTGAAATGCGCCGAAAGACTAGACTGTGTGCCAAAAAGTTAAATTACAAATTGAAGAAGGAAAATATAATAATTGATGATCGGACAATTGGTAAAATAATTAAGTCAGAAAAACTAGTTAGGAAATATCGGATCAGAAAACTACAATATAAGTATATTAAACCAACTCTACTTCCTGGCGATTTAATTGAAATTGATATTAAATATGTACCAGGTAGAATCGAGGGGAAACGGTATTACCAATATACTGCCATTGATTGTGCGAGCAGGTGGAGATACCTAAAAATATATGACAACATGGCTAATAGTTATTCCATTTCGTTTTTAGAGGAGGTAATTAAAGTGGCACCATTTAAAATTAAAGCAATTAAAACGGATAATGGGACATGCTTCACTAATCGCTATATTGGCTACTTAAAATCTAGCGACCCAATTAATCCGAGGTTACATTCTCTGGATGTTTTTTGTGCTGAACTTGGTATTCCACACTATTTAATTGATCCTGGAAAACCGGCTCAAAATGGTAGAGTTGAACGCAGTCATCGGACTGACCAAGAACATTTCTATGATGTAAATAAATTCAGCAGTGTCTTGGACTTGAAAATTAAGTTAAAAAAGTGGAATAATTATTATAATAACTTGGAGCACTGTGCCTTAAATGGCAAAACCCCAAATGAGATGGTTTTAATTAATAACTAAAACCGCCAAATGTGTGTACCTAAAACACACAAAAAAAATAAGGTTTTT
>Ga0302292_1002007_pt1 | contig 12513 bp, 13 predicted proteins | sample III_Fen_N2_1_FD_194553 | JGI IMG/M metagenome (GOLD analysis project Ga0302292, IMG submission 194553) | Peat permafrost microbial communities from Stordalen Mire near Abisko, Sweden - III_Fen_N2_1 | ecosystem: Environmental > Terrestrial > Soil > Wetlands > Permafrost | place: Sweden: Abisko...
TCATCTGGGTTACAAACGACAAACCCATCAACTGGGACTTTCATAATCATCTCCCTAAATGCATTTTTAATATCTTCTATATCCTTATAATAATCTAAATGATCATTATCAATATTTGTAATTACTAAAATATTTGAATTAATATTTAAAAATGATCTTCTGTATTCACAGGCCTCAACTACAAAATATTTACTTTTCCCTCCTATGAAATTAGAACGAGATCCATCTTTATTTTTAAGTAAACTACCAACTATGACAGTCGGATCAAAATTACTGTTCACTAATATTTGAGCAATCATTCCAGTAGTTGTAGTCTTTCCATGAGTTCCACAAACGGCTATCGTATATTTATCTTTACTTATAACTCCAAGCATTTCTGGGTATGAACGAACTTGAAATTTAGTTTCCTTTTTCAATTTACCGAAAAGTTCTTTATCATAAGTATCTATTGCAACAGTATAGACCACCAAATCCGTATCCTCTGGTATATCTTCATAAGATTGCCCAATTTTAATATCTATACCAAGATTTTTTAACTCTTTTACAATTTCTCCATATTGCATATCCTGACCATTTACAATCTTGCCATCATAAAACATCATCCGAGCTACCGCCGAAATACCAATCCCTCCGATTCCAATAAAGTGAACATTTTTAATTGTTTGTAAGTCTAAGTCTTGCATATAGCCATTATACATTAAAATTCTTTCCTATAAACCTCCATGATAGTTTGATGTTAAATTCTGGAAATTTGTTCAAAACCCATTGCAAATAAGTGTTACTATTAGGACCTAATAAAGAATATTTATTACAATAAGGATAATTTGTTTTTGTATTTTCAATAAATTCTATTATTTTTTCTGCTACGTCCCCTTCTATAGAACTCAAAAGTGTAGGTTCTGAAAGAAAATTTTTAAATAAACGGATATATTCAATTCCTTTAAATAAAGGACGTATATCTATATGAAGATATGAAGAATTCATCTTAAGGTCACCAATTTCATATATATGTGTTTCTCCTTTTTTATTTATTACAAACCATGGATGTCTAAAACAATTAAATGGTATCAAAGCTGGGCAACAAAAAACAAAAACCTGATATTTATCTTTATTTACTAAATCTTCAAAATTATTCATAAATTTTATCTAAAAATCAAAAGTATCTAAATGTATTAATGCTGTTCTTAAGGCTTGTTTGGTATATTCTTTTCTAGTCATTCTTCCTTTTGTAAGAAGCCCAATTGCTCCTTCTTCAGATCCAATATTTTCATTGTTGGTCATTCCAACTTTATTTATTGCTTGAGTAGTATTTAATCCTTCTTTTATAATTAAATCAGTCACATCTTTATTAGGGAATTCCCAAGCTGAAGATAATCCTAAATGACATTCCTTCCCGTCATAAATAGCACAAACACATACATCCATATAACCACTTTTAGTTTTAGGGACATTCATCCAACCAGATTCAAGACCTATGCTATAATCACAATCCTCAAAACAATTTTTTGCTCTATTTATTGCTCCATTGATTGTTTCTTCTAGCGACTTGGGCTGGTCAGATACTTCTGACTCAACACTTACTCCATGAACCTCACTTCCTTTCAAATGTGAATACTCCTCTATAATTTCAATTACAGAATCAATCTTGGCTTTGTTTTGAGTCCCAACTTTTATTTTCATAAATTTATTTTACTAAAAATTCTATTAAATCTTTCATAATTGAAGGAAAAATTTCTGGATTTTTATTATAAAAATCTAATAATTCTTTTTCTGAAAACCACTTTAATTGCTCAACTTCACTCTCTTGTGGAATTAAAAGAGAATCTGAATTTATTTGTGCTAAATATAATTGAGCAAATCTTTTCCCTGTATTTGTAATCCCAAAGAATTTTTTTGATTTAATTAATTTTATATCTTTTAATCCAATTTCTTCTTCTAATTCTCTATAAGCACTAAAATCATAAGTTTCTTCCTCGTCGACATGCCCAGAGACTGCTGGTCCCCACATATTTGGGTTAATTTTCATTTTGAAACTTCTTTGTTGAAGTAATATGTTTTTATTTTCGTCAGTGATCCATATAATTATAATACGAGTAATATCTTCAGAGTTTCTGTCTTCTTTATTTTTATATCCTATTATTTCATCATTTTCGTCAACTATTGGAATTTTCATAAGTTTATTTACTTGGTTTAATTAAAATTTCTTGTTCAATCTTTTCAAATCTCTCCATTTCTACTCCATTCACCACAACATTCCCTAAGAACATCTCTTTAGGGCGAGCCCAAGAGACTCCATCTTCTAAGTGGATATAAATAACCATTGGCTCCATAGTCTCACTATGCAAACACTCCCCAATAACTTTCGCCTTGGTTCCCTTATAATGCTTATATATTGCTCCAATTTCTAAATTTTTCATATTATTTTACCATTTAATTTCTATTTCTATTTTTTCTTCTTTTTTATCCTTTTCGTATTCTATCTCAATCTCAGATTCTTTAGAAACATAAACTTTCTTTCCCTTTATCTGCATTCTAAAAGACTTATCTTTGTTTAAAGATTCTACTAATCTTTCTAGAATTTTAATAGTCTGCTTTTTTGTATACTTTTTCTCAATTTCTTTTTTCATAAATTATTGATTTATAATAATAAATTCCCCTTCTTTTAATGCATAAATTGGTAAATCTTCCTTGTACTCTTTTAATTCTTTTAATGTTTTATCCCAATTAATATTTTTTACTGTCTCATCAGAATAATCAGAATTCCAATGTGGAACAACCTTAATCGACAAAAGACCTAATCCATCGCCTATCCTATTCGTGCTTAGTACATGATAGTATTTTGCAATAACCTCAGCCCCTGCTGAAGTTCCAGCTAAGACTTTTCCATCTAATTCTTTAATCCAACTAGTATCTTTGTTTAATAATTTAAATAACACTTGAGTATACCCTCCTCTTAAAAATATCACATCTGAATTTTTAACCTGTTCTGTAAACTTTAAAGGATCGGCTAATTCTAAATCAAAGTTTTTAATAAATTTTGAAAATAAAACATAATCTTCTTTAATTTTTTTCTCCCAAGAATCTTGTGAACGAGCAAACATACAATCAAGTATTTTGACTGGTTTCTTATTAATACCTTTTATAAGTTCCTCACAAAAAGCCCTTCCCTCGTCTTTTGCTTTATGTATATATCCTCCAACTAAAATATATTTAATCATAATTATTTCAACTTCTTAATTATCTTCATAAATAAATCATTTCTTTCATACTCATTATTAAACATTCCAAACGAAGCAAATGCTGGAGAGAAAAGTATTATATCTCCCTTTTTTGCTTGAGATAAAGCAGATTTAACTATATCATTCAAATCTCTTCCAATTTCATTCTTAATTTTTAATTCATAATTCTTAATTAATCTTTCCGTCCCAGTTCCCGGTATCATCACAACACTCTTACAATTTTTATTTACAATCTTTACAAAATTTTCCAAATTAAGTCCCTTATCTGCTCCCCCACAAATAAGCACAATCTTCCTCTCCGCTAGGCCTTGCCTAGCGGAAGATAGTGCTTCAATTCCTGCTATTGTCGCTTCTGGTGTCGTAGCGTTATTATCATTATAAATTTTAATACCTTTATAAGTTTTAAGCAGTTGAGTTCGTCCTTCCAATCCTTCAAATTTTGATACAACTTTTTTAATTTTAGCTTCTGGTATCCCTAATACTTCTGCAACTTTTACTGCACAAGCTAAATTGTTCCTCTGGTGATCCCCTTTCACATTGAATTTCCAAGTATCAACTTCTTTTCTGTCTGTGACTATCAACTTACCTTTTATATCTTCTTTCTTTATCCATTTCTTCATATCAGGCAAGATTACCAATGTGTCATTCTTTTTTTGATATTTAAAAATGTTTGCCTTATCTCCAAAATATTTATCCATATCATTTTTATAATAATTCATATGATCCGGCATAAATGTTGTAAACACAGATATATGAGGAGAAAAGTTTGCTTCCCCAAAACCTTGTAACTGCCAAGAATCAAGCTCACAAACCAGTATATCTCCCGCTTTTATTTTTTTAAGAAGTGGCAACGTCGCTAATCCTCGTAGATTTCCACCGATGTAAATATTCTTTTTCAAAAACTTTTCATTCGCTTTCAATATTTCATATATAAGAGTCGTCGTCATAGATTTTCCTCGTGTGCCAGTCACTCCTATTACCATCACATATCCCGCAGTTTTAGCAAATAAAGATACATCCATTTCAACTGGGATATTATTCTTCTTTGCTTCTTTTATATAAATTGAATCAAGAGGCACTCCCGCAGCTTTGATAATCATATCTCTATCTTTAAAATCTTCTAATCTGTGTTCTCCTAATATATATTTAATATTTTTATATTTACTTAATTGCTTTAAAGAAGATGCAAGCTGTTCTTTTGTCTTCAAATCAGTCACTATCAAATCTGCCTCACATTCTGCCAAAAATTTAGTATAACCAATTCCCCTTCCCAAAAGCCCCAATCCCATGACTGTAATCTTCTTCCCCTTAAATTGTTGTTTATAATTTTTCATTTCAATTATTAATTATTATATAAATTCCTGTTGATAACACTTCGCACAGTATACTATCTCGGGACGATCTGGACTATATGGCGTATTTATATCCATATTACACTTCATACAATTTCTTTTATATAATTTAGGCATATTCATACGAGCAAAACGATGTTCTTGTCTGCAATTATAACACTCATGTGGAAGTGGTATTGAAAGTTTACGCATCAAATTAATCTCTTCACTTATAAATTTATATGCCTTACCACAAGTAGAACAAGAAATAACTTCATCTAATATTGACTCATCTATTTCAGTAATAGTATTGGGTAAATCTGATGCATTTTTTGTTGTTTTATATTCATTATCAATTTTTTCATGCCAAAGGAAACCTTCTTCAAGTGCTTTTTCCTTTGTCTTTGGAAAAAATAACTGAGCCAATGTTTCATTGTATGCAAAAGGAGAAAATTCTAATGGTAAAAATTCCCCATATGTCCAAACTCTATTGAATTTATCAATATATGGATTTTTCTTTATATCTTCAATAATTATTAATTTTAATCTTTCATATTCTTCTTTTTTATATTGTTTATTTAAAATACAATATTCTTTATTTTTTAAATTAATACAACCAAAAACATGTTTACAAGATATCGTATACATAGAATATTCTATATCCATAACATTTGGCCAGCATTGATCTGAAAATTTAATATTACTTGCACCTTCTCCAGAAGTAGAAACTTCATACATAAGTTCAGCACCATTACCCCAACCAGAATAATCTCTACAATCTTTAATTGATTTTACTGTTATAAACTGACACCACTTACAATCCTCTGCACCATTACTAATATACATTTCTTTTGAATTTTTTGATTCGTATACATAATCTCCTGATACATTCACGCTAAGTGAATGTCCATGATATTCTCGTATAGGTTTTGTAAGCCAAAATTTTTGCGACTTTATTTTTAATTCATTTAAACTCTTCCAAGAATTTAAATTCATTTCTTTTAATTTCTCTAAATATTCTTCTTTTGTATATTTTATATTAAAAATACAATTTTTTTCACCTCTTAAATTCACACACCCTATACAATTTGTGCAATTATAACAATCTCTAGAGAACCATACATCTATACAATCATCACATTCATCTGAAAAGAATAGTCTATAACATCTACTAAATCCAACAGATTCATAGCAAAGTTCTGAAAAATATCCTCGAATACAATCTGAACTAAATTTCAAAGTATTTAATAAGGTTGAATAAAAAACATTTTCACAATAATCTGCCCAAAATGTCATGTATGAATCCTTGCAATAAGCTATGCCATTCGCATATTTACTATTTATATTCGTTTTATATTCAGTAACAAGCGCTTGCCATGGAGTCTTACTTTTTAATTCTGCTAATTGTTCAAAAAAAGGTCTATCCGGATTATAATCCATTGCATACTCTCTTCCATCCCAGCTATCTCCCCACCAACAAGAATTACAATAAACAATATTCTCTTTATCTAAGGAATATACAGATATTGTATCCTCATTACACTTAGCACATTTACGCTTATAAATACTATATACGTTATTAAAATAAATTCGTCTTATCATTCTGCACTCCGGGCACCAAGTAGGAGGAGGAACTTTTATTTTTTCATAAAAATTAAAATCATCAGATTCAATAATAAAATCTTTTTTACAATTCTGACAATTTTTAGTTTCGTTCTGCATTTTATTTCAAATACTTTTCTAATTCTTCTAAATCATCAAAATGGGTTTGAACCCCATTTACTTCTTGATAATTCTCATGACCCTTACCAGCAACAAGTATAAAATCTCCATCGTGTGCCAAACTACAAGCCTTCTCTATTGCATCTCCTCGATCAGTAATTATATAAACTTTACCTTCTAAATAAAGTCCTTCTAGTCCTTTCTTCATTTCTTCTATTATATCTTCTGGTTTTTCAGTGCGAGGATTGTCTGACGTAAGAATAAGAATGTCACTCATATCATAACCAATCTTCGCCATAATTGGACGTTTACTTTTATCTCTATCTCCACCACAACCGACAACTGTAATGACCTTGCCTTTACCTTTCATTTCATTGATAGTTTTTAATACATTTTCTAGTGCATCTGGTTTATGAGCATAGTCTACTATACCAGTAACCCCATTCTCTGATTTAAAATATTGAAATCTACCTGGCACTGCTTCTAGATTCTTGATAGCTTCTCTAATTTTATCTTTATCTTGACCAAGCAAAACTGCAGCAGCATAAATTCCAAGTAAATTATAAGCATTGAATTCTCCTATCAATTTTGATTCAAATCTTTCATTAAAATCTGCGGACTTTTTTAAACTAAAAGTGTGTGTATGTGCTTTTGTTGTGCTCAACATATACTCCCCTTTTCCATCATCTATATTTGCAACAGCAAAACCGGTGCTTTGAATAATATCAAAAAACCCTTTTTTCGCGTCACAATAATTTTCAATACTCTTATGATAATCCAAATGATCCAGTGTAAGATTTGTAAATATTCCTCCTACAAAAGAAAGCCCAGATATTCTTTTCTCAGAAACAGAATGCGATGAGACTTCCATAAAACAATACTCACAACCATCATCTACCATTCTTGCCAATAATTCATTTAAGGTTACTGCATCTGGAGTTGTGCGATGAGCAACTTCCTCTTTATCATTTATTTTATTTACAACTGTTCCTATCAATCCAACTTTATATCCTAAATTACGAAAAAGTTGATGGAGAAGTGTCGCAGTCGTCGTCTTGCCACTTGTGCCAGTCACACCCACAAGCTTCATCTTACGAGAAGGGTTATCATAAAAATTACTTGCTATTACTCCTACAGCAGTATGTGTATCAGCTACTTTTACATATGTGACACCAGCCTTAAAATCTTTTATATCTTTCTCATAAACTATTGTTGTTGCTCCTTTTTCTATAACTTCATCTATAAAAGAATGACCATCAATAATATTGCCAGTAATAGCCACAAAGATAGAATGTGGTTCTATCTCTTTTGAATTAAGTGACGGAGAAAAAACTCCCGCATCAAGATTGCCGTGACTTTCTAATACTTTTACATCTTCTAATAATTCACTTAATATTTTCATAATTATTTATTCAACCAATTATTATATTCTTCTACTATTTTCTTGGAAACTTCTTCAAGCGGATTTTCTTCTGTATTTATAACTAAATTAAAATGCAAAGGTGAAGTATTATCCTCTATCCCATAAAGTTCTTTATATCTATTCTTCTCAAGAGTTAATCTTTCTGATATAGAATTTAAAATATTCTCTTCCGTATCAAAAGCACCAGTAGATTCTTTACTTCTATTTAAATTATTTTTTTTATCTTCTAAAATTCTTTTAGCAGCAATCTCAGGACTAATATCAAGAAATACTTTAAAAGATAGAGGTATGAAATAAAAACCTAAACGTGAATCCAATACAACATCTTCCATACTTCCTATCTCTATATTTCTATCATCCGCTTCTTTATCTATAGATAAATCTGTCTCCGCTAATTTATTCAAATCAACAAGAGATACTCCTCTTTTTTCTGCAATAGCTCTGAAAAAGTCTCCAGTAGAAAAATGTTTATATGAAAGAATCTCTGCTACTCTCTTAGCAGTTGAAGATTTACCACTTCCAAGCTTGCCAGCAATAGTAATAATGTGTTTTTTATTCATAAACTTATTCTATCATAAATGATAGTCAAATAAAAACCCTTGTGTTATAGTATTTTTATGCGAATACTAGCCATAGAAACATCATGCGATGATACAGGAATAAGCATATTGGAAGTCAAAAAATCTGGTAAAAGTGATATTTTCAAGATTTTAGCCAATAATATAAACTCCCAAGTCAAAATTCATGCCGAATTTGGAGGTGTTTTCCCTATGATGGCAAAAAGAGAACACCAAAAAAACTTACCAATACTTTTAGAAGAAACAATTAAACAAGCAAAAGTAAAAATAGAAAAAATAGATGTGATAGCAGTCACTACTGGCCCTGGACTTGAACCAGCACTTTGGACAGGAATTGTTTTTGCTAAAGAATTATCTCTTAAATATAATATTCCAATAATTCCCGTAAATCATATGGAAGGACATATATTCTCAATCTTTCCTAAAAAAGGAAAAACTTTCACTATTAATTCTGATAAAAAAATATTTCCAATGCTTACTCTTTTAGTTTCTGGTGGACATACAGAACTTGTATTAATAAAAGATTGGTTTAAATATAAAAAAATTGGACAGACTCGCGATGATGCAGCCGGAGAAGCTTTTGATAAAGTCGCTCGTATGATTGGACTTCAATACCCTGGAGGACCAGAAATTTCAAGATTAGCTAATATTGAAAGAGAGATAACTGGCTCCAGTAAAATATTCAAATTTTCAGGTCCTCGGATGAGGGAGGACGAGGTGCCAGACCATGAAAATTCAAACATTTTACTTTCACCGTCAATACAACTTCCGCGTCCTATGATTTATTCTAAAAATTATGATTTTTCATTTTCTGGATTGAAAACTGCGGTTTTATATTTAATACGAGATATGAAAGAAAAAAATCCAAATATACTAAAAGATATAAATATCAAACAAAAGATAGCTTGTGAATTTGAAAATGCAGTCGTAGAAACCTTAGTTTATAAAACAATTAAAGCGATCAAAGAATATAAAATTAATACTCTCATTGTGGGAGGAGGAGTCTCTGCTAATACTTATCTACAAGAAATAATGAAAAAAGAAATTAAAAAACTTAGGAAGTCGGACTTCCTAAATGTTAAAACACATTTCCCTATCAAAAGTCTCACAGGCGACAATGCTATCATGATAGCTATAGCTGGATACTATCAAGCCAAAAATAAAAAGCCCGTAAAAAATCTCAATAAAATAAAAGCCGAAGGAAATTTATCTTTATAGTAAAATATGCTATATTTTATATATGAATAAAGAAGAGCCCAATATAGATCCAAAACTATTAAAACCATATGATCCAAAGGAAACAGAGGATCGTATTTATAAAATATGGGAAGAAAGTGGATTTTTCAACCCTGATGTTTGTATTAAAAAAGGTGTTACAGATAAAGACGCTAAGCCTTTCTCAATTGTGATGCCTCCACCAAATGCCAATGGCCGACTTCACGCAGGCCATGCTCTTTTTGTAACTCTTGAAGACATAATGACAAGATACCATCGAATGAAAGGAGAAAGAACTCTTTGGGTGCCTGGTGCAGACCACGCAGGATTTGAAACTCAAATAGTTTACGAACGTAAACTTGAAAAAGAAGGAAGGTCTCGTTTTGATATGAAGCCGACCGATCTATACAAAGAAATTTATGATTTCACTATCGCAAATAAAGAATTTATGGAAAATGATGTCCGTAGACTTGGAGCATCTTGTGACTGGTCTAGAGAAAAATTTACTCTTGATCCTAGTATTGTAAAAACTGTCCAGCAAACTTTTGATAAAATGTTTAAAGATGGTTTAGTCTATCGTGGTGACCGAATTGTAAACTGGTGTGCTAAACATCAGACTTCCCTTTCAGAAGTTGAAACAGAATTTGAAGAAAGAACAGAACCTTACTACTACCTTCAGTATGGACCATTTGTGATAAGTACATCTCGTCCAGAAACAAAATTTGGAGATAAATATGTAGTAATGAATACAAAAGATGAAAGATATAAAGAATATAAACACGGACAAAAAATTGAACTTGAATGGATAAATGGACCTATCACAACAACAGTTATAAAAGATGATAGCGTAGACATGGAATTTGGAACTGGAGTTATGACTATTACTCCATGGCATGACCAAGTAGACTTTGAAATAGCAGAGAGGCACAACCTAGACAAAGAACAAATTATAGATTGGAAAGGAAAATTACTTTCTATCGCTGGTCCATTTGAAGGTATTCATATATCTAAGGCTCGACCAATGATAATTGAAAAACTTAAGGGAAAAGGACTCTTAGTAAAAGTTGATGAAGGATACAAACACAACGTAAAAACATGTTTTAAATGTAATACAATTATTGAACCTCAAATTAAAGACCAGTGGTTCGTAAAAATGCGACCACTTGCAGATAGAGCACTTGATGCAGTAAATAGTGGGAAGATAAAATTCTATCCTGAAAATTATGAAAAGATTTTCCGATACTGGATGACCAATACTATTGATTGGAATATTTCTCGTCAAATCGTTTGGGGTATACCTATTCCAGCTAAAATTTGTAATATATGTAAAAAAGGATATTCCGATTTGAAAGATGAATTAGTTGAATGTGAGTGTGGCGGAGAATTACATAAAGATACTGATACTTTTGATACATGGTTCTCTTCTGGGCAATGGACCCTCCTTTCACTTGGATACCCAGACACAAAAGATTTAGATATATATCACCCTACAGATGTTATGGAAACTGGACGTGATTTAATATTTAAATGGATTCCTAGAATGGTTATCTTTGCTTTATATCTCCGAGATGAAGTAGCATTTAAAAATGTATATTTGCACGGATTGGTAAATGATGAAAAAGGAGAAAAAATGAGTAAATCTAAAGGAAATGTAGTAAACCCAATAGACCTTATAGATACTTTTGGTTCTGATGCTTTACGTATAGCTCTCGTTGTCGGGAATACTCCTGGTATGGATTTAGCTTTATCTAGAGATAGAATTAAGGGATATAAAAATTTTGCCAATAAACTTTGGAACATAACACGATTCGTTATGTCTAGCATTCCAAGTAATAATTTTAAAAAATCTGAATTAAATGAATCTGATAAAAAAATAATAGATGAGTTTGATATCATAATAAAAGATATTACACTTGATATGGAAAATTTCCGTTTTTATATGGCAGGAGAAAAAATTTATCATTATATTTGGGACAATTTTGCAAGCGTAATAATAGAAGAAAGTAAACCTATACTTTTAAGTAATGATAAAAATAATAAAACTTCAAGACAAACTTTACTCATTGAAATACTAGAAAAATCTATTAAAATACTTCACCCATTTATGCCGTTTGTCACAGAAGAAATTTGGAATTTAATGCCTATCGATAATAAGAAATTATTAATAGTAGAAAAGTGGCCAAATTAAAAAAGGATGAATGAATTAACTAATAACCCCAAAACAATTCTATATGCAATTTTAGGAGGCGTAGCTCCTGCTATATTATGGTTGTGGTTCTTTATGTATGAAGAAGATAGAGATGAGCCTGAACCAATAGGTCTGATAGTATTATCTTTCATTCTGGGAGGAATTATCGTATTGATAGCAATGTGGATGGAAAAATTCTCATTGGGATTCATTAAAGACAGTAATACTCAAATATTAGTTTGGGCGGGAATGGAAGAAATACTAAAAATGATTGGAGTCTCATTTATAATTTTTGGTAATAATATAGTAAAAAAGCCGATAGATTACCCTATGTATTTTATAGCGACAGCTCTTGGTTTCGCTGCTTTTGAAAATGTCTTATATCTAATAAAACCACTTGGTGCAAATAGTAGTAGTGTCGTCGGTATGCTTACAGGAAACTTACGTTTTCTAGGGTCTACTTTACTACATGCTATTGCAAGTTCTATGATAGGAAGTGCTTTGGGTCTGTCTTTCTACCTAAAACAAAATAGAACAATTTACCTTTTTATAGGGATAACTTGTGCTATTGTCTTGCATAGTGTCTTTAATTTTTTTATAATGAAAGGAAGCGGTGAAAATTTCCTTTCTGTATTTGGGTTCTTGTGGGTCGTCGCGATTATTAATATACTTATTTTTGAAAAGTTAAAACGTATGGGAACAAAAACAATTCGGGCTATCCCGATTGTTCAACCAGTCTCATAATTATATATGGATAAAAAAAGATCATTTTTAGAACGTCTTACGGGTAGTATTCGTTTAGAAGACCAAGAAGAAA
>Ga0302292_1002015_pt1 | contig 12475 bp, 8 predicted proteins | sample III_Fen_N2_1_FD_194553 | JGI IMG/M metagenome (GOLD analysis project Ga0302292, IMG submission 194553) | Peat permafrost microbial communities from Stordalen Mire near Abisko, Sweden - III_Fen_N2_1 | ecosystem: Environmental > Terrestrial > Soil > Wetlands > Permafrost | place: Sweden: Abisko...
GTGGTTCAATTGCTCCTAAATAAAGAATAAAACGTTCATTTAGATTATACTTATCTTTAAATTTTTTAGCTTCAGCCGAATTTAAATTTACCGTCTCCCGATTTAAACCAGAATAAATAACTATAATTTTTTCTTCTGGCACGCGTAGTAATTCCATTAAATCAATTTTTGTATTTTCGGAGATGGCCACAATTACATCGTATTTATTGACTAATTTCTTAATGTTTAAACCTTGATGCCAAAAATTTTTACGAGCACTAAAAAATTCTGGATAACGTAAAAATGACAAATCATGAACTGTTAAAATTTTCTTACCAGCCTGATTACCAAAACAAGAAAAATTTAAATGCGGTGACCAAAAAACATCAACTGGGCCAGTAATGTCATCCAATTTTGGCCAAGCTAAAAACTTTTGTAAAACATAATTAAATATTTTATTTGGCCAAGCCGTATTTTTAAAAGTAACTCGAGAATCGCACCAAGAGAAAAGTTTTGGGTCTAATTTGTGAAAGGAGTTGTAATAAAAAATATATTCATTACCATCGTCACGAGCTAAAAATTCCCGAAGTAAATAATAGGCATACTCTGAGATACCACTATACTGCTTATCCATTAAAACTCTAATATCAACGCCTATTTTCATGTTTATTGTTTATTTTTTACGTCACTAATAAAATCGGCAATTTCTTTTTGAAAACGTGCTACTGAGAATTGCTCAGCATGAGATCTAATTTCTTCAGGGTTAAAATCTGATGATTTAAACTTTTTAACCACTTCAACTAAAGAATCGGCTGATTGCTGATCAAAAAATAAACCAGTTTTTTCTTCAATAACAGTTTCCGTTACACCGCCCTTGCGATAAGCAATAACTGGACGTCCTGAGGCCATTGATTCCACTGGAGTGATGCCAAAGTCCTCTTCCTGAGGATTGATAAAAGCCTGAGCACGGCTATATAACACCGCCTTCTCATCGTCGCTAACACGTCCTAAGAATTCAATATTAGTCGCTTCGCCAGCAATTTCTTTTAGATGCTCTAAATCTAGACCATCACCAAAAACTTTTAATTTATAGTCTGCACCTAACTTCTTAAAAGCCTCAACCACAATATCAACACGCTTATAAGGCACTAAGCGACAACCAATTAAAAAATACTTTTCTTCGACGGCTTGAGTACTTAAATCACTAACAAAAAAATGTTCAGTTTCAACTGGCGGATAAATAACTTGTGAGTCACGACGATAATATTTAGTAATTCTTTTGGCAACTGTTTTAGAGTTAGCAATAAAATAATCAACGCGAGCGGCTGCTAAAAAATCCCACATTCTAAGTCTTACTAAAATAGTAGAAATTACTTTTTTAAGCCATTTATTATATTTAAGTTCATTTAAATATTGATGAGCATCACTCCACAAATAACGAGTTGGCGTATGACAATAACAAATATGTGGCGTGTCAGGCAAAGTAATGACACCTTTAGCAAAAGAACTGGTATCAGAAATTACCAAATCATATTCGCGTAAATCAAAAAACTCTACGGCCATCGGCATTAGAGGCAAATACCATTTGTAGTGACGTACACCGCCTGGCAGTCTTTGAATAATTGAAGTATCAATGCGACGTCCCTTTAGATACTTTTCCGTTTTAACTTTGTCAGCTAACAGTGCGTAAATAACGGCCTCTGGAAACATTTCGGCTAATACTTTTAAAACCTTTTCAGCGCCACCATCTTGCGCTAAGTGGTCATGGATTAAAGCAACTTTCATGTAATTAATTACTCAGCTTGGCGGTTTTTAAAAACAGCCATTGGAGTTCTAAGAAGAATCGAAAAATCTAATAATAAAGACCAATTTTCAATGTAATAAACATCCAGTTTTACTTCTTCTTCAAAAAGTAAATCAGAACGACCGGATACTTGAGCCAGTCCAGTAATACCTGGTTTAATAGTTAAAGTTTTTTTGTGGTGATGTTCATATTTAGCCACCTCTTCAGGTAAATGAGGACGAGGACCAACTAAACTCATACGACCCATAAATACTAAAAATAATTCTGGCAATTCATCAATCGAGAAACGACGAATAAATTTACCGACATTAGTAATTCTAGGATCATCTTTAATTTTAACCATCGGGCCATCACTGCGCATATTACGATCGGCTAATTCGTTGTAACGCATGTTATCAACCTTATCAATCATGGAACGAAATTTAAAATATTGAAACGGAATACCTTTTTCACCAACCCGAGTAACTGGTGTGCCATCATCACGTTTAGAAAAGAAAATTGGACCACGAGAATCTAATTTAATCGCAATAGCAGTAAGAATATAGATTGGTGATAATAAAATTATTAAAATACCAGAAACGATAATATCCATCGCTCTTTTAACAACCCGGCCCCAACCTTCTAAAGTCGTCTTTTTTACTTCAACAACGGGAATACCAATAACTTCAGTCACTTCATGACGTAAGACTTTAATTTCTAATAAGTCGGCGACGTATTTAAAAGTTAATTGATTTTCCGTAGCAAAATCATAAAGACGTAGAGTTTCTACTTTACTTAAATTGGGATCGCTTTGAACAATTTCATCAACCTCACGATCTTTAATGTATTCCGCTAACTCTTGAGCGGTTTCTAGTGAAAAGTCACGAATGCGGCGTACTACTTCAAAACCAGCATACTTATTAGATGAAAATTCAGCAATTAAATTATCAGCGGTCTTACTATTACCAACTAAAATAATTTTATGAACACCAATGCCATAGGCATGTAATCTTTTCTGTAACCAATTCAAAAAAGAATGAATTATAACTAAATAAATAATTGATAATATCCAACCAACCAAAACAATAAAACGTGAATCAAAAAGTTCACGCTGAAAAAAGATTAAAATTGCAATTAAAGCTAATCCCATGGAACAGCCCAAAATAATTCTCGCTAAATCTTTAGCTAATTGGGTGTTTCGTTTAATTCGATAAACACCAGCAAAGAAAAAGATTGGTATCATTAAAAGTGATATCAAGACTAGAGTCCAAAGATAGTCATTTAATGGTAAATTAAAAATTACTGGACGAACACCGCGGTAGTAAGTTGAGAAACGTAGATAGTAGGCACTTAGTCCAGCTAGAAAAATAGTCAAAAAATCAATTGGGACTAAAACGGTGGTAAAAAATAATTCAACTTTTTTTAATTTCATAAGGATAACAATTAAGTTAGTTTGTTAAGTGGGGTAAGCTGTAAGCCGGATTCTGTCTGCTAATGTAAACATTAACAGGACGACCATTTGTCTAGTCTTACTGTTGCCAATAAGATCTGGCGGACTACTTTTTTTCTAAATCTTGCGAATTAGAATTTGTCCTTGCTCCAGGCAGGGTTTACCGCGAATCTAGCGTCACCGCTAGTCGAAAAAAGTAGCCAGTAAACTGACACCTTTTTTCTTTTCACCTTTCATTCCAGCAAGCCGGAATTAGTATTGTCTCTGTGGCACTTTCCCTAAGGTTACCCTTGGTGGACGTTATCCACTGCCCTTTTATGGAGTCCGGACTTTCCTCTCCGTGCAAGCACGCAGCGATCGTCCGCTTACCCTTTTAACTCTTATATCCTACTAAAAATAAAGTAAAAAATCAAGTTTAACATCATTGACCATAAAATTAACTTTTTAGCAATTTTTATTAAAAAATTAAAGTTCTTTTATAATTCTTTTGATTTTGGCCTCACTTGGCAATTTAGTTTTATATTTGGCTACAAATATTTTATCCTCTAACCCACCTAAAGCATAAAACACTTCTTCGTGACCAGTCTCACGACAAATAATTAAGCCGATGGCATCCTGCTCATAAGCGTATTGTTGGTTATTGCGAAAATAATTAATATATTTATTCATTTGACCAATATCACGACTATCAAATTTACCTACTTTTAAATCGACTAAAATAATACATGGAATACTGCGGTTAAAAAATACTAAATCAATAAAATGTTTTTCGCCATCAATTAAAATCGGCATCTTTTGTTCTAGAAACATAAAATCAGAGCCCAGTTCTCTTAAAAAACTTCCAATATTTTTTACTATTTTTTCTTCTAACTCCTTTTCCAGGTGACTGTCAGATATACTTAAAAAGTTTAAATCATATTCTGGCTTAAATATTTTTTGAATATCAGTATGTGCTGATATTATATTTTTAGAAATGTCTAATACTTCTTTTTGATCAGTTTTCCGGTAGAGCTGATTTTTGATTTGTTCTCGCAGTTCACGATAAGACCACGAATGTTTTATTGTTTTAATTTCATAAAAATATCTTTCTTTTTCATTATTAATACTAATTAAAACAGTATAATGCTTCCAACTCAATTGTCCGCTCAGTGAGCGGACAATTGGATAGCAATTATAAAACCTAATAACTTCTGATAATCTTTGTTTTTTAACACCCAAATCAATGGCTAATTTTTTGATTAGATATTCTCCATAATCCGCTTTATCTTTGTATTTTAACTCCTCCCTAACAATTCTCTCGCCCATTTGCCAGCGCGTTTCTACTAAAATATTATCAACGGCTTTATAAACATTATTTTTTCCTTTTGAAATAATACTTTGCAACTCTTGTAATAAATTTTTATAACTCCCATTTTTTAAATTTTTGTTCATACTTTTAAAGTTAATTATTACTAACTAAGTTTAACAAAAGACCTATGAACGAATCATAAAGTTTTATTCAAGAAAACCTCAAAAAACAGACCTTTTTAAGGTCTGTTTTTTCTCCTTCACCGTCTCTCGACTAGGCTTAGGCAAACATATTATAAGACTTATAACTTATTTTAAGGCCTGATATTCTGATAATACTTGAGTAGCTGTTAAAGTTCCTGACCAAACTTTAAGTTCATCGATGGAAGATGTCCAATTTTCTTTAACAATTTCTAGATTATTAATTTTTTCACCATCTTTCAACTTTATATATTGTTTTTCCATTTTTTGTTCACCATCTAGATAAAAACGTAATAAATAACGATAAGAATCATAAGTTATGGCTAAGTGATGCCAATTTTTATCATTGGGAATTAAGTCTTTGCCATAATCAACGATATAATTGCCTGAATCATTAAATATAAAATTAGAGTTATAGCTAGTTGGCGTCAGTGACATTAGATTACGATTGCCATTTTTAAGTGCTAAATGTAAACGGCCATCATTAGGACTACTGGTATTACGCCACCAAAAAGATAAAGAAAAATCGGTCACTGGTAAATCACTTAAAGACGTTTTAATGTTTTGACCAATTGATAAAGCGCTAGCATTTCGACCCTCCATATCCCAGCTATCTGATTTAACAATCAAAATATCATTTCCAATACTATCCTTAGCTAACAAACCAGTATTTTCATCAAAACTCCAATGATGTTCTAATTTAGCCTCTTTTTGGGCCTGAGGCCAAGAGTAAGGATTAAATGGCTGACCTAAAAGGTTAATACTTCGAAGTTCGCTAGCTGGCAGTGATCTATCCCAAAAAGATAACTCATCAACGGCTACTAATTCGTTCTGATTAGAACTAAGTTCAAATGAAGTAAAAGTCGGCATAATACCATTATACTGATAAGAGTAAACTTCTTTGCCATCAAGATATAGAGACCAATAACCACCACTGCGATTAACGACTACCGAAAACTGGTGCCAAGTGTTGTCATTTGGCCAAGTTAAATTAGGTATCCGTCCTTGTGGACCGGTAAAACCATACACCTCCGTAAAATAAGGAGAAAGTTCTAGATAAGCCTGATTAGAATTGGTTGAATTAGCAAATTTTAGAGTAACACTAAAGTTATTTTGGGTCGGTCTATAATAAAAATTAATTGTCATTTGATTGGGGTCAAGTGGGTTATTCCAAATTGCTTTAGTGCTACTTGCTAATTTAGTTAATCCAGCTGCACACCCCCAACGTCCAACTGCCCAATCACCTGATCGTTTAAAATCAATCGGCGTTCCTCCGCTAACTTGTAATTCATTGGCAGCCGCTTCTCCATAACACTCATCAAAATGCCATAACTGAGTCAGATTTTCTGAATTAAGACCAGCAGGATTGGTAAATAAGTCGGAATTGGTTATTTGACTGGTGCTACTGGCATTTTCAGCTGCAATAACCGCCAAATCGTAAGGCACTAAAATAAAGTCGGCGCTGTTATCATTACTATCAAATAAGCGTGGCCATAATTCTTCTAAGCCGCCTGTTGATAAAGATTCTATAGTTGAAGTGGCACTAACTTTTCGTTCTAAGGCATAACCTTTTTTTAAAGCTTCAGCTGGAGCTGTTTCAAAATATTTAGCTGTGCCATAACCAACCTTATCAACGATGTCAGTGTCAGCATCAGAAGAAATTGAAGCTGTGCCTAAATATAAAGTATAACCTTCTTCGGTCCACGAAAAAGTGTCCTTAGTAGCAATTGCATCAGCTTTAGCTTTGGTGTCATCTGAAGCAGTATCACTAGCTACCAAATAAGTTCCATGAGCTTTAATTATTGTTCCGCCCGGATAAACGCCATCACTATCATTACCAAAACGCATAATTAAAGTTGGGTCACTGGCTGTTTTAGCTTTTTCCAAACGATAACCAGCGGCCGCTAAATCAAAATCATAATCGGCTGTATTTACAATTTCTAACCAATCATCATCACCATTGCTATATATTTTAGCAATTAAAGCAACTGGCGTAGTTGTGGCCGTATCATCGATAGTTGTGGTTGCTGTAGTAGTACTAATTGGATCTGTAGTAGTTGATTCAGTTACAACCGGAACTGTTACGGCAATTGGAGTAGTTGGTTTTGGTGTAGTTCTAGCTACGGTTGTTATTTTAGCAGCTTCAGTAACCGCAATACTGCTAGAAGTTGCTTTAGTAGTTGATAACTTAACAGACGCTGTTGTATTAGTATTAAGTTGAGCTGTAGTTGTTTTCTTAGGAGTAGACACGCTAACACTTATTGTTTTTGAAGATGTTGTCTTGGCACTAACCGCTTTAGTGCTCGTGGCTTTAGTAATGGCTATTTTTACTGCCGATTTACCACTGGTTGAAGTTTTAGCAATAGTTGTTTTAGTCGTGCTGGCTTTAGTGGTAGAAACTTTAACAGCCGTTGTTTTTGCTTTAGTTGTTGTCGTCTTAACACTAGAAGTTGAAATCGACATACCTAAATCGGTACTGCTAGAACTTTCGGCTAATGCCGAACTATTATCAGGAAATATTTTATCTTTAAGTGCAATTAAAGTATTACCTATTTTACTAGCAATAGTTTCAATAGTTGAAACCGGATTATTAATCAAACTCCATTTTAAAACTAAACCTAAAATTGGCGAATCACCTCTTACTTCTGGCTCAGAAAAAGAGGAAGATAATTCAATATCAACTGGTACATCTTTTAAAGTATTTTGTAGATACTGGGTATATGGTAAAAAAAGATAACGATCACCATCTTTTTCTAAACCAACATCAAAACCGACCAGTTCAGGGGCTGGAATGATCATATTTTGTTTTCGTTCAATTTTAGAATATTCTAAATTAGATGAAAAACAATCACCAGCAGAATTGTAGATACTTTGATTATCATAACCATCTGGAGTGATATCAACGGCGTAATTATTGGGATTATAAACTAAAGAACCTAAATTAGTGGGATTAGAAATATTAGCACTCTCATAAACTTTTTCTGTTAACCCAACGCAAGTCCACTGACTATTTAAGGGCCCTTTTTGATACTTAAAATCAAAATCATAAGCCAAATTTTTGTCCGCTAAATTTTTAGCAATAGCCACTGCCTTAGCAATCTGATCAGGAGTGGCATCTTTAGGAATTTTAGCACCTACTAATTTTTCACCTAGCGATTCATTAATAAAAAATTTAGCGGGCACTCTTATAGCTCCTTTTGGTTGCATCTCTACAATATAATCAACTCCTTTTTCCGCGCCAACATAAATAGCGGCGTGTCCAGAATAAATATGAGCTAATTTCCCTCCTTCAGCGACAATTAGATCATTGGCATTATAACCATACATTTTATTGTCACCTGATGTTCGATATAAAATTGTTCCCACCGGCATCGCTTTTACATTTTTAATTGGTAAAAATAACGACGCCAGTAATAAAAATAAGAAAGCAAAATATTTCTTACTCATAAAATTAAAGCTACTAAGGGGACGTCGCTTTTAATTAATTAGTAAAATAAGCATCCCAATCGGCTTGGGATAAGTTTAAACTGGCCACTTTAACACTGCGATTATTATTTAAAATATCAATCGCAAAACTACGCTGATAATTATCGAAATACTGCGGACGATTTACCACATCAACTAATAATAGTTCACTGGCTTCAGGAAATAATTCATAATAATCACCAATTGCTAAAATAGCTTTATCTTTTAGACGGTGCGGAAAATCAGCACTTTCTAAAATTGAACGTAATTTAACTAAATCATCTGCCTGATAAATAGATTGTTTGTCGGTAATATTAGCCAACAAGAAAAAGGCTTTAGTTTTTAATTCATCAGTATAATTTCCTAAAATTATATCCCAGATAGTATTAATAATTACTGGATTATTGCTACCGATTAATAAATCTAAAGCCGCTTCTCTTTCGCTATCATTTTTAGCAACTTTAAAATTACCAATTATTTCTGTTGCAAAAGAATCACCACCTAATTCTGGCCAAGTACTGACTAATTCTGCTTTCAAATTAAAGTCTTGGATATTTTTTAAATTATCAGACGGCGGTAAACCAGAATCTTTCCATAGACCGATTAATAATGTTCTAGTTTCTGGTAAAATGTTTTTATCTAAAATAGTTGTCTCTAAATCTGGTAATACTTTTTCTTTTTCCGAACTTAAAGCACTGGCTATTATATTTTTATAAGTTAAACGCTTAGCCTGACAATCCTCTCGACAGTAGTACATTTTTTCATTTGACTCGGCCAATTTCTGCAAAGCAATTTTAGCTCGCAGTGACTCTGGATAATAAAGCCAACTGGAGCGAAAAACTGGCAGAAACATAATCAGTAAAATAATAAACACCGCCGAACCAGCGACTTGTGGCCAATATTTTTTAAGAAAAACTACGACCTGCCGCCACACGATTTTAAATTTATCCATATTTTTATGGGTTTGCTGATGATAAATAGTTAACATCAGCTAAACCTAATTAAGATAAAAATAGAATAACAAATCAGTCATGAAGCCAACTTGGATATTTTTTCAAAAAATAATTAACCAAAAAATTTAATTTTCTAAGATTTAAAATACAGTTTTGACAAAATAAAAAAATCTAGCTAATGAACTATATTTTGGAAAAAATTATTTTAATAATTTTGAAACATTTTTATTTTCTAACAATAACCCCATTTGAGTGATTGCGGTTTCATTTAATTTTATCAAGCGTTCTTTTTGCAATAAACCCATCTTAATAAATTCAGCATTAATACTTATTTTAAAGCTATTTAAGTCTGCCTGGCTTTTAATTATGGCGAATTCGCCATAATTAAAAAGTGGGTTATTTATTTTTTCCCAAATACCAATAAATTCTAAGGTATTTCTATTTCTAATCCAATCTGAAATAAAAAATTCTCCATCTTTAGCTCTCATCATATCCGTTAAGGAAATATACTCCTCATAATTATTTGAAATAACTTCAATTTCAAACCCTTGGACTTTAATTTTGTTTATTTTTTTCATATTTTTTAAAATTAATAAATAATAAGCCTATCATAACAAAAAGTATATTAATTCTTCATAAAGTTTTTATTAACAAAAAAAATCGAGCCCCATCGGACTCGATTTTTCTATCTAAATTTTATATTTAATTATTGTGCTGAACTGCTAGATGCATTTATATCAGGAACTGAATTAGCTTTTAAATTATTGGCTTGCATTAAAGCTTCCTTGCTATTTACCGCATCGCCAGTGGCTCCATAAACTTCTGCTAGCAATTGCCAGGTTTGAGGGTTGCTAGGTTGGAAAATAGTCAATTGTTTGGCCATTGGTAAAGCGTGTGTCCAATCTTTAAGTGTGTAGTAATGTTCTATTAAAGTTAAAAAATCTTTACTCATACCAAAAGTTTCGGCGCCATTTAATTCAATACACTTATTGCCATTAGCCCAAGCATTGTTAGCGACTACTTTTATGTCAGCTACATTTGCTTTAGCAGTGGTCATTGCACTTGCTTTTAGATTATTAACTCTAAATAATTGACAATAAGCATCTGGGAAAATTGGGTTAAATTCTATTGTTGAATTAATGACTATTAAAGCTTCGTCATACTTTTCTTTAGACAATAAAATATTAGCTTTCATGAAGTAAACTGGAATTCTTTCTGGGCTAGCGGCAATTGCGGCATCAACTGCTTTTAAGGCATCATCATAATACTCTGTAGAACTTTGATTAAAATTAACCGCTAAACTATAAACTTGAGCTAATTGTAATTGCATTAAGCTATCTTGGGGATTATTAGTTAGATTTTCTTGAGCTAAACTAATGGCATATTTAATAGCATCTTGGCGGTCACTTTCGGATAAACCAGATAAAATTTTAGAACTACCAATAAAGGAATTAAGAAAAGCCGTTTTACCATCACGATCTAAAGGAGTATTTTCTTTGAAGGCATCTTTGTAAACAGCAATCCCATCCATGAATTGACCTTGAGCTAAGACTGAGTAGCCATTAATTACCCCCTGGAAGGTCCGCCATGGTCTTAAATTACAGTAGTTAGTTACAATTAGCACCAAGATAATACCGATGATTAGAGCGCTAAATTCAGGCATCTTTTTTTCGGCTTTTTCTTCTGTTTCGGGGTTAACTAAGTAATAAATATAAGCCAGCGAAATCATCAGACCAGTATAAGTAACTAGTGAGTCAAATACGGCTAAATTCTGAATAAAATAAGCCGTCATTAGACCAATTATAATTAATGGTTCAAAATTATGAGGATCACGCTTGATAAGTTTGCGTAAATAAAAACCTACGGCTACAAAAATACTAAGATAAGCCAAGAGACCAACTACGCCAGTAGTTGAAACAATATCAATTAGATTGTTATGGGCCCGGTCAAAATAAGTTTCACTACGAGAATAATTATAAAATTTAGCATCAAAATAACGGTCAAAAACTGAGGCGTAGTTACCATAACCAACACCAAGCCAAGGGTGATTATGAAAATCTTTAGCAGCTGCTTCCCAAGAAACTAAACGAGTTTGAAAAGTTATTTTCTGAGCAGTTAAATTTTTTAAAAAAGATTTTTGAAACCAAACAGCGTTTTGTTGAGAAAAAATTAAGACTAAGGCGGTGATTGAAATAACTAAAGCCCCCCAAGCAGAAAGTTTAACCTTTTTGTTCTCATGAAGGACGCCGATTAAAAAGACAATTAATAACACACTAATTCCTAAGCCAATAATAGCTCCGGAAGTATGAGCATTAGAAAACTCTAACAGCATTAAAATAGCTGGAATAGACAAAAACCAACGCCAGTTTTGTTTCTTGGCTCTAAAAAATAACAAAGCACAGAAATAAAGATTAAAAATTAGATAACCGCTAACATAAGCGGTATTACCAATAGTGCTGTAAGAATTACCAGTTAAACCGATAACACTAACGATAGTGGCTATAATAACTGAGGAACTAAATAAAATTTTCCAGTCTTCGTAGGAACGAAAAACTGAAATCAAGATTAAATATAAGAAAAAGAAATGAATAATGTGAAAAACGCCAAGCATACGCTCAGCATCACCCCAGAAACTAAGAATTGGATCAACGCTGTAAGTACAAGACCATAAAATGGCGATTAAAAAAGCCACAATACCCCAAGTAATGGCTGATTTTTTAGGACGGTAAGCGGGAAATTTCCAAATAAAAACACCCCAAACTAAAAGTAAAAATTCGGTTAACACATTGAAGCTTAATTGTTTTGAGGTAATATACGGAAACAATAAGTCCGAAAAGACAAAAAAGACCGTTATAAGTGAAGCAATCACTCCAATCTGCAAAAAGCGAAGGTAAAATTTTGAAGTCATACTAATATAGTGCTTAGATTATTAAATACCTTATCTATTTTAGCATTAGTTGGGAAAAAAGCAAAAAAGAAGGCTCTAGTAATGAACCTTCTTTTTTATTGTTTTAGACATAGATACCTAAATTTCCATCTTGATTAACTCTCATTACACCTTTAAATAAATTTAGAATTCTGTTTGTTTGATCATTAAATTCGGAAAATATATATTCGTTATTGTCCTTGATTTTCTTATCAATCAAAGGAATAAGAATGTCATTATTGTCTTTAATCTTTTTATCAATCAAAGGAATAAGGACATCGTTATTTTTGGCAATTTTTTCATCCATCATATTAACTAATACAATGTTATTTTCAGATATTACCCTAGTAAGATCTTCTAATGTGATTGGTCTTTGATTTTTCATACTTTTAATAAGACAAAGGGGATGTCTTCATTATTTTTTATTACAG